>JAAUXT010098552.1_pt1 | contig 23094 bp, 23 predicted proteins | sample 7278171 | NCBI WGS metagenome assembly JAAUXT01 (sample SAMN14350112, study PRJNA611818) | marine sediment metagenome | isolation source: surface marine sediment (1.8m) | place: French Polynesia: Moorea | collected 2018-08 | reverse complement strand
TTTGAGAAACATAACACTATGCACACATTCTTCGACACACACAAGTGCTGTCCTGCCGATGTACGCTGCGCGCGGCTGATTCTCCACTTGAAAGTCTAGTTGGAGCTGTGGTGTCACAGTTTGCAGTTTTTTGCATCGTTTCCTTTTCAAGCGCGCGGTCCGGCTCTGCCGATAGGACGCGCGCTTTGTGTAATCACCCTCAGTCTGTATGTACGAGGCCCGTCATTTAAGAAACCCATTTTTCATCCGGTAGGACTCCAAAACCTTCATGGATTTTCCTGAAAAGTTTTGTGTGCAATCTTGACTTGTATTGCTTCATTTTGGAATAGCTTTTAGTCAAACTTGGTTTTCCCCATGGACTCAATGATTCAACAAAAAATAAGATTTTTTTACTTGTGATTAATGATTATGTACTGAGTTGTACTGTATTTTGCTTGTTGACTATTGACAGTCAATAGCTGCACAAGGAAAATCAGTCAATTTTGGACTTGAAATAAACTATGAAAGTAAAATCTAAAATATTTGACAATTTGCTTGTAAGTTGATGGGTGATTGATCTTGTGCCTGCACAATTTTGGTGCTCATATGAACAATCTTGTTGTCATACTGGAGGAAAAATGGTTTCTTAAATGACAGGCCTTGTGTGTGTGTGTGTGGGGGGGGGGTAACTCAACATGGTAAAATTTAACCAGGATCATTTTCAGGCCATTTTAAGTATTTTTTATTTTTTTACCCATGTTGAGTTGGCCAGCCCATGTAGAGTTTAGGGGAGGGGGTAACTCAATATGGTTAAATTCAACCAAGATCATCTTGAGGTCATTTTGAGCATTTTTCATTTTTTGGCCACATTGAGTTACCCCCCCCCCTCTAGTAACTTAATATGGGTTGGTTGACAAACTCAATATAGAAATTTTCAAAATTTTCTGAAATGGCCAAAAATTCTTTCACGTGTACGGCGTAAGACCTCGCGCCTTTTAGGCTATAGCCTTCTTGTCTTGCATTCCTGTGAATGGCACGTTGACGCAGCAGTGCTCAGCAGGTGTGGTGCACCACATAATGCACACACAGACCACGAAGGCTGGATTTGCCAGTCCATTCCATCTTGGAAGCTTTCGCATCAGCAGAACAGTAGCAACTGCTTCCGTGTGCGTAACATTTCAAATCATTCGCCAAGAAGCTGCAGCCTCAGCAGCAGACGAGACGCGAACTGCCAATACTACGGCACAACATTGGAAGCAGCTTCTGTCTGTGTGGCCTGACTGCACCAAGCAGCTGCAATTTACCTGGCATGCATTCATTCCGGCTTCATTTGCATACATCAATGGCCGCTATAAATAGACGGCCCTTCTAAAAATAGCGGGCTTTTGTCGACAGAAAATGCGGACAGACGAGGACACGTGGGACATGGATAATCCGCCTTATGTCAGAGCAAAGGTGATTTCCACCAAGCGGGAACAGTGATCCGTCTGCCTGGAAGTGACGACGGCGGAAACGGCGCGCTTCCAACACGACGGTGACTCGGGGCCGTACGACGCTAAAAAATGTGCGCGGCGGAGAGTGCAGACGAAGCTGCTGGAGACGGGATGCCAGAAGCGTGCCTGCAGCCCGTTCGCTTTCACCGTACAGATCCACCTTTCCCAACTTGCGCGTTTTGGGTGCAGTGTGTGGTTGAGCGATTTTGGTTTCCGACAGGCACCCGTTTTGTGTACGCGTGCGTGTGCGCGCGCAGTCGACGGGTCAAAAAGTAAATAGCTTCGTACACATAAGCAGGAATCCCGATCGAAGCAACTATCTGAGCACCTGTGTTTCTGTTGGGGTTCTTTGTCATTTATGACGTGGACTTCCTCGTCGCATCTTACAACTTTGTCATTCCCCTGGCATCGCGATTTCATCATTCTTGAATTGTGGATTGGGTGTTGTCTCAGGCGGTCTACACAGCGAACTTTGGTGTGTGTTCCGTCTGTGCCAAATGCGGCGTCGGGTCGAGACCCCGACATACGAGGCGGTTCTCAAAGTTTCGACTCCGGCTACTTGACGCAGTTCACAAGGAATCAAAACTTATCTCGAATCACGACGTGGTACGAGTACGAGCGTTCTGTCCCTTGTTTGTTCTCCTTTCATCCCTGAAATTTCACCCCCCCCCCTTCAAAAAATAGACAACTACCACTCCAGGAAAAAAGGAAGAAATTGACGAATATCAGGGCCTGTTTCGTGGCAAAAACATTGGGCAATTTAAGGTTTGGCAGCTTGACATAAAGGACCTCTATCTCTCTCCAACGGTCAAAATCGCGTGCTTTGCGCGATGTGTGTGAACAGGAGGAGGGGAACTATGACAAACTTATTTCCCCCGCGCGGTCTGTACAGTCTCCATCGGTTTGTGTGTCATGTGTCTGCACAGCACTTTGGTCTCCTCCCTCCCAAATTTTGCCAATGTCTGCTTGTATCCCGTCACCCAAAGGTTGGGTGAGATAGAGATTCAAAGGGCCGCAGCATTCCGTCGAGCCGCGGGCGTGCTGCAACTGCGATGGCGGTGTTCCGTGTGTGGACACACGGGTGTCTGTGGATTATTGTTTCACTGTGTGGGGGGGGGGAGGGGTAATGCAAGCAGTAATTTTCTTTGTGGCTGTGATCAATGCTGCTGTTTATCAAACCAATGCCTGGTTACTTGCCCCTCTCTCTCCATTGTTCCCCAGGGACAATTGTCTAAAAAAAATCAGTTCCTGTGGTGGCAAGTGTTGCAGAGACCCCGAGTTCGGGGTTGCCGCCCTCAGAAGCCACCATGGCAGTGTTGTAAGTTTGGAGGTGTATCATCCAATCCGGAGCTCGCTGGGGTTCTTTGGAACTTTTGGCATCATGGGTGTCTTGTGGGTCTCGATGCTGGACCAGTCACAGTCACATATTTGTCCTCCGTGAACCATCCACTTTTACCAGGAAAAAGTCCTGAACTTTATCAAACTGTCTGCCTGTTTGCACATTCTTGGATCTTGGATCATTCTCGGTTGTCAATAAATCATCATTCATTTGCAAAGAACCAGTCACACTTGTCAATTTGTGTGAACTATGGCATGGAAGATCAGTTCGGGCAAAACTTCGGGGAATCATTTTGAGTTTCAATGGGTTTTAGGGTTTGAAAGACTTGTGCAAGACACTTCAGCCAAACTTCGGGGAATCATTTTGAGTTTCAATGGGTTTTAGGGTTTGAAAGACTTGTGCAAGACACTTCAGCCAAACCAACCATTAGCTACTTTACCAAGAGGGGCGGTCAGCAAGCAATAAGCATTGGTTCCTGGTAGGCAGGCAGCCTTGGCCTGTGTGTTGATCTTTGAGTCTTCTTGTTCCTGCCAGGAAACTTCACAATTTTCATATTTGTCTCAACTTGCTTCCACAGGGTTGTGTGTGCGGTAAAGCAACGAATGCTGGAACCCCCCACCCCACCCCCCTCACTTATCCAATTTTCGGCACAATTCAGCAAGTTTCCTGTCACCTGCTTGGTGAGATTTTGCCTGGCAGGAAACTGTCCAATGAGTCACGTTGACTGCGCGCAAAGCCAACCGCTGGGAACCGCGCGCTGTCTCGAGTTTGTTGAATTTGCACTGAAGAGGAATACTTAAGAGTTCGTTGTTCTCGATCACAGTTGTCCAGGCAACCTTTGTTCCAGGAACTAGCTACAAGTTGATGCAATGGAACAGGGTGGTACTGAGGGATATGGCATGGTCAAGTGCAATGCCTGACCCTTTGGGAAAGTGGCCCCGAGAATGATCCTTGGCTGAGGCCAGAAGTGCCAGGATCAGCAGAGAACGAAGTTGTGATGCTCCTGCAACAAATGTTTTCTTTTCTCTTTTCAGTTTCCTTGACAGAGTGTCACAAATCAAGGCACCCGACTACTCGGTTACCGAACAGGTGAGTGTGCTGCAATGGCCAAAAAAGACGCTGATCAGGCCGAAGGCAGCAACGAGCTCGGCATATTTCTTATGTTCCAATCTGTATTGTAGGATATTCTTCGGTGTCGTGTGTTAACATCAGGTATCTTTGAAACCAAGTTCAGTGTGGACAAGGTGAACTTCCAGTGAGTATCCTTCTTGATTGAGCTGCAAATTAAAGCCAATTTAGCAAGCAGGAAATACCGGAAGGTGACCATCATCATTGCTGGGGTCCAGTCTTCATGAATGTTCACACTTCACTTTTGCAGCATGTTTGACGTGGGCGGCCAAAGAGACGAGCGAAGGAAGTGGATTCAGTGCTTTAACGACGTCACGGCCATCATCTTCGTGACGGCCTGTAGTAGTTACAACATGGTATTACGAGAGGACCCCAGTCAGAACAGAGTCAAAGAGTCACTAGAACTGTTCAAAAGCATTTGGAATAACCGGTGCGTGCACACACTTCATTCAGTGATTTTCATTTGCTGGGTGCTGGCTTGTTTTCTGCAGTGCAGCGTTCAAGCAGTAAGAGACGACGCTGGATTGTGAGGTGTTTGGTCTGTGCACAAGTGGAGACCTGGTAGAACATAGAGTCGTCAGTGAATCGTGCAACTTTCGTGTTTTGCTGCTGTTGTGGGGAAGGGGGGGGGGGGGCAGCGTTGTCTTACCTCACATTTCGTGAAGAATAATTTTCCAAGTGCGAACAGTTTCTGAAGTCTGCGTTGCGCGTTTGACAAACAAGATTTTGTTGGTTGCAGGTGGCTTCGGTCAATCTCCGTGATATTGTTCCTCAACAAACAAGATTTGTTGGCGGAAAAGGTGAAAGCTGGAAAGTCGAAAATAGAGGACTATTTTGCAGACTACGCCAGATACACCACACCTGCAGAAGGTGAGATTATTTTCAGTTGTTGTTTGAAGAGCGCTTGCATATGATCGCATCGAAAATGAGAAAAACATTCGGAGTCGAGCAACATCAATTGTCAAGCAAGAAGCAAAATGACGTGTTTCTCTTGCAGCTCAAGCCGAGCCTGGTGAGGATGGAGAAGTTGTTAGGGCCAAATACTTCTTTAGGGATGAGTTCTTGGTGAGTACGATGAATCTATTGCTCAGACACGCCAGGTAGCGAGTCTGCGTTTCGTTCTGCCGTCGCAGTCACCCGACATCCCATGTGGAATATGCAGGGTGGGTGGAACGGTATGTTCATCAGGGGGTGACCCAACGCTTTCAAAACTTCTATGGACCACCCTTGCACCAAATGAAGTGTGGACCCCGACCACTTCAGATTTTCGGTGACAGATTGACTGACATTCTTGTAGAAAGCGGACCTGTGTTGCGTCAATATCCGGTTCGGTTCTGTCCCAGATGACACTGAGCACGATTATTTTCGTTTGCAGCGAATTAGCACAGCAAGTGGAGACGGGCGGCATTACTGTTATCCACACTTCACGTGTGCTGTGGACACAGAGAACATTCGTCGTGTGTTTAATGACTGTCGGGACATCATCCAAAGGATGCACCTTCGACAATACGAGCTGCTGTGACGGGCCTGGTCCAGGCTCCATAACTTAGGGTGCATGCCATCAAATAGTTAAGGAATCATTTCATCAAGCGTGAACAAACACGACGTGGCAATGAATGTGAGTTCTCTGCTGTTGGAGCGCCTGCCTCTCCGCAAAAAGTGTTTCTGGGCTGATGGACCTTTGTTCCACGTGCACGTTGGACAAATTGACCACTGCGACGTACAGATATGCATTCACTCAACGCTTCGTTCTGTGTCCCGTCACCGAACATCGTCAAAACACCAGTGTTGCCCTGTGAAAGGAACCTGCTGTGTGATCTTCGTGCGACGACAGAAAGGAAGAAACGGAACAATGGAAAGCAATCTGCACACACAGGAGCCCGCCTCGCCAAGGCCTGACTTCAGCGATCGCTCGTGCCCTCCGTAAGATCGCACTGCTGGCACGAGTCCTGACATGACAAACATCGTCGCGCGCGTCACAATCTGAGTGACTGCCCTGCAGTGACCATCGCGAGTTTCATCGTTTTTTACTCCTCATTCGTGCGTCTGGTGGAGCAATGAAGTCATGAAGCTTACGTGAAATCACCTCACATCTGCGCACAATGTACCCGCGACTTGAGTGGGACTCTGGCAGTCCCCGCCATCGTGTGAAAACTTCTGTTTGTGGGAATGAACCAGTGTTGTGCGCGGTGCATCAAACAGTTGAAAACGCCGCCGCCGTCTTTGAAAGGCCAAAGAATCGTGGAAGAAACAAACATGCAGAATGAACAGTATGTGCAAGTGATGCTCCACCACTATGTGCGTGGGACCATACAAAGCAGGACCTCCTAAACTTTTTATATTGTTGCTTTGTATATAAATTATGGAATGAGTGATAATTATATCTTGTTGCACATCACGCACTGATTACACTGTGGACTTCATACAGGGCCTTGTTATTCATGAAATAGTGACGAGAGTAGCGAAAGGATATGTTCCATGGTGATACCAAATGTTTGACGACGCATGAAAAGCAAGTGTGATCGACAAACACGGATAACCAACACTCATCAACAGAGTTAAGTGTCATTTCTCTTCTTTTGACCAAATACTGACTGCTTTTGTGCAACCTCAAGTCTCAAATCGAGTTTGCAAAGATGTCGGTCAAGTTTTGAGTTCTGAAGCAAACCGTTCGTGCACTCCGTTTGCAGTGTGAAACGATTTTCCTTGGTGTTTTTCGTGACCACAGCATTTCGTCTTTCACGTGCACTCAGAGAAAAATGTGTGTGGAGATTAGACAATGGCGTGGCACTTTTTGTTTTGGCGACCAAGTTGTGAATTATTTCCCAAGTTTCTGCTTGCATCCAGTAGGTTATTTGGTGGGGCCCAGGCGGAATGGCAGGAGCAGCCGTGAAAATCACATTTTTGTCACTGAAACTCTGTGTGCGCGTGGTTTCTGCCGTATCTGGATTCGGAAAGAGTTCTCGCACATGTTAATTTGAGCAAATCGACTTATCGGCTGGTTCATTTGATGAACAGTCACCGAACCGACACCAACAAACCAGTGTGGTGTGGACAGCACAGAGAATGTTTGCCCCCGAAAATTGAATTTGTTGACTTCAGTTCACTTGTTGTACAACTGTTCGTTTGTTCTGGTTTTTTGTTTGTTTTTCATTTTCAAAGTTGCTGACACCGTTCTGTTTGACATTTTCACATCGTAGTTTACTTTTCTTGCAAGAATTGTTGAGTTGAACTGAACGCCACTTCAAAGTGAAAAATTTTGTCAACTCGTATTGTTTTGTTCTTCTGGTAGTGTGTTGTGTTGGCGTGTTTCAAACTGTTAAATTTTGGACATTGTTCGAGGAACAATTCGAAGTTACTTCTCTCCTGCTCAGAAGTGGCAGTTGTGAACACGTAAGCTTGCCGCCACACGTCGGGAAGAGTGAGCGCAGCACAGAAGGCAAGGTAACAGTTTGGCAAGGAACGTATAAAAGCAAGCTTCTGCAGAACCCATATCATTTATGTACAATAAAAACTTGTATGCAATTCTTTTGCTTGAGAATACTTGTGTCATTTTGTTGAAGGAACTGTATATTTTTGTACATATGCATTTTGGAAATAACATAGTTTGGAAAATTCACTAAATTTCGAGCTCTTCTAATTTTCAGACATTTGCACCTCGGCAAATTAATTTCCGCCATTGCTGGCAGGCGACCATCGCCCGTGGCCTTTTCCGAACGTGAGATTTGACAAATTTCCTCGCAGATTGTGAGCTGTCCTTCTTTTCACATATCTAACTTGTTTCGGCATGCCCTTTCCTCCTGCGAAGTCCTGCGTTACCGTGCCTACTGCTGCCCACTCGAAACAGTGTAAAATCGACCACGAGTGACTGAATGCTGCGTGTTGCAAAGTTGTGCATCAGAAGTCACAATTTGCGCTTAGATAATTAAAAATTCAGCAATAATTTGTTGGTTATTTTTTGTTTGCCACAAAAATAACGACTTTATCCAATGCGTTGAGCCATTGTCATGAATGAACTTCACCGTGTTGGCCAGTGCACAAGACAATACGTTGTTGCTATAGATCAGAAAATGTAAATCACTGCAATGTTATGTCAATTGCAAGAAAAGCCTAAGTCAAATTCAGTTTTGTTACAGCATGTAAAGAAAGCACATCTTTCTAATAAAAAGAGTAATTGTGATTTTTTTCGCTTTCTTTTCAGTTTTTATTGTCCGCGTGCGGTAAGCACCAAAAACCACAACCAAATTCTGAATGAGATACGTGTGTCTTGATGTCTTTGTCACAACATATATCAGCAGAAAGTAACTGTATTTTGAGGTGGCTGGGGACAAGTTCCACAGAAGATACTTGTGTAAATAATAATGAGTAGACAACAAATAAACTTGTATTTTACACAAGGTCGTTGGTTGACAAACAGATGTGGCCATTAAGATGTCAGGGGAACAACTGCACTGGATCATATTTGAAGCACCGCCAGTCGAATCTGAGGACCTGCCCTGAAATCCCACGGACAGAAAAGTTAGTCTCCAACCTCGAGAGCAGACAGCTCACTGTGTCAAACGAGGTAAAAATCAGCCACGCTTCACTCTTGTGTGTTGGGAAAACACCCGGCCATTCACAAAAGCCCGCCGTTCTCAACTCTGCCAGCCTCGGAATCAGTCCAGTTGTGTTGGCTGAGTTGAACTGGCCACGTTGAGTTCTTCGGGTGGGGGTGGGGAACCTCAACTTCATGCAGAGCACAGAATGAGCAAGAAGAGTTTACCCCCTCATGCATCTCAACTGGACTGATCCCGGGACTTCGGCCAAGTCGACCAAGTTTAGTTGTGTGTGTGTGTGTGTGTGTGTGTGTGTGTGTGTGTGTGTGTGTGTGTGTGTGTGTGTGTGTGTGCGTTGTGGGGTGTCGTGGCAAACCAACTTGCTGATTCTGGGCTCTGCATACAGTGCTGGTTGAATTTACCAAGTTGACTTCCCCCCTCCCCCAGGAACTCAACTGTGCACAAACAGACATACGGATGGTGATTGCACCAAGCCCGCGGAAACGACGCCTATCGGCGAACCGCGGGCCCAAAAAAAAAAATAGTCCAAACATTTTTACTTGCCAACAGTCACAACAGTCAGTGGGTCTCGCAATATTCAGCAAAAACTTGCAAAGTCCCTGTGTGGAGAACCATGAAACTGTAATTTGTATTGGAGTGAATGGAAGATGGGAACAAGAAATGAGGAAAGGAATGGCTCTGCCAACTTCATATCACTTCACATGAAAGTGCACGTGAAAGTGGTCATTCCACCAACTATCAAAGGAAACTCACCCATGACTTACACCCATTCACGTGGGTGCTCGTCTGTCATCGTTTGGGGTGATGACTTCTGAGAAATTTTTAGTGGGATGATGACTGCCAAAACTTTCTCTCGCACCCTTCAAGCCCCACACCCTCAAAGGCGAATTTTGTTGGGTGGCGACCACCAAAGTCGCGATTGTGCTATTGAGGACGCGCCTGTGTTCAATCCTACTTTCTTCTGTGACGAAGTGCTTACAACACGGAAAGACGAGACAAAGAGCTCAGATGACAGCAGAATCGAACTTATGTTTCGCCTGTACAATTTTCTCGTTCTGGGTGCACGACTGCGTCAGAAAAAGCGAGTCAAAGTGGAATTGAACATCTTTCCGATCAAACCCTCATACTTTCGCACCACCCTCTGTGGAAAAACGCTTGGGGCAACCCCTGCATGCCATGAACACCCCACCCCATCCCCAAAGCACGACGAGTCGTGCAGCCATTTATACACGCAAAAATTGTGTCCAAGTGTCCTTTTTCTGTCACAATGGAAAAAAAGGATTTTTTGTCTTCTTTTTGGTTCCGATCTTTGGCTGCGCCGAGCAATATGTCTGCACGTCAAGGTTCGTCCATTTATCCAGAGACGGAAGAGGTGACAAACAAGAAACTTTGGCTGACAAGGAAGAAAGTTACACATACTTTCTCCCTCGATTTGCATCAAGAGTCGTTCGTGAACCAGTCTTCACACTCCGTTGTGTTCTCAAGTGTCCAAACTGGCTGGACCACCAACAAACCCACTTCACAAGAAGTCAATTTTACTTTTGTCTTTGTTCGTGTTGAAGTAAGGCCACTTCGAGTTCCTTTTCAAGTTCATCCCGACGGAAAAACTGCAAATAAAGGTGACACACGTTGCAGGTGTTCAAAGTCTTCAAGGACTTGACACGAACGAGAAATCCGTCAAACCAATCCCGATCCACAGATTCCAAAGTTCGGAATCACAAGCTTTGGAGACCCGAGTGCACGCACGGGCAAATGTTTCGGGGCTGACCCAGCCAACGCGAACAATTCTAATTCAACTCAATGTTCCAACTCGAGTAGATCCAGAGACTGCGCTATCTGTTCTGGCTGAATGTCATGGGAAATACTCCGATGGGAGGACGAAAGTCTTTTACTCTGAAGGATCTCAGATATTTTGGAGTCGAAAAGACGGGAGGAAAATAAAGAACCATTTGGTTGGGTCTGGGCAAGAATAAAACAAATTTCCAAAATAAAGTTCAGTCAAAAGTGCAAAATGACCTGAAGGCAACTCAAACGACACACGTTGTGATAACTGAGACCGACAACCGCGGGTGGGGGGGGGGGGAGCCGTGGGCGCTCCACTTCTTTGTGAGGAACAAAAATCTTGGGCACCTGTGACTTGGATATCCCTCGGACACATTTCGAACCAATTGTTTGCCTCAAAACTGGTTGGAATCTTGAATACGAAAATGGATTAGTTTCTGCTTGTTTGCTTCATATTCAAGTGCACGAAGTGTGCTACTTGGTGCACTGGAACGAAACCAGAAGGTTTTGTAGTCAATTCTTTTTCTCAATGCAAAGTCTCTGGATCCACACGGGTAGCAAGACAAACGTGTTAAAAGTAATGTGAGGATACTCTACAAGCATGCATGCAGCAAGGATGATGCTGGGACGAGAGGTTAGTAGCGAGCGTTAGTGCAGAGTTGCAGGCATGGACGCCTGGCGCAGGAAACCCACTCGCGGAAGCCTCAGGGACGACGACACGAACGCGTCCGATCTGAATGGGATTCAGAATCAAGCGGCTGCAGATGAACCAAGCTGAGTGCGGCTGAATCTGGTAACAAAGCTGGCTGTGAAATGCATTCCAAACAAACGACTGTGTACAACAAGGAAATCAGTTCCCATTGCCAAACAATGCGGAGAGAGAGACAGACAGAAGTGACGGTGACAAAATGACAACACGATCAAATTCGCCTATTTTAAAACTGGGTGAGAACTGACACACATCGATTGGACAGCATTTCGGACAAGACCCATTTCAGTGTTGCGCATTTCCTCATCAACTTATGTCTTACGGATGAACAAGACAAGAAAACAGACTTCAATGAACCGCCGCACAAGCAACTTGCCTGTGTGCAGGCTTTCGAATTTTTCTTTCGGGAAGTGTGAGTTGTCATCTTGTTTCTTCTGGAGAGGCGAGGAGTCATCTTGGATTTTTTTAAGGTGAGTGTTGTTTTAATTACCAAGATCGGCCACTTCTTCTGCACGGTGGGGGGGGGGGGAGGATGACCAAACTTCCCGGGGTGCATGTAACTTTATGTTGGCCGCCACAAATACACCGGTAAGTCATGCTCAAGATGAGTGACAACAAACAACCCACGACACAGATACACCACGACTTGGGAAAGTATATGAAATCAAGTGAGCTACGTGACTGTTATTTGTAACAGGGATAAAAACGAATCAAGAAATGCAACATCACTCAGAAGAATTGTTTCAATGTTAACTCGACACAACTTTATTTTGTGTTCAAAATGATACACTGGCAGACCTGCGATGCTTCAACGTGGAACCCAACTGCACAACAGCTTTCAACCGAACTGTCAAATTACTCTCGAGCCGTGAAACAGAAAATGGTAACTTCAAATTGAGCAACTCAACACAATAATTATAAACTCACAGGCACTGCTGCAACACTTTCACGCATGGAACACTTGATTCCATATACTTTCTCAGCACATTTCCAACTTCAGCCACACACCAGCAAGAATGCAACACAACTAGAAACCTCTACTGCCTCAGAAAAAAAATTATACGAATGGCAATTCAGGAAACTTACGTGAAACAAAAAAACACAAGCTTGCAATGTTTGAGAGCAAATCTGTGGTCTGACGGTGTTTACGCCACTCATCACAGCGCTTCAGGGGCACAACTTTCATTTTCATGGCCAAGAGATTCACAATTGTTGAGAGTTCCTTTACGGACAACACGATGACTGTGTGGAGTAAGCCGTGTCAAGATGCCCTCAAACAACGTGGACACTGCACGAAACTTGGAACATCACCTGCGCTTTACATGAATACACGACGCGGTGAACTAGTGCCACGGGACCTGACTGGGGTGCGACACAGTGCCGAGTTTGAGGTACCTGGCGGTGCTGGCAGACTCAGCTGACGTGCCGGCGGAGGAGCCGTAGCTGCTGCTCGTCGCCGCCTTGTCCGAGTTGGAGCCGTCGCCTTTGAGCGTCGCGATCGACTTCCAGTTGTCCAGGTAGTTCGCTGAAGAAAAATCGCGACCAAAACTTGTTGAATGGGTGACCACTGACAAACGATGAGCGAAAACAAGAGATGCCCCCCCCCCAAGAGGGGGCTACTGGTGCTCCCACCGGTATATATACCGGTATACCGGTATCCACCAGTTCCCCGACTCCAACTGAGTCGGACACATTTTTTTCTGCTTCATTAAGTTTTATTGTGGAAAGGCAGGATTTCAGGTTGGTCCCATATTTTTGAATATTTTCAGTGAAATAAGGGGAGAAATGTGTGTGAAAGTAATTTTGAATTGAAGTTGTAAAGGTATTGAGTGAGGATGGCCAGAAAAGTTGGTGGATTTTGATGGATTGGGGGTATTTTTGGAGGGATGCAGTGGGCAGCCTGAAAGTGTTTCTCATTTGTTTCATGAAATAATGGCTTTAATGAGGGTAGAAATAATGTAGAAAGACATTGTGGCAATTATTTTGTGTGGATGCATTGAATTTTTGGTGGATTTTGAGGGATTTTGATTGGGAACACCAGGGTACCTGTGGATACCTGCAGGTAAACTGGTATACCAGTGCACCTGCAGGTATCCACCAACAGGTTATCAGGGTACCAGTGGATACCTGTACCAGTATGCTGGTATACCAGTGGATACCAGTACCCTGATACCTGCAGGTACCAGCAGATACCAGTGGATACATGCAGGTACCTGGGTACCAGTGGGTACTGGCAGGTACTAGCAAATACCAGTGGATACCTGCAGGTATCAGGGTAACAGTGGGTACCAGCAGATACCTGCAGGTACCAGGGTACCAGTGGGTATCAGCAGGTACCAGGGTACTGACAGGTAGCAGCAGGTACTGGAGGGTACCAGCAGATACCTGCAGGTATCAGGGTACTGGTGGATACCTGCAGGTATCCACTGGTACCCACCAGTACCTGGTACCTGCAGGTACCCACAGGTACCCTGATGTTCCCAGTCAAAATCACTCGAAATCCACCAAAAATTCAAAGCATCCACATAAAATAATTGCCACAATGTCTTTCTACATTGTTTCTACCTTCATTAAACCCATTATTTCAAGAAACAGATGAGAAACACTTTCAGGCTTCCTACTGAATCCCCACAAAAATATACCAAATCCAGAAACATTTCTGGCTGTCCTTACTCAATACCTTTATAACTTCAATTTAAAATTACTTTCACACACATTTCCACCCTTATTTCACTGAAAATATTCAAAAATGTGGGACAAACCTGAAATCCTGCCTTCCCACAATAGCTGCCACTCCTGACCAACCAAACCAAGATGAAAACTCTTCTCTCATTGGCTCCTGGTGTATCAAGCTCTGTGATTGGTCTCAGTCATAATCTAAGCCAATCACAGCCCCCTATTTCAAATTCAAGCAGTTTCCCAAGTTCAAATTTCTGCAGGCACTCCGTATACTCCAACACGGGGACCGGTGGGAGAATGATTTCCATTTACACTGGCACTCACCTTTCCACAATCGAACACAGCCATCATCCCCTGACGAGGCCAGAATTGTTCCGGTCACATTCCAACTCAGTCTCCACACCTGCACAAAGCAAAAAGTTTTGATTTACCAATTTCTGTGTTTCGTTCGGGTGTTTTGTTTGCTTATTCAGCAACAAACACGGGACACCCAACATCAGAGATTCTGGGTGTCAAAAATGTTCAATTGCCAGATGCTTCCACTTTCACACGAACATATTCGATCCTCTTACAACTGGTGGTGGCATGCGTCCCACACACAGCATCTTGGGGACCAAGAACGTACCTGAGACTGGTGCTCGTCGAACTGGGCCACCTGCCGGATTTCAAACTTGCTGACACCCGTTTGCGCCGCGGAAACTCCAGCGTCCTTTCTACAAACACACCACAAGGCTTCAAATGCACCTGTCAACACTGCACGTTCCAAAGAGAAATCTAACTGTGCCACGATAGACTTTACAATATTTTGAAGGATTGCCACCACAAGTCTTCTTTCAGGGAAGGGGGCTTGCACTTCATTACATTCTCGTGCTGCCTGGTTTCAGAAAAGAAATTGTGAGTGTGTGACCAGACAGAGTGTTCATCAAGCTTTCACCATGCATGAGAAGTTAATACAGGGTTCCCACTGCGGTTGACCAACAAAATTCCATGATTTTTCCAGGTTTTCAAAGTTTTTTCCAGGTATTTTTTTCTTTTTAGTGGGCTTTGTATACTCTTTTTCCAAAACAAATAAAGTAAAATGCAGTAATTTTTTTACAAAAAAAAAACTTTTAGCAAAAAAAATTATATTTTTTCAAAGAAATCTACAAATTAATGTTTTTTGCAGAAAATTTTGAATTATCACTTGGTTTTGGGAAGGCTATGTTTCAAAATTATACAGAACAATTGACCTCTTGCTTGAGCTGGATTTATTTTTTGCCAGATGCTTTTTCTATTGAGGCTCTTGGGCCTTTTCAGGGTGAGGTCAAATTTTTTTTCCAGGTTTTTCAATATTTTTCCAGGTTTTTGTCCCAAAACCCCCTGTTCTTCCAGGTTTTCCAGGTCTGGCCCTGTTTTTCCAGGTTTTGCAGGTTTTCCAGGTGCGGTGGGAACCCTGTAATAGGTGAGGTGACCCAAGGTGCACTGCATTTTGGCGTGCACAAACTTTTGCTGCACACAAATCTTTTGCAGTTCACTAACTTTTCATAATGTGTACAAAGCTTGACTGTTTTGTGTGCCAAATTTTTTCCAAGACACCGAAATTTTGCCGCACACCAAGTTTTCCCAAACAAAGTGTGTTTCTACTGATCACAGAAAGTTTTGACTTGAAAGAGTAGGAACCTCAATATCTTTCTTTTTTTTTTTTTTTTGGAAGTTGAGGTGCTGGGATTGAAAACTGCAGCGCTCATGGTCACATTTTCAGTGTGACTTTACACCTTGTTAGTTTTCAAATGAGTACTGTAACAACAACAACAAAAATCACCCAAATTGTTTTTGGCCATTGCAGAAAATTTTGAAAATTTCCATATTGAGTTTGCCAGCCAGCCCATGTTAAGTTACTGGGGAGGGGGGGGGACTCAATGTGGCCAAAGAATGAATAATGCTTAATTGATTGATTAATTGATTAATTAAAAAATTGAGGTCCTTGTTGCAACATTTTCAGCAAGATTTTTCACCCCATATCTGTTGAGAAGAGTGCCTCAGCTTCCAAATGAGCTGCTCAACAATTTGAAAGTTGAGGTGCTTGATTGAGAACTGAGGGGCTTGTGATCATTTCACTATGATTTTCACCCATTTTCTGTTGAGAAGAGCACCTCAGTTTTCGTGAGTGCCTCACCAATGGTTCGACGTTGGAGCACTTCATTGACAACGGAGTTGCTTTTGACCACTTTTTGAGCAAGACTTTCACCCATTGTGTTGAGGAAAGTACCTCTGGTTTTCAAACGAGTGCCCAAACTATTCTGACAGATGAGGCACTGAAAACCGAGGTGCTTGTGATACATTTTCAGTGGGATTTTTTTCATCTGCTTTCTAAAACAAAGCCTCGTTTTGGCGCCGATGTTGCGACCGAATTGTCCCAGAAACTGCCATTCCGACCTGCTTCCGATCGGCTTCAGCGTCATGATCCTCACATCCTTGGAGGCGACGGCCAGCATGTGGTAAGAACGGCCCAAGTTGGGTGAGAAGGCCACGTCCCTGACGCTGTCTGTGATTAGCATCAGTGTCTCCACCTTGGTCCATTTTCTGAAAGAACACGTGTTGAATGAGTGTGTGGCCAAGTACGATGTCCTCAAGCAACACCAAACATGAAGCGCATGCGGACACATTGTGGAACTTTGGAAGGTGAGAATGAGACGGCACCTTGTGTTGTCGCTGTACTCATAGATCTGCACCTTGCCGCCTGCAGACGGATTCGCATCGTCACTGCCAACCGCAATCATAGGCGCATGCACTCTGAAACAGACAGAACGTCGTGGTTCATTGTCTGGAGTGACTGTTCCAGAAAACCAAAGAAACAAGAATTCAGTCGGTTTGTTGGGACTGCGCCGATGAAATATTGCAGAGTGTCGGCAGCTGATCGCTGCGCTCGCATCGAAGAATCGGGCACTGTTCGACACTCCACGCTTTTGAAATGCTTACCTGGAAGGATTCCACGACAAGGAGCTGCAGTTCAGTTTGCAGTTGATTTCGTGTTGGAATGTCCAGCCGCTCAGGTTCATCACATCTGGTGCCTCGTAGATCCGCACAATCCCATCAGCGGAACACGTCGCCTGCGGAATCAACCCGATCATTCTTCGTGTTGCGTGTTCATTTTCATTATCTCGGTTTGTGCGAAAATTCCCTTTGGTATGAACAAGAATCAACGAGTTCGCCACCGCTTTGCGCGCTGTTGTTCAGGGCGATGTCAGCAAACTCACCAGCTGCAGTCCGAGGTGCTTTGGGGCGAACTTAACGTCTGTGACTGATGTTCGGCTGTCGACCAGACTGCTTCTTTTGACCCAATGGGTCTGACCTCCGTCGCCATGCTCACCAGCTGCAAGAAACCAAACACGACCAAAATGGAATCAAAGCAACCGCCAGCGACACACAAAGAATGAAAATAACACGGGAAGAAACCAAAAACAGTCGGACATCGGCGTGAAGAAATGTACGCACGATGTTTGAGCACAATCGGCACAAATTTCTGAATGAAATCCAGGCACGAAATTTGCGACCAACACTTACGTAGTTCTTCCCACACAGAAGCAGTTCTGTCGAAGGAGCATGTAGCGATGACTTGCCCAAACTCAGGATGTGCCCATGTGACCCTCCAAACTGAACCACAATGAACCTGCAAGGCAAATGTTGGAAGTCAGGAGACGATTTTAAACTGTATCAGCTTCAACTTTCACCACGGAAACATTTATTTACGAGGACTGAGCACTTGGCACGCGCTCTGTAGGAAGTGCAGCTGGTGGGTTAAATATCACCAATGGTGCCAACACTTGGGAAAGGACCCAAAGGAATCAATTGTGGGACCACACACAGAAAATCAACGGGTGAGGACAACCCACAAAAACTGGAATGGGTGGGTCGACATTTTCTGTGTCAGCTGAAGAAAACCACAACTTGAAAGAACCTCGGGTTTTGCTGATTGTTGTGTCGGACCACAGAGAATGGGGAGGGTGCTGCACAAAAATTTCTGAGACAAAACTGGACGGACCAAAACAAAGTACAAAACACAACGGTAACGTTCACTCTTTTGGTCAAAAGGCAAGATAAAGAATGTTCAAAGGTACTGTTATCACATTCCGCCAGTGGTTGGCCGCCCAAATCCAATACACTCCCTTGTATTCAACGAAAAGAGCTTACCTTCAGGCTGGCTGTGCACTTCCATTCACCATTTTCCAAATCCCATATCTGTTCAACAATGAATGTAACGGCATGAAAAAACGTTGTGGCAAGAAAATCGGTCCGTGTTCACGGCAGTGAAACCACAAAGGGGCCATTGCTTCTGAAGTAGATAGACATCATGAGGCAAGGTTTTTGATACTGGCGGGCGGCGCGGAGGACTCCCCAAAGCATACTAAACAAAAAAACCAAAAAAACAACAACCAAAACATGCCGACTGCATGGAACACTCGCCAGTGTTGGTGTTCACTGCTTTCTTCAATGTCTTGAAAACAGTATTGTGTGCGTGCAGACAGTATTGTGTGCAAGAGGTATATAAATTTGAAACACAGTTGCCTTTTATCTCACGCAACAAGAAGCCTACGCCTGGAAAGCGCTCGGTTTCCCTCGCGGGGTCAGTTCGTTCCGGATCAGTTCCACGTTTGGTCATTTTCAGGCTGACTTCAGACATGTTAAGGAAAGGTTTGTGTGTGGGGGGGAAGCGGAACTCAACTTTGGAAAAATAAAAAATGCCCAAAATGGCCTGAAAATGGTTCCAGACCACATTGTAAACTTACTCTTTTGTTATGTTCAAAATTAAATGCGAAAACATGAAGAAAAATGCTTGAATATGGCTTCATGTACCCTTTTCCAAAACTTGAGTTACCCTGGCCCAAAAGAGTCAAAGTAAAACGGATCTTTTACGCTGTTGTAGCTTGCCAAATATTGAGGGACTGAAAAAATGAACTTTTGCGAATAAATCCAAGTTATTTTTCGTTTGCACGCACTTTTACAGGTACAGACACACTGTATCTGGTGAATCTGTCAGACAACTGGCCAGCGGAGACAGACTTTATGTCCCACATCTACAACTTTTGAAAACGTTCGGGGTCACAAATGTGAGAGGCAGAAAATTGACCAAATTGGTGAACACTCACAAGTGACGTTTTTCTCACTTTTCTTCCATGAAACTTTGCCTCACATCGTGCATCTTTCATCAACTGGAGTTTGCCATTGCTTGTCAGTGATTTCATATGCTTCAAATTCCCCAGTCGATTCATGGGGCGGAAGGGTGGCTGGCCTTCCTGAATCCAGATCGATCTGCTGTACCACTGGTTGCAACATTCGAGATTGACTCCCTAATTTCTTGGCAGTTCGAGTCGAGCCCTGTTCACTCTCAATCGACTCAAAAAGTGCAACACGAAACTCTAGAACAGCCAAAACTCCTTTGTACTCGTTTTGGTCTTGATTTTTTGACTTTCAACGAATTTATTGCGTTATCTGTCATACACAGAGCACAGTCTGAATCCGAAAGTTTACCTTGACACTTTGGTCACTGGAACACGTAGCCATTCTTCTTCCGTGAAAGTCGTACGCAACATCGTGTATGAGATCTTTGTGAGCGGTAGCAATACTTTTTGACGAAAACATGTTCAAAGGCGCGGTGGGCGATAATATGGTTACTAACTTACAGAAAAATGTCAGATAGAATTTTATTTTCCAAGCGGCTGTCAGCGTGAGAATTTGAAGGTTGTCAATGTGATTTTGTTATCTGCAGCATTACATGCTCAAGTTTCTGCGAGTTGTGGAGCCTAGATCTGACGCAATGGTCTGAAGTGTTTGCTTCCAAAGTTGGAAAGATGATTTTCTGTTACACTTCTTGTCCGAATAGTTGCCCCTCGTATATCTGCGTCAATGCATCAGCTGAGATTACTTTTTCGCGATAAAGCTTTCAGCTTTCGAAATACAGGAAATGACCTGTTGTGTGAAAACCGGCTGACTTATTGAACATCTTATGCAGGTAAGAAGCATTGTCCTTGTGTGTTTTTGTCATCCATCAATCTCTGTGTCTCAAGCCTGAGGCAGATATCTTAACACTGTGGTGAAGATTGGAAATTTTTACCTTGCGAAACAAGACTGAACTGTGACCTGTTATGCAAACCTCGAGATAACGAAGTTTTGATCATGTTGCGCCTTTCATTCCTTTCTGGACACTGGTGAACAAGAAAGTGGTTGGATTGTGTGTCGGTTGTGTCCACAAAGCAAATGTCGAGGGCTCGATTGACGGACACCAGAAAACATACAAACTGGGGCGACGGTCAATGACGGAAAAAGTATGAATACCTTTGCAGAACAAGGAGAAAGTTCCAGAATCCGACCAGCTCCAGTTTCCGACCACCACCTTTTTGCTGTCAGACACAATTGTTATATGCTTTGTACACCTGTACGAGTACGTCCGTGTGTTCTCTCGAGGCCCCCGGTTGACTCAGTGCGTTTTGCTTCTTCCAGTTTCAGGACAATTTCCTGATTGATCGAAGATGGCAGCGTGCAAATTTCACCCTTATCATGGGGAAAACATCAAGCTGTTGGATGATAACATGGTGGCTCATCGAGAAAGTAGCTTTGCTCACGCCATCAGCTTCAGTGAGAAGCCTTTGTGTCCGAGAGAAATATTTCTCATAGAAATCGAGAAGAATGAGCGTGGGTGGAGTGGACATCTCAGGATTGGTCTCACACAACATGACCCCTCAGTCAAATTTGAACTGCCTCAGTATGCCCTTCCCGATCTTGCCAACATGGGCAAGTCTTGGATTTTGGCTGTGACAAAGTCAGCCAACAGAGTCATTGAAGACACAATATTGTTGGAGGAGGGCTTGGAATTGACTCCGTATATATCCATATTGGGTGATGGAGAATACGTGTGCACATCCAAGGGAGTCTTCAAGCGCAGCCTTTTGAGGCCGTTGCCTCCGATCACAGCAATGGACACGGATTACGCCAGTTCAGACAGCAGCAGCTCAGAAGTGAATTCGGACGCTACCAGCATTTTGCCGACGGATGTAGGAAGCAGAATTGGCATTATGTACGTCATAAAAAACGACCAGGCACAAATGCACTTCATTATCAATGGCGAGGATCAGGGACCTTGTGTGAAGAACATACCTTACAAGGACGGCCCGCTGTATGCGGTTGTGGATGTCTACGGGACGACGAAGCGAGTCCGGATTATCCAGTTGTACGGAGGTGAGCAACAATTGTCGTGTCATTCACACTGGTGTTTCGCACCAAGAGTTGCTGTCTGTTGGATGAGTTTGGCTGTTTGTCTCCGAAGGAGTTTTCGTGCTCTTCGACCTGGATCGCTTCTTGTCGTCGTTTGCAGAAATACCACAAAATCGTTTTCTCCAGAAGAAAAGGGACTTGGTTGAACAGTAGTTTCCTTACACGCAGTGAGGTTCCTTTGCAACCCGAGGTAATTTACTTGTTTTCTTTTCAGTGGGTACGCTCCAACATTCCTGTCGCAACACGATTCTTCAGTACGTGAAAAAGGACTGCATAGAAAAGTTACCATTGCCGACCAAACTCAAGGAGTTCCTCAGATATGAAGTGTAATTACGTCATACAAATGCACAAATGATATGTGTTCTTGGTAGCTATTTTGTATCAAATTGAATTGGAATGCTTCTCTCGAAATGCCGAGCAAAATCGATGAGCACAGCACAAACCTGTTCGTCCAATGACCCAATCTGTAGTTGTGTGGACAGATTGTCGGAGACGAACACTGTGAGGTTTTGAAGATTTGATTTCGGCACTGATGCACGATCGTTAATTTTGAAACCGGTGAAACAGTTTTTACCGTTCGATTCTCCTGCCGCCCCTGTGTCTGGATTCGTTTGGCATTTGTTGACAATGGTGATGGCTCAACACGAAAAAAGTCTGGCGCCTGGGATCACAGTAATGAGCACCTCAAAAAGACCTAGAGACGTTTGTGTGTGTCTGTGGAGTGTATGTGTGCAAACTCACGAGGGGGGAGATCAGCAAATTTCCGACAGTACCAAGTGACAATTATTCGCATGCATTCGCATGCAATCAGTCTGATCTTATTTTTTTTCAATCTTGGAAAATAGAGCCATTCGCAACCATGAATACGATGGTCTTGGACCAAACATTTGAGTTTTGGTTGTTTTCTTCTCCATTGCTGAGCGCTGGAGACCGTCGAGAATTCGCAGATCTTCCTTCGAACGTTCTGATTTCGCATCGCAATGCAACGACTTTGAAGTTTGCTGGACTGGATCCACGTTTGTGTCGAGTTTCCGAGTTGTCTGAATTGTACAGACAACCTCTGCACATCTGGTGCGTTTTCGTGGGTGTTTGAGCGCTTCTCAGTGTCTGCACTGACGAAGCGATTTGTCGACATTCGCTTTGCATTTTGTTGGGATTTTGTCCTCAAGACTGGAAAGTGCAGTTCCTTTTTGATACACTGTTTCGGGTTCCCTCTCGGTCTTTGAAGAAAACAAAAAGAAAACATGTGTTGAGACCGTTTCCAGTTCGGGACAAGTCAGGAATATGAATACATATGCTGCAAAACGTTGGGGAAAATTGCAAAAAATACCCTCAAAAAGTGAGCGGAAACGAAACACTTGCAGGCAAATTGTTGCATCTTTTCAAAAGTGCTTCCTTGTTTCTGGGATATTTTCTGCATCTGCCCAACCACTTGTTTTGCATGAAGTGGTCTGTCTGAAAAGTGGACAGAAATGTCGGAAAGTCGGGCAGGGGGGTGTTGAAAAAAATAATATTCAGGTCAAAAGATGGCAGGCAGCTTGCTGTTTTCCGTGACTGGCACTTTTGGCAGGTGCGCGTCTATTGATTGCAATCGGCGGTGTGGACAGTTCTTTCTGGGCGCAGTGCAACGCCCCAAATCGAAAACTACGCAGCATGCCAACTGCACGGAACACTCGGCGTAGTGTGACAACAAAAAAGGACATTGTCATGTCAGGTGACAGCCAAAAACCAAACGACATCCAAATTTTCAATTGCAAGTGACCCCAGAAAACATTTAAATGTCACTTGATGCGGGTGTCACCAGCAATCACATTTTCAAATGTTGGGCAGCCCCAGCAAATTTTCGACTGTCACGCAGACAATTAGGGGGGGGGGGGGTCACAAGCAATCACAAAATTTGGTGATTACCCACCGACACATTGTCATATGTTGGGTGACCCCAAAACCTGGTTGTGTGACGTGTGATATCAGGTGGCAGCACATTTTCAAATGTCGCGCGACCAAGGGAGGGGGTTCACCAAAGATTGTTTTGACGATCATGTTGGGTGAGCGGCCCCCCCCCCCCCGCCCCCGGGGGCCCGGGGGGGCCGCGGGCCCCCCGGGGGGTGGGGCGGGGGGGGGGGGGGGGCCCCCCCAACCCCAATGGACCAGCAGACCTTGCTGAAGCCTCGCATGGCTTGT
>JAAUXT010089580.1_pt1 | contig 23094 bp, 21 predicted proteins | sample 7278171 | NCBI WGS metagenome assembly JAAUXT01 (sample SAMN14350112, study PRJNA611818) | marine sediment metagenome | isolation source: surface marine sediment (1.8m) | place: French Polynesia: Moorea | collected 2018-08 | reverse complement strand
TTGACGCGCGTCAAAAAATATCTCCCACTATTTTCAATCAGGGTGGCCACACAGCAAGCGTTTATCAAGCGTTTATTTTTCAGAACATCTCAACAGATATTTTTGACGCGCGCGTCAAAACCCTGTGTGGCCGCCCCTTGAGTGTGGAAGGTCCGTAGGAGGCACAGAATGATCAAGTGTATCAACGTGAGTTTGGTTCAATACTGAACCACAATTGCTGGTTGTTGGAAGAACAACACCTCGTATACAGGACCACCCTCCTCCCGATAGAAATCTGTGCTTGTGGAAAGAACGGTACCAAAAAGGAGGGCAGCGTTGGCTGAGCTTCTGTTCACTCCAGCCTCTCAACAAACAATTGGACTCCGAACAAGTGGACTTCTTTTTGACCGGCTGAGCAGTGGTTCTCGGTTGGGTCAGAAAAAGTTCGCCAAACACTGGACCTTGTGAAATCATCTGGAAAAAACCATTGAGTCATTCGCTTTTGGAAGTTACCTTGGTGAGCGCTGCTGCCATCAGCCCGATCAGCTGATTTGCACGTGGGAGCTGCATTGTATGCAAAATAATGAATGGGAGGCCCAGATAGGGGTTCATCAACTCTCTCCTGATTGGTGGATTGGCGAGCAAGGTGAATGTCAGAGAGAGCTTCACGTGTTTTGGATCCAGCTGGGATCCAATGAGCTGAAGAGACATGCTCTGATCAGCCATGGCGCAGCAGCCGACGGCCTTCACCTCGTAAATCGCGAACATGCAGCACGTTGGGAATGCATGAAGGGTTGGCGTGGTCACAAAAAAGTCTCAGCGACTGAGTCAAACGGAGTGAGGAGCTGTCTTCTCAAGCGTGGGAGCTATTAAAGGCGGCGCTGAGATTGTGAAAACTTCACTTGTTGATTTGCTAGAGAAGAGACAGGTGAACCAGCGTTCCACTTTTGTGAAACTTCAGTTTCAAGTTCTACGACAGGTCTAACTGTCCAAACAAATATGATTCAGAAGATCAAGAAGAAGAAAGCTTCTGCTAAAGTGCTGAAAGGTGAGTGCTGTTTGAGGAACTTGTAGTTTGATCGAAATGTAGCAGTTAGGAAGGTAGCTGGACCAAACTCCGCGGCAAATACCACGAGAGATATGAAGACAGGTGGGGAGAGTGATTAGTTGGACGAAAAGCAAGTGTAGAATCATTTTTGTTCGCTTCTCGGAAGTAGTTTCGCAGGAACTGTTATTCACACAAGTTTTCTGGAACTGATTTCGTGCCAAATGCCTGAAAGGTCCGCTGGAAAAAATTAAACGAAGAAAAATTTACAAGCGATGAGAGAATTCTATTTGTGCGTGATTGCGTTTCGATTTCGAAATGTTGTTTTGGTTGAAAGACTGTTGACCAAATATTGCTTCACGTGGTTAAGGCATGACAGCTGAGCTGTCATTATGGATTCAGCCGCTCGACTGCACAAAAGCGGCACGTGAAGCGAGCGTGGATCCGGGAGCGATCGATGCGCGCTTTGGTTGCGAGTCAGCTGACGCGCAGCAGCCTTGCGCCGCAAAGGCACTTTTGCATACATTGTTTCGCGCCAGCAGCATTCCACATACGAGTATGTACAGTCCAAATTTGGATCAAACGCAAGGAGAAATGTAGAATTGGTCAGAAGTCCTCAAGGAACGTTGTTGTGGTTGAGAAGAGAAAGGTAGGGCATTTGAGAAGTTGTCATTAACATATTGTCAGATATGTCACTGTGATGGAGCTGGAGATCCAATCTGGAACGGTTGTCAGATTCTTCACTCCCGTTGAAAGACAAAATCTTCGTTTGAAGTTGAACAACGACGCTGAAGCAAGCTATTCTTTGGAACGTTGTTGTGTTGTGCTGAGCTTTGAAGCGGAAAAGAGTGACAAACAGCTGTTAATGCTTCTCCGAACTTTTGTTGTGATGTTGCGTGTTCGCATACCATTCCAAAACAAAGGCACGTACGCGCTTCGATGATCTGGGCCAACTTTTCTCTCATCTGGTTCTCACTGTCAGGTGAGATCCACCTGGTTTTCCAGGAGACACTGACCGGATCTCGCTCACTTCAGGCGCTGGCAAGTTGAGTGAACAGTGAACTCGTGGTTGACTGATCTGGTCCGGATTCTCCTCTCTCGATTCACGTGAAATCGTCTTTGTTCTGTTCCCTTCACTTTGTTCCGGAGTTCTGTGACCCAGTTTCTGGCTCAAACCTGGTGATGTAGGCAGAACAAAGGCAATAAACAGTTCAAGGAAACGTACGAGAAGACGATCCGGGCTTGTACATGGTGGGGTCAATGTCTCTTTTTCTGGGCCGTGGCCAGATCTGTGCAATCACTGGGAACTTCTTCGGAAATAGGAACCTTGCCTCCAACATGTTTGTGTGCAGCACCGCTGTTTGTCAGGTTGACATTTTTCCGGCCTCTTGACTTTGTTTACAAAGACGTTTTGCCGTAGATGGAGCACTCAGATTATGAATAGGAGAAACGATTGAAGCGCCACCTTCTCAGCTTCTGCAGCTGTGTGTGTGCTCATTGAAGCTGCGCTCAGTTTCCGAGCGAAACTCGAACCGAAAACAAGTGAACTTCAGCGGAAATTTGCACACTGAAAGGTGGATAAAGCAAAGAGAGGGGAGTTGTCGGGGAGATGGGTTGGAACGCACATAAACATGGTTGGTTGGCTTGATGTATGGCTTTGTGTCGCAATTTGAAGTTTCTATTTGTGGTATCACCGAGCCTGTTTGGGAACGATTGCCCCTCCGGAAATTTCCAATCTCGGGAGTTCTGGCCGGTTATGAATTTTGTTCTGGCTTGGAGGCATTTCGCGATGTAATTGTGCGTGGGCAAAAACAGTGGTGGAGAGACCAATGACAAAATTACCAGTGTACAGCTATTCACTGGAGAGAGTGACGCAGAAAAATTGCAAACTTACTGGTATCAACAAGTCACGAGTTCTGCTGTGAAATTGGGCAACACTTGAAAGTTCGAATTGATGTGTTTTTCAGACATCACGAACGTTGAGATGGCGGGTGAATTGAGGGAGCGTTCCAACAGCTTCGACCTGCACGACATCAAAGGGCACCACCACGACCATGGTGATGGCGCGGAGGCCGGGGAGCACGGCCACCACCACTTCCACTTCCGTCACCACCACGGCAAGCCCTCCTTCCTCGTCAAGCTCATCCGCAGTCTCTCGGAGACCTCGATGCGCAAGAAGAGCCCCAGCGCCTCTCCTGCCACGTCTCCGAAGAATTCCCCGAAGCCGACAGCGGTGCGGCGCAGGCGGTTTGTGCGCGTGATCAAGAACGATGACCAGGTGGGGGAAGAGTACGTGAATCCACACGTGGTGCGCAAGTACGAGCAAGGCTTCTGGGAGAGCAAGTACATGCGCAAGTCAGCGTCCCTGGACGAGCCCCAGCGGCCCCTGCCCTACACAGTATCCGGAAACACGATTCTGAAGAAGGCACACTCCATCGACTCTGCTGAACCTTCGCCGGCCGGCACTCCGCCTCTTTCCGCCAAATCCTGCAAATTCAACGAAGATGTCGAGGTGGTCGAGTACGACATCAAGGGAAAGTGCTTGATGATTATGAATGACGCTCACGTGTCTCACGAGAAACTTCACGAGGAGAATCTGTGCTGCCTGGATGAGCAGGAGTTCCTGCAGGTCGTGCGTGGCGACGTGAGTGAGGCGAACGACAAGCTCGAAGCGCTGGAGGTGATCGACGAGAACAACGCTCTGAGCACAGACAATAGTGAAGACGACTCCGAGGAGCATCTGCTGGACGATGTGCTTGTTGATGACATCAAGGACAGTGTGTTCGCGAGTGACTCCAGTGAAACTGAATCTGCTACAGAATCGTGTGACGATTGTGAAAAGAACATCGCAGCCTGTCGGCTTGAGGTCAGCGAGTGTTCCGAGGAGGAGGACAGCGCTTCCATGCACTGCTCGCCCCCCGCTCACGCGCCGCGGCCCCCGACCCCGCCCACCACGCGCAGACAGAACTCCGACGAGGGCATCTCTGCGCCAAAGAAATCCAAGTTCGCCGTTCAAACAGCGACCGCGGCGGCGGCAGCGCGGCAAGCGGCGGCCGTGCTGGTGACTGCTGAGCACTAACTTCTCAGGTGCGAGACTCTCCTTGAAAGTCCTTGTTTTGTTATCGTGTAACTACAGAACACGGGATATGACACTGACAATCGATTCACTGATTTCACGCAGGCTCTACAATTTGTTCTCTTCACTTTTGCAGGTCACTAGAACCCACATCAGTATGGACTAGAACTTCTGCAGGAAACTAACCGAACAACCTCTGCCACTGCTGCACGAACCAACGTGTCGCAGCTGCTCGGCTGTTGGGCGCGAGCGACAACACGCGATGGGCGAGAACACTGGACCAAAGATTTCTACAGGAACTCTTTTGTACAACATGACAAGCACTTCGTCAGACGTGCACCGTGGATAGATGGACAGGAGAATAGTTCCTTTCTGCCTTTGATGAAACACTCCAATGTGTAGTGTGCGATACATGCCTTAGAAACTGAACAAAAATGTAGCGTCATACAATGTGGGACTTAGAGATGTTGGTGTCTTCGTTCTAGTATTGCCTCAGTTGTGCCATGATTAGTTCGTACGTTGGAGAACTAACTTTATTCCATGTTCAGTCTGTTGTAACAAAAATGGATGGTGCTTTTTTTGGTGTTTTCTCAACTCTTATCAGGAATTCACAGAAACTGTGCGTATTGGCCGAATGCGTTTTGGTGAAATGTGCGCGTCTGTGTACATAGCACTTTGGCTCAAGATGCGTAGATCCGTGCTGACAAAATAGACAAGATATGTCGGTGTTCGCAAAAAAATATTTCGACTGTGATGAATGCGAGGGTCAAAATCTCAAAAAAGTAGATCTAACTTCCCTTTCTTTCGAATCTCAAACGTGGAAAAAACAATCATTGCCAAAACAGTCTTGAGTGGATCTCTGGTGAATCTCGCTTCTTTTTGTCGACCAGTCTTGTGTTCCAGTTGGTGTCGACAGAACAAGAGCCAAGTTTCCGCGTACTTTTCCCACAGCCGTGTGAAATCTGAGCGTCAAAGCGACATGCAAAGTGATATTCTGAATGGATCTTTTGTGCAACTCTGAAATAACTTTATTTATATTTTAATAAACAAGTCAAACTAAACTGAGAAGCTTTTGTCATCGCTTTTGTTCCCGCTCGCGGGCTGCGATGTCCCCAGCGCTTCTGAAACTGAGAAGTGAAAAACACCCGACAAAAACGTTGGACACATTGAAACTCCAGACAGTAAACTTTGCGTTGGATGCGAAGGAAGCTGGTGTACCTGTTTGGTGCAAAAAGAAAGTTGAGACTTGTTTACTTGCCCCGACATCCGAACACAAGGTTGTCGGCAAACAAATCAAATCGCTACGTGCGCGGGGTCGCATAACAACAGCCCGTCGTGTCTCATTGATTGTTGATGCACATTTCTTGTGCAAGGTGAAGGACAGGATTGCCGTGAAGGGAATGGGATGGGACGGAGAGGGGGAGAGGGAGAAAAAAGGCGTTTGTCCTTGCTTGTCTCCACCAATCCTCGTGGCTCTGTGAAGAATATCGACGAAAAACCAGTTTCGCTCCAGGGCAATCCACCCTCCACTTCGCTGCAGAATAATGGCTGAAATCTCAAATTGAAACTTTTCTCCGTTGTGGAAGAAAACCGCATCAGTATTGAAAGCGTCCAACCATGTGCACAAAAAGCCAAAGTGCGGTTATTTCCGCCTCGTTCGCTGAGGCAAAGCATTGGTGGCAAGATTGGATTTTGAGGCATTTCCGCGCAAAGTTGAGAGCGCAAACCTTTGTGTACTTCTTCAGGAAGCACTTCAATACCTGGGGCCTGGAAGGTACAACTTGACACATTATGCGTAGAAAGAGGTGAAAGCAAATTCGAGTTGTAAACAAGTTCACGTGATGGTGGAGTGATACGTACAGCTGTTCGTGTGTCCCTGGACGCTCAAACAGGACGAAGAGGAAGGAAAAGCAATGGATGTGAGGAAATGAGCCGCCGGAATCGAGCCGCCTTTCGTCTCCGGTCTTTCGTTTCAACTCAGATCAGACCGTTCCCAAGTTCCCATTTGTTCAACTCGAACGTGGAATGTGACAATGTGGTTCTTGAGGGGGCTTGGTCAGAACACTGCATTCATGAGGTGTTTGTTGTGGCACACGCGTGCACTAGAACAAGTCCTCAATTTGGTCTGCACGCATGCATGCAGGAAAAACAATGACAGACAACCAGCACTCGTATACGTTCGTGCTGTCGTGCATGTGCAAGTACCGCACCAGAGAGCACTGAGATTTTGATACGGTGGACAGCTTTGTGTTCTGATGTTGCCATATCCGTTGTCGCGTCGGGCGTTGACCCAGGCAACACCACCTGCGAAGTTGTTTTGCACGACACCAAGTTCAAGGCTGCGCCGTGCACGAAAACATCGCGCTGTGTTTGTTCGTGCTTTGCATATCGACCCAGTTGGCAGCGCTCCAAAATGGCAAAGATTGACATTAGCGCACTCGTTCACTTCTCCCTGAGGAGGAAAACACAACTTAAGAAGTGATTCTGCTCCGTATTTTTGGTCCCATTTTCAGTGCATGGGCTCAGATTGAACGACCTAACACCAACAAACTTGTGTGCGTGTGGGTGTGGGTTAGCGGATGTTTTCTCAACCGTTGTCCTGATGGCAATTGTCACTATCTGCAACTGTGGCGCTGATCTTGTTCAGAACTACGAGTTGCATGAAAATGTCTTTGATTCCAAAAGATAATGCACCAAAAACAAACAACTCAGAGCAATCTTGAATCAAACAGGAAAACCAGCTTTGAGCAAGCAGTGACTTATTTATCTGCACTGGTTTCAGGACAGGACCTGGATGGAGCTGCAGCTGTAGATACTGAAAACTGAGGCGCGTTATCGACTCCAACCTCCACAGCGCACAACGCGTGTCGTTCCCAGGCTTTGGACCAGAACAACCCCCTGTGACCAAACTCCCATTTCAGACCTTTGTCCGTGAGCTCCTACGCGTATTGCCCAAAACAAATTTTGAAATTTTGTGTTGGAGGACAGGGGTGCGGTGCCCCAACCTGCCTGGACCCACCGAGGATCAGAGGGGCCCTCAGCCCACTGAACTGAACAGAAGCGCCCCTGCCTCTGTATCCGTCTCGGCACCCAATGTTCTGGGCCAAACAAAGTTCGATGGAAGCCCTGGCGGACCTGGCGTTCCCTTTGCTAAACTTGAAGTTGGCCCCCTCCCCGTGTTTGTCTTTGTTTTGGGGCGTGAAAATCTTTTTGTCGACAAAGTTCTGTCATTTAGCACGTCTGAGAATTTTTGCTCTTCTGCTTCGAGGTTGCGCCGTGCCGAGTTGCACGAATCTCGTTTCCGTGTCCGTCCTGGCAGAGCGGAAGTTTTGGTGATACGGCTGCAGATACGGCAGATACGTGTTGTCTGTTGTACTCATGTGACGTCAAGGCCCTGATAACGCAACGTAAAGCAGATCTCTCCTCAATGCTACACACAGATGAATGTATACATGACTCCTGGGAAACGGCAAACGTTCAGAGCAAATCAGTACAAGCACGCCAGCGCAAGAAGGAGAAATTCTGGTTTGGTTTCCTTCTGCCTCTGTCTTTCTTCTCTGCCAAGCCAAAGCCTTGAACTTATCTCGCCTTCAACACGACCGAACACCAAAAATAGAACAACCCGTTTCAGTTGGTGTTTGAATCTTGGCATTTTTGATTTACGTACTGCTGTTGCATGATCATGTGCCATCATTGACCGACTGACATTTTATCTTTTAGCCCCTCGCAGCGGAAAAAAGCGGAACCTCATAAATCTGTCACAGAAACTTCTCAACCCTGCGGAGGAGGGTCACTCTTCGGGACCAATGAGCAGCAGTCTCTCCAGTACACCCCCAGTACACTCCCTCTGCCAGGCGAGCTTCTGGTTCTCTTGGTTCTACCTGGGCTGTTGCGAACAACGGCTATTTTTGCCCGTGGGCAACCGCCTGTAGGAATCCAAACACAGGAGAGGCAAAACGAAATGTGGTGCAAGCACGAGGGGGGGGGGCAAACTTTGTGCCCAATACAAGTCTGAGAGCCTATCACGGACCCTGGGTGACCTCCTTTTTGGTACCCAACCACGAAGTTCCCCTTTCCTTTGCTGCTTTGCCTTGCTCTGTTCGAGAATATGAATTCCTCCTGTTTCCTGATTCGAGCTTGGCCAATGGAACAGTGTGCGCATTTTCCAAAAGCGGATCCAGGATTTGGTGGGAAGAGAACCCCAATCCTGACTGCGGACCGACCCCGGGGGCAGGAAGAACCCCTTTGGCTTCGTATCCGCTGAATGCCATCACTTTCACTCCTCAAAACGCAGACCCCGTCAGACACTGTTTCAAAACATCGCCAACCCACCTCACTTCTGGTCGTGATTTGCTACCCACTTCACCCAGAAGTTCAAGCACAATGGACACGTTCTGAATCTTTCTGAACTGTAGGATTCAGCATCATGAATGTATGACCAAAAACAACGAAAGCGAAGCTTCTTCAGCGTTCATGTTTCGGGTGGAGCCAACCCCAATCCGTGCGCCCCAACCAACCTGAAATAGAACTTTAGCGATCAAATTTTAAAAAGTCTCAACGTTTCTGGGAAAGTATTTGGTAAGATTTGCCCTCGCATGAAGCTTGAAATTTTGCAGATCATCGGGAACCAAAGAGAATGCACAAAACTGTGAATTGCTACAATGCCACAAAGTAAATATTCACCTGGTGCTACATGTTGCTCAACACTAGTTTTCATGGTGTTGGGAACTTTGCATCGAGAAATGAGGCCAAGGCTACATCACATTGACAAAGAGGAAATTTACGACTTTGAAACCAAGCCAAAGAGAAGAGGCTCCAGCAATGCACCATCAACGGCAAGCAACGAGCAAACACAGCGAGTGTAGAATTCCACGGAGCTCGGTTTGCTGCTCCTCTCTTGCTCCATCCAGTCAATATGCGAAGCAGCTGAACTCATTGCGTAATATTTACGATTACAGCGTAGCTTCATCGCCGGTAACCTTGGACGCTGACCGAGTTTCTAAAAAGGAATGTCATAACTCAATCGCTTGCATAATTTGATTGGATTGGGTCAGTGAACCTGTAGCTCTATCCCCGCATTGCAGAAAACTGGTTCTGCTTGGTTCACCACAAGGCGAAACGAAAATCGAACCACCGAGATTAGCACTCGTGTAAGTTCGAAGCTGTGCGAACGGAACCTGCGAGACAATTAGTTTCGTTCATCATCCGAAGCGGGAAAAGCCTTTTCGCTCCTTTCGTGTGCTTTCTTGAGTTTATTTCTGTCTTTCATCTCCAAGTCCAACAACAACCTGCTGGAATTTCAGCCTGTTGACAAACCGAAAAATTCAGGATTTTCGATCCTAAAATCAATACAAACCCACAAATATCTGTACAATCTCAGAGGAAATCTGAATTTATTTCAAAAGTCAAGAGGGGCTCGACTGTGTATCTGCACAGCTGTTGGTCCGTGGTCGGGGTCCCATCGGGCTGATTGACCGACTTCGAGCTGCTGTAGTGACGTCAATCCGGTGGTGTGAGCGTGGGGAGGGACGTTCCTCGCAAATGGACTCTTGCTTTGCATACAAGTTGCTTACCACAACTACAAGTAAGGAGAAGTACCTCAGTCACACAGAAGGCAAAACAAGATCTAAAGCGAGTGGCAACGTTGCATGGAACCACAGTTCTGCGGCGCAAAACAATTTGTCCCAAAAGAGCACAGAGCTGCAGCCGGACATTTGCAAAATTTTGATTTATTTGCAGTGAAATACAAAAGTAACGTGACTTGACAGCGTGAAAAGATTCAGAAAAATCAACATTACAAAATTATTCCATTGGGAGAACCAACAGAAAATCGCGAATCAGTATCAAGGGGGTCGCACAGTTTGTGAAGGATTCAAAACATGAATTGCAGCAGAAAACAACTGTGCACTTCGTGTCTTTTCGGTCAGTTTTTTGTTTGTTCGTTGTTTTGTTCTTTTTGTTTGCAATCACCCCAGGAAAAGGCGCACCTTTTGTGCCAAAATTGACCTGAAGAGTAGAGCGCATGTGTGTTCTGGGCAACAGAGAAAACGCAGAAGTTTTGAGAGATGCGTGGGGCGCGGATAACAAACGGGCGCACGGTGTACTGGGGTGATAACGGTACATGACATATCACAGCATTTTACATGAATTGGAAATGTCAGAGAAGGACTAGTTCAATTGAAAACGAACATCTATCATCAGTACATCAGTTGCATTTGCCAGCGCTCACTTGACATTAGTTCAAGCCCGCAAACTCACTGGGACAAGTATTTACACAGGGGAATCTGTGTTCCTCTCACACCACACACGCACGCATACACACACCACACACACGCGCGCGTGCGTGCGCCTCAGCAAGTAGGAAAGAGCGACAAGGAATGGAGTGCAGCGCACCCGACTCATTCGCTCACTTCCCTTTGGTCCATCGTCACTGACAAACTCAAGCACAATGCTCCAAAGGATCCGGACACGGGAACACCAGCCCCGACTTTTGAACCCCTGAAAACTTCGGCGTGTCACATTGTTTGTGTCTGGACCTGGCGCCACAATCGGCCCTGTTGACCCCAGTTTCCGGATCCGTCAGAGCTCTTGAGTCTCACAGATTTAATTTCACTTCTCTCCGGATTAGAAGACCACGTGTGAGTTGGTACAAACTGCATGAGGCGGGGGTCAACTGAAAAAAATGCCAATCCAAAGGTGGGGGAGCAACGGCATTATTTGCGGACACTTTCGCCAAAAGTCCTTCTTGTTTCAACTTTCACTCTCTCCAAATTAGAGTTCAGTGGGTAAGTTGCAAAAAAAATCCATCCCTGCGGGTGAGTGTTCAGCATCTGCGAAAAAAGCCTGAAAGCAAAAAGCCCTTGCGAACACAACATAATTTTCAAACCTCAGACGTATCATAGTCCAATTTGCCTGCAGGAGGTTTCTTCCTCTCTTTGGGAATCGGGAAGACCTTGCTCAAAGGAGTTGGCGTGGGCTTCCAAGAAGGATCGAGCGCAAAGTCATTGGGCTTCCATGGAGCGTCAAGCCCAGTGTCAAGTCCCGTGTCAGTGTCTGTTGTGCGAGTATCTACTGATGTGTCGTCTAAAAAACACAATTCAACACACACAGTGTTCACAGAGTTCATGCAAAAAGAATTGGAAACAATACTTTACAGGCAGTGCACTTGGCAGTCCTAAAGTGGCAGCAGATACTGTACTTCAAAATAGATGTTCAAACGTCAACACAAAGTGAAGACAGAAGAACAAGAATTTATCAGCAGCAAGGGAGACAGGGGCCAGGGTAGTTGTGGTCTTCGCTTTTGCTTTTGTGCCGCTGGTCGTTGGTTGGACATGTGGCCCACAGAGGCACCCACATGTTTCACACATTTTGAGTCTTTCGTTGGATGAAAGCAATACATATATTTCCGCGATCAAACATTTTGCAATTTTCATCTCGGTTTTCTGAATTTGATTTTGTTCAAGAAATTTGTGTCGTGAGAACACCACCATGGCGCAACGGTCCAGTCTGCGGAGACCTGGTACGAGTACAGAAGGTTCAACACTTACTCGCTGTCATTTGAGGCAAACTTTGTCCACCGTTGCTGAAATGCAATGAACATGTTTGAAAAGACAGGAGGTGAGTGAGAAGGCTGGTCTGAATTTGCTGTTTGCGAGCGGACGTTCCTGTGGGAGGCAAAGGTTTGCGTGACAAATCGTCTTCGATTTGTTCCATTCTCTCTAGCTAATCGAGGAGACCTGGGCCCTGGAGACCCTATGAAGGTCGGAATTTACCTGACCATGGATGTGCTGGAGCTTCGAAGAATGTTTTGCATTCGAGAATACAAATATCAATGCCCTTGCATTTCCAGGCATTGTTACGATGGCAAAGACTCAATCACATAACAGAAAAGCCAAGCCTATTCACTCGTTTAGTCCGCCAAATATTTTCCGACTGCAGTTATCCACCAAAGCCATTGCTAGCGTTCCGGCTTCAGTTTGCGTCAATTTTGGACACAACTGTCTTGCCCCTCGCCCGCCCAACCAAAAAGTTTGAAAAACTTTTACAAGAAAAGCGTGTGTCCAAAATGGTATGATTCTGAAATGTGGGCGCACCGACGAAGCGACGGTGTGGTCCACGCAAGGACCCGTCCAGGGAAGCCCTGGCTGCAGTTTTGGTTCGGAAACAGCAAAAAGACACACTCAGGGATCGGGGTTCGGACTGACAAGTTGCGAGCGTTTAGAAATTTCCCAAGGTGAGGGTCAGGCAGAAACACTAAAAACCTCGAAAACATTTTACATCTGGCAGCACAACATTAGAAAATAGAAATGCCACTGTTGCTAATCTCGTATTCCAGATAAAAAATACATCAAATACAAAGCCGATTGTTTGTCTTTCACTCACACAAGTAGGAATCGGGGTCCCTTGGGAACGTTCATTGTCAGTGTGATCAACAAGACGTGAGTCAAAATTGCCAAGAGAATTAACGCTCACAAACATTGTGAGAACATGTACATTTCGTTGGATTTTTACAGCAAATTTCTCCTTTACTTTTGACAGGTCTCCACCTGAGATACCGATTTCAGTAAATGGGTGGTCTCTGATCCAAGCCGGAGCAAATGAGTGGAGTCACAGCCGTTTGGCAACACCCAGGTCTAAAACTCGCCGAGCCGAGGGTGAGCCTCACCAAAGTTCTGTATGAATGAGCCACACAACCAAGCTGGGGTGAACAAACGTTAGTTTCGACTGGAGTTAAAACATCTATCGGGACTGTAAGTTCCAGAATTACAAGTGGAGACCTGTCAAAGTCACGAACTGTCACCCTTCACTCTCCAAAGCCGTGTTATCAAAGCAGCTGGGATCCTTAGTGGTGACTCCGTAGTGGGAATTCCTCAAAATGTACCTTTTCGCTGAGTTCGCGTTCAGATTCCCCTTTGTCTCGTAGCTGCTCGTTTCCTTGCATTTCTTGTTCATTTCAGCGATGATGTAGGCGAGGATGAGGAAGCCCACGTATCCGAACCACGTGGCCCAGATGGCGGTGTGGGACACGGCGAGGAAGACTCCCAGCGAGATTTGAACGATGGCAAGAGCGAGGGTGACGCGCCCCAGGTTCTTGTGCAGCACCTCCCAGACGAGACGCCGGATGCTCTTCACTTCGCCCAGGTGCGGCTTGTGCGGTCGTCTGAAGTCATGACAAGAATCCTGATTGCAACTTTTTTGACGAGAAATATTGAAACAAGAACTTCTTTTGATGAGGTGGGAAACCTGCTTCAGGAAAGGTTCAGATTGGAGTCCAGCGCAAATGGGCGTCGAGTGATCGTTGTCTCTGAGTCCTCAAACGTAATTGCTCAACAGCAGATTGGGACGGGAAATGCTCAGCAGCAGACTGAGGCTGAGATGGAGATTAGCTCAGTTGGTGGTCTCTGTCTCGCCATCCCAGCTTTTTGTTCGCCGCAGTTTGTCCCTGGGAGAGTGGGGCAGTGTCGTTTTCTGGCGCAAACTTTGTGCATGAAATCAGTACATTGATGTGAAGCAGATCATATTGTTGCGTCACAAACCAGCTCCATCAGATGTTATCTGCGCGCAAATTGGCAAATTGCATTCCGTACGTCAACTGCGGAGTTGTGATGGTCGCTCAGGAAGCCAGTGCAAGCACCCATGCAAAGCAAACGTATGTCAACAAGAGAAATTTTGTGGGGTACGCAGCAAACTGTTGAACGCAAACGCACGAGTTTGTTCTTTTTGCCCAGAAAGCAGGTACATGTATTCGCTGATTGCTGCCAACCTCCATCTTCAACTGAAATGTTCCATCGTTCTTGTTAACTTCAACTCTGCGGTCTCAAAACCCCTCGTGTGCTTGCATCGTGCTCGAAATGGGTTCTTATCTCACCAAAAGGTTTCCCGTTCAATCAGACAACTCTTTTCTCGACCAAAGGTCTCGAAAAGTCTTTGTGTGATCGCACAGGAACCAGTTTTGATCAGTGTGAGAACCCAGTCTTCTCGACGCAAGTCAGCGCGAGGCAGGGAACTCACAGCGCGGCGTTGATTGGCTGGAGCAGGCCGAACACCGTCACGATGACGCCGATGATGGAGTGCGTGTAGCGCAGGTGGCCCTTGGACGACACGAACGCGAAGGCGACGCCGATCAGTCCGACCGCCAGGCCGAACGTCTGCAACAAAGTTCGCTGGTTTTGTGCAAGAGGATGCGGTATTTTCGTGACAGAGATTTTGTTCAAAGACAGAAAGAAATGATTTCTGTGATGGAAACTAATATAACTGTTTCCGTCACAGAACAAAATCTCTGTCAGAACAAAATCTCTGTCAGAACAAAATCTCTGTCATGCATGGTCATGAAACCACAGCGACACACCAAACGAAACGCAATTATAGTTAGAGTGCTGACTGAAAGAGGGCAGCACCTCCTAGCGATGATAATCACAACGTCCTCCAGCCTAGTCTGGTCAAACTTCTTGACGTTTGCGCCCGTGCGTGTGTGCGTGCGTGTGTGTGTTTGTGTGTGTTTGTGTGTGCAAAGCAAAACGCAAAGAAACGTGTGGCTCAACAAAGGACGCAAACCGACCTGGAAGACTCGGTGCAGGGCGAACCACGTGGGGTCTTTGTGTCGGAAGTATCTGGCGATGAAGGCGCCCCACTGGAGGAAGAGGCCCCAGGACAGCGCCATGAGCACGCCGTGCAGCAGGATGAAGTTGACGAAGGTCGGGCGGCAGTCTGCGTGGCGCGGCGCCAGGTCCGCCGAGGCGGCGTCGCCTCGCAGCAGGAACAGGTCGTTCATCAGCGCGCCGCTACAAAACGAAAAGTTTGAACGGGGCTTCGTACGAGGGAGGTCCACGAATTGGCGGTTAATGTCTACAAAGTAACGATCTTTTCGAGAGTGCCGGAAACTCCGGAAATACTGGACAGAAACCGCCAATTCGTGGACCTCCCTCGTACAACGCAATCGAAATAGTTTTACAATGTTCAAAATTGTTGTTGTTTTGCTACAAATGTCCCAACAATAGAAAATGACCGCCACAAGGGCGGTTTCAGATTTTGTTCCGGGACGCCCAATCCCTATGGAGCTGGAACCTGAGGTTCGAGAAGAAAAGCATGGAGAAATGCAAGAGGCCAAGAAACAACAAGTCAGGTTGTGTTGTTCAGGTGAATGTCCCAAGCAACGGACATTGATGCAGGTATTACCAAATAAACTCACGTTCTTCTGTTCTTGCCTCCGAACATGAACACGCCCTCGGTTCCTGTGGCCATGGCCATGTGGGACCTCTTCACCGGAATGTCACCCTGATAAAAGTGGAGAAAAGGTTTTCAGCACCACGAATTTGTCAGGCACTTGTACTCGTATAAGTTTTGCCAATTGGAACCCCATTGCTACAGCGCGCATGGTTCCCAAGGCAACTGACCGTGGTTCGTCTCAGGGCCCAGTCCTTGGTGTCCGGATTGAAAACAGCGACCTGCTCCGCTGAGGATTCCACTGTCTGAAAGAAGAAACTTCCTTCGTTCCACTCCATTGAAGCAAGAATAAAATTTCTTTGTTCGGTCATTCTTGATTGTGCGTTCAAAAGTGAAGTTTTGTGACTCACTCGTATAACTTGAATGGTGTGCTCCTCCCCGCCGTACAACACTACTCGACGCAAACCCTGCGTCATCGGCAGCATCGCCATGCTCGCGTAGGTCCTGCAGACAGAAGGAAAAGATGTGGACACATGAAATGAATGAAGCCTTCTACGCACTTCTTGGATTCTTGGAGTTTTGTCCGTCATTGTGTGTGTGTGCGTGCGTGTGTGTTTGTATGTGTGTGTTTGTACGTGTGTGTGTTTTTTTTTACCTGGGTGAGGCACAAGTGCCCATGGACTCCCACTCTCTGCTGCGCGTGCTGTACACCCACGAGTCTCCGCTCGGACACGGTCCTCCGCTGCCCCCTCCGCTGCAGTGATCAAGCAGTTTCACGGATTTGCAATTTGCCGACATTTCAAAGACTCTGTCTGTCTGTCTGTCTGTCTGTCTGTCGAGAAAGTGTCAAAACCAATCAGGCTTGGTATTCTTGAGCCTATGACTCTCGTTTCCACTGCTCCGTCGAACAATCGACAGACTTTCAGAAAGAAAAAGCTGTCACTTGTTTGGAACAACCGTGCACTGAAAATGTGATGCTGAGAAAGGGGTCTGCAATTAAGAGAGAGCACAAAACGAATTCACATCATCTTTCATCAGTTTAATTTTGTGAAATTTTGAAGCAAAATCACGCACTTTCCTGCAGAGACAAAAAAAAAAGTTTGCTTTCATTCAGTGCTGAGCTTTCAAAATTCAACACACTGCCGAAACAGGAACCACGCGGGGTTACCTTTCATCAGACATTGTAATTTCACATAAATTGCACCTGGGACCGTGGCGGGCAATATCGACAAAATCGATCGTGCAGAATTTTGGAACTTGGAATTCTCAGTGGAAATTAGCTGTGCATGTTTGGCTTCTTTGAGATTCTTTGCTCATGCTTTATTTATCAAAGTGCATCGAAGAAAATAAATTCTTTCAATGAACTCTAAAAGAACTGGTGAAGGGTTTTCAACCCACCGGTACCGTACACAGAAAGCAAACGAGCAGGCACAGACACAGACACAGACACAGACACAGACACACGCACACACACACACACACACACACACACACACACACACACACACACACGGCTCACGTGAGGCAGCCTCCGTGGATGACGAGCTGGTCGTCCGACACCATGGTTCCGGCGTGTATGCAGCGCGCGTGCGGGTAGCTCGGGCTGTACGGGTGTTCCCCGTCGTACTCTGCAGCAACAGTCGAATAGGGAGATCGTGCAGGTAAATCTGGGGTTGCGACGCGGTGGTTTCAGCCAAAACAATGTCCATAATGCCATGCATGCGTGAAAACAAGCGCACACCTCGCAAAAATTCTCTCTCTCTCCCTCTCTCTCTCCATCTCTCTTCTCTTTCTCCCACTCTAGTACTGCTTGTCACTCTCCTCTCTCTCTCTCTCTCTCTCTCTCTCCTCAGTGTGTCCCTTACTCGCTCGCATACACACACGCACCCACGTTCCAGTTGAGGTTGGTTGTGTCGTATCTGAACGTGTCGGCGTGCCGCCTGTCGGAGAAGCCGAGCGCCACGAGGAAGGAGGACGACCCGTTGAAGATGCCCCCGGCGGCGCCGTAGCGGTACTCGGGCCGCACGGCGTCGCGCTGCTGCACGTCCCACTGCTGCTCCCTGCAGCCGCCGCGCAGTCAGGGAAGGAAAAACGAAGGTCAAGTCCACTGGCTTGAACGTTTGTCTAATTGATCATTCAGTCAGCCAGATCAACGAATTTTGTTAGCGATCTGGTGAGTCCAGAGTCCACCAAGTCACTGAGCCGTCCACCCCGTTGCCTTTTTGTGGTACCGGCAACAAAGACACTGGGCATTTGCTCACCGTCGAAATTTACTGGTACACAAAAAGCCGATGCACTGTTTCTTGTGCAGAAAAAAAATCTTCGTGCGAAGAGGCGAGATAATTTTCCCAGAAAGTTGCAAGTCACATACACCCAAGTCTCACCAATTGAGGTTTCGTTTCGTAACACAATGTCCTTTGGCATTGGTTTGAGGCAAAACGGACTTTCAGAAACAAATCAACTTCCAAGCATTTCACTGTCCCAGAACTTGCACAAAGGAGCATGAAGTCTGATGCGAAATTAAAATTCTTCCGCGAAAGGATCAGAAAAGCTCCTGTGTGAATCTAAAATTTATGAGTTTGGCAACAAACCCTTGTGCTTTCGTGGTTAAGTTCATTGCAATGAGAAAACAGGTGCACTGCACTCGTACATACGTGTAATACGACGGCCTTTGTTGATCAGGAAGTTTCTCCCACTCTTCCCTCCTGGGTGCGAAGAAGAAAGTAGAAAGTTTGAACTCAGCGAATCGTTGTGAATGAGTTTTCGTTTTTGGCACCACGAGCGCACTTGGTGATCAATCTTCACGATCTGTGGTTTCTCTGAGAGACCGTGTTTTGTTTGAAGGATTTCATCTGCCTTAGAGAATGGTACAGGTTGGTCACAGTTTGTGGGTTTCTTCCTCTGTTCAGTGAAGACGGTGTCAGGATTTCCAGCGGCCAACGGAACCGAACGATTTGAAACACAAACAGAAGTAAAGAAGACTGCTATTCAAAATATCAAAAATTAGGATGTTGTTTTTACACGTGTAACACTTTTCTTGCTGGGAGGACAAGCGCCTTGTCCTCTCAATGAGCTGCTTTCCTGATGTGGCCTAACAGTTTGATTCCCCTCACACACGTGAGTCTCACTCACACGAGATCGAGTCTCCAGATGTCGTTCAGGAAGACTCCGTTGCGGCTCTGTCCCGTGGAGACGTAGAAGTGGTCGCCGCTGATGCCGGCCACCATGCTGAAGCGAGCCGTGGGGCCGTCCGACCCGCCCATCTGCTGCCAGCGACCTGAAGGTGCACGGGAGCTGACACTCAGCGGGTCCGGCAAGGATTTGGTGCATCCAAAACACTGAGCAAACTGCCGGCTCTGGATCCCTGGACCCCTTAGTCCCGTGACTACAGGCCCTGAGTCCCTATGTCCTGTGACCATGGGATCTCCGGCCCTTGGATCTGACGTGCCGATACACAGTCTGTCAAACTTCGGAGATCTCCATGGATCTATATTACGGTAATATTTTGAAACCAAAGTGATGTGTGAAAATGTTGCCCGTCTCATCTCCCATGTCAAAGAAACCAAACCGAGAAGCTCAGTGCTGCACACAGATCTGTGAACCTGAGTGTCAGGTGCAGTCAAAGTCTGGGCATGCCAACACACAATGACAGCTTCTTTGCTCAAGAAATTTTGTTTCTGAAAATAGGTCTCGAAATAATGAAATGTAAACTGTTGCCTTGGCAACATTTGTGTCAAATTCCACAAGAAGTGAATTGTCAACCACAATACAGAATTCATTCGTCCTTTACAGTCTTGCAACGTTTGAAATCGAATCCTCGACTGTGGTCAATTCTTCACTCCTACATTCACAAGTTGTGCAAAGCAGCAGCAAAGCAGAATCTTGACAGTAGTATCTTGCATTTCAGAAAAAGAATGGTCTGTCCAAAGGATGACAAAAGTTGTTCACTCCAGTTGAAGACTGAGCAGCAGATCCAAGTGGACTTGAGCCTTTCTGCCCAAAGAAGTGTATCAATTTTTGTGCCATGTTGCGTTCGGGTCTCCACTGGGGTCGTACCCAAATCAGTTCCAGCGATCGCAGTTATGGGTACTTGGCCTTAATGCAGGATCTCTGCTGAGGACACACCCTGCCAAGAGGTACGCGATCCTAAGACGTGAACCGCAATAGAGTCTGGTTCCTTTGGTGCCGTTTGCTTTCAATGCCCCAGCCCCGAGTGATTTGGAACACCAGCTTCAACTTGATTTGAACCCAGCTCTGGCTCAGGATCATGAAGCGAACGGCACCTTTTCAAGAACAAGCAGTGCAGTTCGCACACACGACACAAGTTCTGGATCTTGTCGCCCAGCGTCGTCCTGCATATCGCGAAGCGACACGTCTGCAATCGCAGGGCGATTGCGTCCTCCCCCCAACACACACACACACACACACACACACACACACACACACACACACAAGGGTCACTTTATGAAGGGGTCGTTTGCACTCCACCCTTGTGGCCCTGCGCCGCCGCGCACCTGTGTCGATGCTGTAGCTCCACGTGTCCCCGCGGATCCCCGACGCCGTCTTGCCCCCGAACAGGATCAGACGGTTCCGCGCCGCGTCGAACGCCAGCGACGTCTCGCCTCTGCCCAGGGAAAACGTGTCGAAAAGCAACGTCAACATCTGCCAGCAACACTCGCGTAAGGGCGCGGACGGCCAAATCGTTTTCAGCTCACCGTTTTATGACAGTCGTTTTGGTGCTAAATCGGTTTGGTCCTTTACCTGTGCCTGAACTCAGGTTTGCCTGAGCTCGACATATTGATACAGAAGGAAGGAGCAGAAGAATTGCAGACAAATGTGAGCACAGAGGACAAGTTGCGCGTGCGCGTATTTTCCACAGCAGGATTTTGGTGTGTCAGACCAGCCAATTTGACAGGCATTCTGGCTTGTTCAGAGTTCGGAGTGTTCGGGGCCCCCTGATCTCCCGAGATTTTCACCTGGGACTCGGTGCATCAGTCGAGTTGCCGTTGTTGATCAATTCCCACACGAGTTGAGTCGTCACGCCGGGCAGCAGCAGCGACAGCACCAGCAAGCGTCCAGCCATCCTCAGCGCCTCTCTATCTCTCACATCACCCAAGCGTACTGTTCAGTGCTGCAAGAAAAATTAATGGCTTCTTTTCTCTCTGAGAACAGGAATGTTGAGATGCTTTTGGCAAACTGGGGCGAACAGCAATTGTTCTGGCTCAATGTCATCTTCAAGTGAAAAAGAGCGCTGGGAAGTCAACCTGAAAATAATGCCGTGTATTATCCACCAGTTGGTACATGTAGAAGCAACCAGTCCGTGTTCTTGATTTCTTGCGCTTTGTTGAGAAGGAAATACCAACAAGTCTTTGGTCGGGGATTTTTTGCACACCTGACGAAGTACCACACTGACACTTTTCTCTTTCTCAGCGTTTGGTTCATGTTAGCTTGCGCATGGGAGGTCACAACAAGATACTCGTGCCTCATCCCAGTGTTTTGATGAGATACTTTTTGTTTACCATTGGCGCTACTCCTGGGGATAAAAACATGGCCACGACGCCAAAGTGTGAACACCTCCCCAAAACATTCTGGCTGATTGTTTTTCAAGACAAGTCAGAAATGGTTCGGCGTTTGCGCACTTGGTTGAGAAATCGGTTCAGGAGTGTTTCGGCGAATTGCAAACTTCAGGTGCCATCAAAAGTTGGGACACAAAAGGTTGACAGGAGTACAGAAGGACTGGAGGCGCACGGGGCCTGAACAAAGATTCTGCGGCCAAGTTCCCTCGTTTCTACAGCGAATCTCCCTCAGAGCCTTCCTCATGCAGTTTGCTGCACAGGCTTTCAAAATCTGCTGGTGCTTCCCTGACTTCCATGGTGATGAACAGCACAATTGAACTGTCGTGCTTGCCCATACTTGCCAGGCACCTAGGTGAATATCCAAAGCAGTTTTTCTGCATGAGAGTCCAATCCAGCACTCCATTTGCATGTTGGTCCTGCAACACTTTTGAAAGCCAATAAATTACGCACCTCGAGGAGTGTGCGTGCCTCAATCCGTTCCTTCATGGCATTGCTCTGAGCGACATGAATAGCATGTTGAAGCAAGTGTGTACACCTGGATCCATGACAGAAATGCCACTCACAAAGTTGCACTGTTTGTGAGACTTGCGCACAATGACACATTCTCTTTGAAATCATGCACCCAGACTCAATGACTGCATCTCGGTGCGTGCGCGCTCACAAATGAGAGGCTCAGGACTCCAAACAAACCGCACTGATCTTGTTACATGTGCAAACAGCCCGAGGCAAAACTCGCGAACTTTGACCAAATACGGATCACAAAACATGGCAGGTGATGTGAGGCACAATGGTCACAGAAACTCTGGGTCCGTTTTGTGAATGAAATGTGAGCGCAATGAAGCAGGCGCCCAAAGCCTCGGGCAACGGAACCACGCGCAACCACCACGTGACTGAAAGCTCACGAATCAATTTTCTTTTGAACGAAATTGAACACTTGACAGTACAAACACTCGTATTTCCTTCGCAGTTAACTTTTTCAAATTGTCGGGGCAGGCGTGTTCAACCAGCCATTGGGAACAAATACCCATGGAAGCGATGCCAGTGTGCTGCCAGCGACAAGTTACCTTGCTTTGCACCACCACCAAGTTGCGCACCTCCAGCTGATTCAACTCTCGTTTTGTGATCGTCACGCGTCTCATTCCTCACTCCTTCTCCACAGACATCATGTCAAGAACTCGGGGTGTTTCCACACTCGTGACAGCAACTGAACGATCATTTCAAGGATTCGTGGTCCTTGTCACTCTGAGGGTCTTGAATTCTACCCACTGCGTAAAAGAGGTCGTCCTTTCCGTGGTAGCTGAGATGGAACCTGAGTGCTTTGTGCAAAGGAATTTCTCTTCAACAATGTGCCTAGAACTCAACAACTGCGAATTCTGCCATACAACCTTTCAGAGTGTCACTCGTGATCAAACAAAATATGATCTGAAATAATTTTTGGGATTGCTTGCCTGGCAGTTTTCGTCCGATGTTTCCCTCAGGGCATCCAACTGAAGGCTCTCGTTTTCGCTGTGGTTGCACCAGGCACTGGGTTCCTAATCCCGTTGAAATATCAAAACAAGTTCTTCAAAGCACCGATGGCAATTTTACATGTTTTGCTCTCGTTTCGAAAATCCTTCCCTGTTTCTCACTCGAGTGCTCCAATGCTGCAGGCACATTGGTGGTGCAGTGTTCGTTTCATTCTTCTGAAGCGACACAAGTCCCGCTAATGATCCAAGACCAACCCGACAAATGAATATGAATGGTATCCATTTGAATCAGAGGCGCCTCGAGGTGCAGTGCAAGCACGCATTCAACCATTTGTGCTATGGCAATGTTGACGAGGATCCAGAACCCACCACAGTTCCAAACAATCCAAATACTTCTGTCACTTATGCCATTCTTCTCTCACAGGTCAGCGAACAACTGCTCGGGTTGCGATTGAAGATATCGAACTCACTCGCCCTGCCTCAGATGATTCAGTGTTTGCCAAGAGACACTGTTCAAAAATTATGCCATTAATTTTGAGTTGTGTCAGTGACAGCCCAGCTAGATAGAGTGGGTTCTGTGTGCACCCACCATTTTGGCAACTGGGAAATATCAGCGACTCTTGTGTGGCATGAGAATTGATGGTTTCCCTTCGTACGAGGGGAATCTCACTCCTCTCCGGTTTTTTCTCATTTTTGGCCGATCCTAATGGTCCGATCTTTTCTGAAATTTGCCTGTGGACACTCATGTTGTTTTGGCGTGTGGTCTTCATGCCATCACCTTTGTCAAAG
>JAAUXT010017875.1_pt1 | contig 23095 bp, 20 predicted proteins | sample 7278171 | NCBI WGS metagenome assembly JAAUXT01 (sample SAMN14350112, study PRJNA611818) | marine sediment metagenome | isolation source: surface marine sediment (1.8m) | place: French Polynesia: Moorea | collected 2018-08 | reverse complement strand
CATCTGGAACAAAGTCCCTCATGATGACTCCTTTGCTGTCCCAGAAGACAATGACCATAACCTTGCGCACATATCGGTCTTTCACACACTTCTGGGGCCTGGCTTCATTGCGACCCAACCACGCCCTGGTGCTCATTTTGGTCTTTGGCTCGTAGCAGGAAAACCAGGATTCGTCACCTGTGATGACTCTGTCTTGCAAGGTGGGCGTACGGGTGAACCTCCGCAAGGTCTCCCTGGCAAGGCGCAGTCTGGTTGCCTTTTGGTTGTCATTCAACAGGTGTGGAATCCATTTTGCTGGTCTCTTCTGGAGCTTGAGTTTGTTGCGCAGAATGTCATGCACTGTGCGCAGAGACAATCCAGTTCGCCTGGATATCATACACAAACACATTGTGTTGTCTTCTTCCAAAAGACCTCTCACTTTGTCTAACACTGCAGGTGTCACCTTGGAAACTCTTCCTCCTATGCACTTTTGGGTGATGTCGTGGTCCCCTGCGTTGAACTTGTGATACCAGCGGTGCACAGTGCTGATGCTGAGGGAGTGTCGACCATGGATTTGAAGGAGTTCACGGTGTATCTCGGCAATGCTTTTGCCCTGGATACACAGCAGTCTCACCTCAGCACGTTGTGTCAACTTTGTATGCTCCATTGTCAAGTTTTTCAGTGTCAAAACCAATGAAACACTCAGGAAAAATAACCGGAGACAACACATGTCTCGACCGGTCGAAACTGTGTGATGCGACACCAAATATGGGTCAGATGACATGCCCCAAATATGGTGTAGTGATGTGCAATGAGAGGCTGACAAGTAAGGATGAACATGCAAAAAAAAAAAATTAATTTGGCCCATTTGATCCGGAGATATCACCGGATGTTCACCTCTAAGTATACAAACCTCGTACATGTTTCAGTGTCTTTGCGAAATTCACAAGGATATTGCTGTGAACATTGTAAATCCTTTGACACACCTTTCGGATCTTCAAAATGCAGAGTGAGACATGACACTCTGGTAATTTGTAGTTTTCTTTGTGCGCTTCTGGTTACAATCGAAATTATGACAGCAGGAGGCGCAGTCTTCAAAATGTCAGTTTCGTTCAGAGACGGTACTCCTCAACCAAACGTGATTAATCTTGCACAACACAGACAGCTATTATTCTAGAATTTCAATCTGCACAGTTATTAACGAGAAGTAATTGTCATCTGGAAGTATCAACTAAGATTTCAATTTTGATGCGAGGCAAGGCGCACCAGTGTGGAGGCAGTTTGGAGAGGCCGTGCTCCACCGCAGCCCGTCGTTAAAGTTCCAACAAATTATTGTCTTGGAAAATGCAGGTTGAACAGACCCTGTCAAGTGTTGGGTTGAAGGTTGCAATTACTCGTGACGAAAAATCAGTGGACACTGGATATTTTTGCAGGGACAGTAATTCACATGTAATTTCAGTCATTGGATTTCTTCTTCTTAGGGTGGTCAGGGAATGGTTGGATGGAGTTGAGATGATTATCGTGAATGAAAAGTTGTGATGCGTGGCTCCAATCTCTGCAAAGGGATTACGTTGAGTGTTGCGGGTCAGCGCCCCCCTCGACCAGCCTCTTGGTCTCAGTCGCCCCTTGGGGCGGTAATTGCGCCCTGGGACGTCAGCATTGGCTCTAAAGGAGCCCAACTAACCTCACTCCACTGCCCGCCACTGTGACATATCTTGCTGTTGCGCAAGAAGAATTCCATGAGCTCTGAAGTTTAATTTACCACCAGAGAAAAAACGGTAAATGTGCTTCTCAGATGCACGTCAATGGTACTGGTAACTGCCTGAAATTTTTTGACACCCTTGGAGTTTTATCTTTTTGTGCTGTGTGTGGAACTGTTTTGAACCCGTTGAAGTAACAGGTGCAAATTATTTTTAGAACGGAAATTGAAAGAACACGCATTGAATCTGCAGAATGATGTTCTTATCGTGGAACGCACTTCAAAGTGATTTTGCACAACAATCACACTTGCATACTTGTCCCGCTGTATTGAACTCATTTTTATCATTTGGGCGTTCTCTAGTGACCGAAATTGGACCTCTGAAAGGTTTTCCTGATTTCTGGGGTTTTTTCTTCATCTGCACAGCAACCTGGACATTTCAGTTTGACTCAAACCTTGAAGACCGGTACACAATGGCTTTGGTTCAATTTGAAACGAGCGAAAATGAACAGTAAATGACTGGTCAATGAATTTGAATTCCTCTTGTGAGAATATAATTCCAAGAGGTGGCTGTAACCTGTGAGAGAGACATGCATAGAAGGCAACCAAATGCAAACGATTTTGTTTTTCTGACCCAAAGGGCGGCATTAGAATTAGAAATATCACATTCAATGTCTTTGGTGCTTCCACAAAAGCCTATAAACCACACAAATATCGTTGGTGAGTGATTGAAAGTACTCGAATCTTCTGCGCTTCGTCTCTGGTAGAACTTCGATGAACAAAGATGTTTCAGCATGCCTTCGATGACCAAGCGGGAATCCTAGTTACTTACAACAGAGCGTTAAGTATTGACGTTAAACAGCACATCAGCGCCAACTTCTGAAGGTAGCGGTCCACCAATTAAGAATTCAGAACCAGAGGATGCTGGTGCAAATGAGTACCTTGTTAACTGCGTTGTAAATCACGAGGGAAACAGTTGTAAGCGGAGGACTTCCAACAAGGGCGTAACAAATAAACGCGATCAAAGACCCGTCAAATGATGCCTCGGCCTCCAAGGGAGAATCCTTTGTCGGAGTCAATGATGATTCTCCACGTGCATCTCCCGCAGAAAAATGAAAAAAGGTCTGTGTCTTGCCTGAAACAGGACCTGTGTTGAGGTTCCTTTTCTGATCCTCTGCCTGTCTTCACAACGTGTCGATTGCAAACAGCAGACAGAAGAACAATGAAAGTTTGAGTTCGTGGAACAACTCCCGCGAGAGGTGTCAGGACCTGGAGCCATGTCATAAGGCACGAGGGTTTCGGGGTGTTTGAACCTGTGGGATATCCATCAACTTGTTTTCGTGCTTTCAAGAGTCTTTGCGCTTGGCTCGTGTTCGGCACCCGAGTAACAAATTGACACCGCATCGAAACCTCCAGTGGTTCTTACTCACAGATTGACCCACAGAATCAATTTCTTTGTGATCAGGCATTTTGTTCTCCAGCAACCCCAGCGACTTTTCATGCACAATAACGTTTGGTCCTGCCAAATTCGAACTCACCGAATTTAACATCTCAAACAAGTCCAAGGTATTAACTTTGGGACCCAACAACAAAGTTGACTTTTCCTTGGTCAAATGAACTTGCTCATTTTACTTTGAGCTGTCCTTCCAAAGTGAGCACAGGGAAAAGAATTTTGTTTCTCTTGGTAGCCTATTTAGATTTTTGACCGTCGAAGTCCAAACTGCCCGATCAAAACGGAAGTTCCGCAGCAAAGAAGGTTTCGTTGCAGGGGATCTGTACAATTTGAGAGACGTTTTTCTTTTCCGCCAAGCTTTCTGGTCGGTCGAGCGTCCAGCCAAAAACTAACACAATGATTTTTTTCTCAGAGCAGGAATTTTCACAGAAAGAAAGCACCTGAAAGCGCAGACTTGTGCAAAGCCGAACTCCACAGCGGAACCCGAAGGCCAAACCCCATGATAACCAAACCTCAAGCTATGATTTCCTGATTTGCCTGAAAAATCCACCCAGGCGACGCTCCAAGTTTTACCCAGTGAAACAAAAAAAGACAGGAAGCGATTAAATTATGTTTTGACATTTTTCCGGAAAAAAGACACAGACGGGACTTTCAGCAAATACGTCCGCTCCTTTTCTAACGCTCCCCAATTGCTAGATCGGTGACACAGATACCATTTGCTCACTTGTCATTGGCTCTTGGAGCAAATTCAGGGCAAAATTGGCTGTCTGTGCCACTGATCTGGCAATTGGGGTGCCGCAAGTAATGAAAATGAGTGCTCGCTGAAACTCGTGAAAATATCTCTGCATATGAGACCGAATGTTTGAACAGAGGCAGGGGGTGGTCATCACAGACCAAAATTTTGGAGGTTACTCCGACCCTCGCGGAGTGTACATAATCACTTATCCTTTCGGCTGAATGAAAAAGGGTATGGTTCCATTTTTGGAATGCTTTTCAACTTGTGGTTTCTGTTTCGTTTGTGAACGAAGGTTCTGGCATTCTTGTGGTTTCCTATTCACACTCACCACGCTTTCGTTGGACAAGGACTTCAACGAGGAATCAGTGAGAATAACAATGTCTGAACACAATTCAGTTCTGCTAATGTGTTCCTGTGTTTCCATGGGGTTGGTGATTCCAAACTCGACAATGTGTGTGTGATCCTTGAGAAGCTTTTAAATCCGTATTTTGCGCATTTGTGGCCATCTTTAGTTTCAAGGACGCCAAAAGTGCTTCGCGTCCGATTACACGCCTGGAATTTAGGGAAGAAAAGCTTGAGATTTATGACGACGGATCAAACCTTTCCCCACCAAATCCTGTCTGTGCTTGCAGTTTTCAATTGTGTCTACGCGCTTTGAGACTTGTGCGTGAAGTGTTGTTCAAAACCTTTGGGTGAGAGTTTTTAAAAAATAAAGGGTACAAAGTGAACTTCATTGGTTGAAAGATTCGCAGCACTGCTTGAACTCAGAGTAAAAGTAAAATATATTGGCGGTACTCGCCTCTTTCTGATGAGATTATTGGCCCTAAAAAGCTAATTTGGGTTTCAAGATGGTTTGGAACGGTACAAAAAGAGGTGGGCATTGAATACTAATGCTCGATATGAGCTCAATGCCCATGAGGGGTCATGCCCGAGGGTTAAGCCGTGACCATTGAGACAATAAAGCTTTGTGACCTTTCCTTTTGCCAGCAGGAAAACCTCGAGCAGGTAGTGCATTCAGCAGCGAGACCTTCCCGTTAAAGTCGCTCAGGTGGCTGATTGCACGAAGTCGTGGGTTTTAATTTAACAAGGGGAGGTCTTCTTCTTTTCACGCGCATATTCATGCGTACTTTGGTCTTAGTAAGCTTCATTTCACTCCCAGAAATTGGGAGATAAGCTGAAAGAGACGGTTGCTTTCAGACAGACTTGAATAGTTTTCAACAATTTCTGGGTCCCTTGACAGAGGTTGAGCTTTGCAATGAATGAAGTTCGCACAAACATGGAAACAACCTCGCATTCAGGTTCAAGTGCTTCTCCTGAGACAAACTTGTGGTTGTACAAGTTCAACTGCACATTGTTAGCAGCCGCAAAGAAAGTTTCCGTTGTGTCAGCGTCGATAACATCAGTTTTGCTTTGATTTTTTTTCGCTTTGTGTGTGTGTGTGGGGGGGGGAGAACGTCTGTCATCAGAGAAAAACTCAGAGCAGAAAAGATAGCGCCCAAAGTTCCTGTTGTCCACGGAAATTTTCAGGGAAACCAACCGCGGGTGGCCTGAACGTTTCTTCCTCGTGTCTCAGGGTGTCCGTTTCAACTTCCACATCCATTAGAACAAGAGCTGCTTGACACGGCCCGCCTACCGCGAAGACACCACGCACGCCACAGAACCCGATGCGCTCAAGTCCTGAGCTCTGTCGAGGCACCGACTCAGTTCTGATCTTGACTCAAGCGGAACGCGCACTGCCTCAGATACAGGTATTAAAAGCGCAGTTCACTGAAATAAGTGTCTTTGTGACGAGCCCCGTCTTGAGAAGCACAACTCAATCTCTTGTTCCCACGGCTGCCGACCAAAGGACGCACCTCACCTGAAATGGTTCATTGGGATTCGGGTAAGTCCTGCATTGCCACACTCACCTGCGACTTCTGTTGGTTTTCTTTTGTTGAGAAGTGTTTTTTTTGTCTAAGATGACAGTTGCTACATGCAGCTTTTTGTTTGTTACTGGAACAAAGAAAAAGGGAGGATCCTGACTGCAATTATTCTGCTCGACGAAAACGTTCTTTTTACAAATGACGATTTCTAGAATGTGTGTGCATTGTTGTGATGCAGCACGCGCATTTGGGTTGTGCGAGGTTCAACACAATGTTTTTCTGCGTGGTAGAAATAAAAGGAGAGACCCTTGTGTGAACAAGGGCTACAACACAAACAGCAGCAATTTATAGATTTATGATACAGCAACTTTCAGTGAGTATGGGGTGGACTTTGCCTCTGAGGAATTACTGGCAACGAAAAAGTAACAATTTTCAATGTAGTTTTTCAAAAACCCACCTGGGCTCACCTCTAAACTGAAGGTTGTTAAATCCCTGTTGAGCCGTAACAATGAAAGAAACTCAAAACTTTCCAGTTAGACAAAGGCAGCTGATCGCAAATGAATTAGTCAATTATCAAAATAGGAGGTTATCATTTTACAGGGATGAATCTTTCAAAATTGCCTCTGTCAAGCAGAATCAGCCATGGGCGTCAATGAGGGGCATTTGTTAGCATTTAGAGTCACTCAACTGCTAATAACAGATGCTCCAACCAAGCAAAAATACCCGTGATCAGATCGCAGCATCCTACTGTGTCAAGCACTTGTTTAAGAGCAACTTGAGATGCGTTTAAGATTATGTTGGTGAGCAGATTTAAGCAATGTTTAGAGAAGAATTACCTGATTAATGGCTGTCATTCAGCTCCAGGTGAATTCCTGAATGCACCTTTTAGAGACGTGGGCTCATGTTTTCTGACTCCACGGGCGCGAGCAGATACAGTTCGCAAAAAGTGAATTGCGGATGAGTGTGTTGGGTATTCTCAATTTGCAGACCTGGTTGTGCATTTCTCCACTTGTGTGAATTCAATTTCACAAGGCGAACTTTCAGTCGAAATGCATTCGCCTGCGGTTTTCCTGACCAACAAGTTTTTTGTTGCGATTTTTCCCTGAACAACTTTTTGTTGTGTCGAAAGGGGAATTCTGTTGGATGTTGCAAACAAGATGTCCAGCAGCAGCCGACAGGGCCACCAAATCGTCTCTGCGGTGCGCGGGCATCAGCGGGGGGCCGCGCTCCTCACCCAACACCCGGTGTCGAGTGACTCGTCCCGTTGCGTGACCGACCCGTTTTGGGGTTTTATGCCACCCTCAAAGTGGTTGCAGAGGACCAACAGTTATTGTTGAAGCATATGCTCACTATCTGCCCTCCCTTTGGATGCATTGTTGATTTTAGTGGGTCTCATGAGAAAACATCAGTGATCAGATTTTAAACACAGTGGGAACATCAGCCTCTCTTTCATCACGCTGGACTCGTGGTCGGCTCTTTGTGTTTTTGACGAACGTGGAACGCGCACACACCTCAGTCCGCCAATCTTTTCTTTTTGTCCCAGCACGTCCTTCATTTTGACTGAATCCGCACTGGGAGATTCTTTTCGAAATGAAAAAGTGACAACACCTGGATTTTCACATCTCAAAAAGACGAATAATCTGACAATTGAACAGGTGATGAAAATGACAGAGTTTCTTCTCCGAGTTATTGACGCGCCTTTCGTCAGGTGGTCCAACATGAGGCTGGTAAGTTGCAGAGGAAAAGAACCGGCTGATTTGGCCCAACATTTCCAAGCTAACTTTTCGTTGTCAAGAGCTTCACTTGCGTAACATTTGATTCTGACAGCATTCCATCTTTTCAATAGAAGATGGAAGTGTTCGATTTCATTGCTTTTCTGGAACGACAGCTGCTTTGACAGCTATTTTGTGTTTGGGCATCTTGATCAACGGATTATGCCGCATACGAGTACAGAACAAAATGCTGTGATGGCAATTTGAATTTTGACACCTGACTCTCAAAACAATTTCCCTCGTATTTGTCAAGAGTCATGCACAACTTCTAATTCCCTCTGGGTACAGTTTGTTCCCCTCGAATCCCCCCCCCCCCCGAGCCGTTTGGTTTGGTGTTCTCGGGCCTCCTGTTTGAACAAACTCCACCTTCTGCAAGATTCTGAAGCAGGTCGTCTCTGCATGGCGAGCATCTGAATAGTTCTGACTAATGGATAACTCATTCATGTACAGTCCCTTGCACTGCACGAGTCTCTTGAGCCAATCAGGCAACAATTGGAAAACGCAGATTTCGAAAGGGAAAAATATGTTTTTTCGTGCACAAGAACCACATTGTGTGTCTATTGAAGTCATTCCCACACGAGATGCTGTTTAAGGCAATGAAATGAAGTTATGATATCTGGTTGGTAAGATTGGAGAAGGGAAGCTTTCTTCAGGAAAAGATGTTCCCATGCCATCGCCACATTCACAGGTTATCAGGCGCAGATGAAAGGAAAGTAACTGTCAGTTTTAGCCCCGTTCTCATGCCATATTTTACCAATAACCATATTTTTCGTGAATTATGAGTGTGCGAAAAATGAAGATTATCAGATTGTGTCGAAATCCTTTTGAAGTCTTTCTTTTCGTCCACAGAAGCAGCCGAGTGCTCATTTTTGTGTTGAAGTTGACACATAAAATCGTGTTTTCACAGATAAGTTGGACCACTGTTTCTGCACGGATGGGTCCGATGTTGAACAAGTTCAGTTGTTTGCGATGCGCTTCTGTCACTGTTCGATGAGTTTGAAGTGAGAACATCGACGATCGACGCAAAAAAGGCAAAAGGAGAAAATTATCAGTGCAGCGTGCGCAGCACTAACAAAACGGAATCAGAACCATGGGTACAAAGACATTAAACAGTGTCCTCGGGGCAGTGCAATCGAATTACGTCTGAGAGTCGTACATGAGTGAACTTGTGATGTATCAAGATCGCCCCAAACATAGTTCTGAATTTACTTCTTTGAATGCTTGTGTAACATTGTCTTATCGCTTTGTCCCCCATGAAATCAATTTGTAATGTCAGACCGTTGCAGGGATTATGTGACTTGGGCAAAAATGCTCGGAGCAGTGAGCAATGAAACGCAACTTTTCGGAGAAATTTCGCTTCTGTCTGTTTGGGAAATGCCATTTGCAAACCACGCCACATTGTGCCACGCAAGGAAATCGCGGGCGGTAGTTCGCAAAAATTGATGTATTATTTGTTTGTCTTTTTGTTGGCTCTTTGTGGTATCGTAATAAATGGCACAGCAAGACATTGGCAACTAGTCCGAGGCACATTTCTATTTTTGCCGAATGGTAAAGGCGTTTTCCTTTGCTTACAATTACCCTTATTTGAAATCGATGGGTTTTCCTTTAAAATTTTCATTTCTATTTTGCCTGAAATTTCACTGTAGCTGCACAACGTGAAAGGATAAAAGGAATTCAATGGAAAATTGAACGCTCTACTTTTCTTGTTTGAAGCCAAAAGCAGGTGTTTGGTTTTGGCTAATTTTTCCATTAAAACTTGCCAGAAATAAGGCTAATATTCAATAATAATTACATGCTCACGTAAGTCTCAGAAATACTAATTATTACGTCAACAAATGGTGTCTTGAAATGCGTCAATCTTTTGACCCAAAGAGAACAAGTTTTTGTGTTTTATCATTTTTGTTTTGTGAAAAAAGGAGATTTTTTTATGTGTTTCTCCGCCTTTTTTCACAACAAATTCGACAAAAGGCATTTTCTCGCCGCTGTTGTCGGCAGATTTTCACCGCCACACCAAAACTTTGATTCAAGATGCAGCTCATCAATATGGATAGTCACGGTGCGCGCGAAAGCAGATGTGCACGACTTCCTGATGAAAAAGTCAACAAGGATCCGTTAAATTGTGTCGTTGAAGTGAGGCACAAAGGCGAGGCCTGCTGTAATCGCAACATACGGTGGTCCACGCATCACTGCGGAGCAATATGGCAAGGTGGCTGCGAAATGAGTAAAAGCCTATTAATCCTTTTCGAATGACTCCCCTCAATTTTTTTTACTTTCAAATAGAACAGGTGCAAAAGTCTAACTTTTGAAAAGTCCGCATCGTTTCAAAGAAACGTTTCAATCAGATATATGGCTGAGTGAAAATTGAACTCTGGGGTAATTTTACTCCACCCCCAGCTGATAACTGATAAACCTAAGAACAATATGGGCCCAATATGGTCTGTGCCCCAAAGTATATCAATCTTCAAATTTTCCATTCACAGATGGTGATATTGTTTGGTCCCATTACAACTGAAACTTTTGATGATTTTTAATGGGAATGGCACGGGTCCGTGCTAAAAGCAAGGGTTAATTTCGCTGGTCATGGATGTGCGACTTTAAAAGGGTCAAAAAGACATTCATCTATCTGTGAGGAAATATCAGTTGTTGCTTGGGTTTATGTTTTTATTATGGCTGTGACAGCATTTCACTTTTTATGGGGATTCAAGGGGTGCAGAACCAAGGCAGCTGGTCCCGTGAGGGCGGACAGCCTCCCACGGGGGATGCGGTCATGCAGGCAAGCTCTGTCACCAAGTTTCCATCAACCTCGGAAAAAACAAAAAGAGCCAATGGCCATATTTGGCCGAGCTTTCAATCTCGCGCACCAAAGAGAAACGTTTCTTCCCATGTGGTGCAAATGTAATATGTTTTTGAAATCTTTCACATATTGTGGTTTTCATAAAGGTGAAATGGAACACTTTTTTGGTGGCAGGCATTTGAGTTTGCAAGTAATAATTACGCCCAAATGAAATGGCGATATTGGTAAGCCAGGTATTCAAAGAACAACACAAATTGAAGGCGAGTGTGAAAAGTAAGTTTGACAGATCCTTTATTTTGAGTAGTTCAGAACAATTTTCAACTGCACCAGACATGGATACTTGTGGGAAGTTGAAGGTGTTTCGAGTGCATTTCATGTGAAATTGAAGCAATATTTCCCGACCGAGACGAATCACGTTTTGTTTGATGATCAATGCCGCTCGCAAAAGAGAATCGTCTTTTCGGTGTGTCTGTTCCCATGGATTCTGTGACACAACTTGGTCTGTTTCTTGGAGGCTTGTCACCTGCAGGAGGCATTCAAAGTAACAGTGGGTGCGTTGAGGCTTCAACTCGGCTCGCACCCTTCCCTCCACCTGCACCGAGTTCATCACCTGTGCTCTGCACCAATCATGAGCCAGATAACTGTCATTTATCACACTCGCCGCGACATCCAGTATTTGACAGAGAAATGGGTGGAGATAAAACCGAATCGTTGCGCGCGCGAGAACAAGTGATCAGACGAGGCTTGTGGTTCGTTCTCCAATGTTGACTCGGGCGACTCAGGGCTTTCGAACTCTGAACACCTGAGTTGAAAACCAAGAACCGAGAAGATAGAAACGGGAAAACGAAACATCGAGCTGACACTTGGCAAAAGTGACAAATTTACACACTGCAGTTGCCAAGACAGAAAGAGATTTTTTTGTATGCCAAGAACTGCCTCCGGCTACAGCGAGACGTTTTGCTTCAGTGTTTAGTTTTAGTATTGTACAAATTATAAAAATAGAAAGTTAGTGGTTTGGAAAGGAATTCAGATGAAGAAAGCGAGAAAAAGCGACAAAAGTGAGCGGCACAGTACGCTGGAGATGGGTAAGAAATTAGTGTATTTATTTGGAGTGACTGTTTGGCCTCGAGGAAGTTTCTGGTGAAAGTCGTTGCTCACGGCGGTTTTCCTTACGGTACGCTCTCTTGATTAGGGTATCGTATGATAGCGCATTCGCCGTCACACCGAGTGGTGAAAACAGCCTCAGTGCTTTCTGTGAAAAAAATTATCCCCTTTCACTGGTTTTCTATCACCTGGGGGATCTTTGAGCAAAGTAGAAAGAGCGTCGATCGGATAAAGTCAACTTTCAAAATGAAAAAGTATCAGAGCGAGCGCGTTCTTCACAAATTCGCTATTTCGAATCGACATATCAAAGATGGATTCTTGATGCCTGTGTGAGCAATTTGAATGCCAGTGCAAAGAAGTTGATGGAAGAAAAATGACTCCTCTGGGTTAGATTTGACACAACCCGGGCAAACTGCACTCGCGCAACTTGCGGGATATTTACAACTCAATTTTCCACACCTAGATAGTTTTACAGTCGTCGCCGTTGTTCAATTCTACAAATTCAAGGGTTCTATGGGTTCATTTTATTGGTGACCGAAATTGACTGTGGCGGCAAACGTTAATTGAATTTATTTCTCGGCTTTTAGAGAAGAGGTTCAAATTTTGCCGAGGAACGTTCTTGGGTGCGAAAACCCTGCCAAAGAAAAAGAGCATCTCTGATTCCCATTTTTAGAAGTATCTAAGGTGTTCAAAAGACGAGCACTGCTCACGGAGAGGCGCGCGCATCTAATGACAAATTCACCCTTATTTGCTCGTGCTGGTCATGCATGCCAAACAGTTCTCGGGCAGTGTGTGATAGTTCTCCCCTGAGTGAGTCCTGATGTTCGCAGCCTCAGTACAGTTGATAGCTGCCTTCAGAGCAGGCCGTATCTCGTGTTGTCGCGCTTTGAGAAAGGACTTGAAAGGAGGGATTAGACACCCGTACGTGTTGAGGTCTTAACTTCAAGAAGCCAGACTGCGTGTGTCATTCAATCCAACCCAGTCTGGTTTGTCTTCAACTGAAAATCGTCAAAAATTTGCAAAAAACAACAAAATGGGTATGTATCCTCGTCAGTTTGTCAGGAATTATTTTTGCCTAATTCCGTGGAAAAATTGCTGTTTTGCAGGGACTTTGATTTTGCGAGGGTGATTTTCACTTGTCAGCTTGGTGTTTTTTTTTTTTCCAATTTGCAACAATGGATCGAAACATTTCGCCAGAAACTTTTTTTTGCGATTCCGAGGCTCACACTCGTGTGCACACGAACACACACACACACGCACACACACACACACACACACACACACACACACACACACACACACATGGAGAAAACAAAATTCAATTTGTGTTCAAAAATGAAGGGAGACGAAAACCACTGAGATATCTCTTCCCGTTGCAGATGCAGGAGGCGGTGACTGGGATGCGGGCGCGATGCGCGAGGACGACTTCGAGCGGCACGTCGTCTACTTCGCGCCCGACCGACCGTGCGCCGAGCACACGAGCAACCGCGCGCAGGCCTCGCTGCCCCGCAACCTGCTCCTCAAACCCTCGCACGTCGTCCCAAACGTGAGTACATGTCCGTTTTCTGTTCCTGCAGAGGCCAGAGTTGCACCATCGTTTTTGTCAATGTTCTAACAAAACGAACAAACGCGCAAATTGGTATCCTTTGCAAAAATTTCTGTGCAACCGTGTTTACTTTCCCGTGGAAATTTCTGGTTGTGGAAAGCGACACAACTCACGTGAAAGTCATGGTATCTTCAGCTTTTCTGTTTTGTTTTGTATATTTATTTTATTTCTCGCGAAAGTGCGCGAAAACCGTGAGCAATTCAAAATTTGCAAGACTTTTGGCACAACACTGAGGACTCTGCAAACTTTTGTCACTGTAAAATTAAAGCATCAATTTTTCACGCACCGACTCGACAGTGCCTTGATAGGAAGCATATTTCTTGGCTATTGAGTCGCGCCCCGTGGGTCAAGGGGGTCTGTCAAAGCGCGAGGAACAGGTGAAGGGAGGAGTGATGTTCCCAGGAAATCTTGTGCCAACTTCTGATGCGCAAAAGACAACAATGGAATGTCTTTTTTCCACTTGCTTAGCTCTGTTTTGAAGCGACAATGTTCACGAATGAGATGCTTTCGACATTTTTGGTTGCATTTTTCACTGTATCCCAGCTGCATGATTGGCACTATTGTCTTAAAATTGTGTCTCGTGGGATGAAAAACGCTCGAGTTTGAAACTCTTCCAACTGCAAATAGTTGTTCAGCCTCTTTTACTGAATTCCGAGTCTGGTTTTTGTTGTGAGGAAAGAGTTGGGTTGTTTCCGAGGAACAAAAAGTGATTCTGGAAGCCAGACTTCTGGAAGCCAGACTTTGCGCGAAAACAATTTCGCGAGTTTTTGTTTGATTGCAGTGGAATTTTGAGTCGTCATGTTCCAAAGCCCCTGTGTGCGAAAGTCACTAGATTTCCAAAACTGCATGCTCAAAGTTCGATTTGGTAGTGGCTTTGGTCAGGTTGAACAAACTTTCACGTGCGGATTTTCTCTCGCCCTTTGTCACATTGTGTCACAGCACGCACACAAAGGATCAACTTCACTGAAAGCGATCTGGGAGTGTTGAAAAGTTTGCTATCACCGCATCGTGCGCGAACCTTGGAGACAAAATTTCCCAACATTTGCAATATGGACAAAAAAATTCACTCAGTGTGCTCCACTGCAAAGGTATTGTTACGTGCCACACCCGCTGGACGTTCAGTGTGGACTCAAATTTTGGAAAGCTGATAAGCTTTTTGGATGTCGTTGCGCAAGTTCTTTAGCTACTTGCTTACTTTTCGGTTCTCTATCAGCGGATGATACCCATGTCCAATCGAAAGTAAATAAGGATTATGACTCAAACACTTCTCCAGAGGGAGAGTCTATCTTATCGCACGGTTTATCGGCTGAAAATTGCTCACATGACGAAAAGTAAAACTCATGATGAACTTTTTAGTTTTTCGTCAGGAGCGCTTCTTGCCTCTGAGACAAGTTTAACAAGAATGCTGTGAACTAAGAGCACATGTGATCAAACAGAGAAGTTTCTGTTGTCCACTGACTTGCCTTTGTTACAAGTGTCAGATTTTGGTGGTTTGAACTTTTGTGGAGAGAGTTATTCGTCCCCACCCAAAGCAGGCTGGTCGGGCTTTGAATAAAGTTTCCACATTTCTGTTTGTCCTGATTTTATTGCTGTTGACTTACGCACCCGCGATCTTCGCTCGAGTAAGTGGCCCTTCAACGTGGCTGCCAGTAATTGCCCTGATCATAAGCATCTGCTTCCTCATAAAGGGCAACGCCACGCAGATGGCTGGGAAAAGCAAAACTCAGAGGTTCGCTTTTCTCATACGACTTTGACTTGGAACAACAGTCTGTATCGTGACCAGGACATAAATCCATAAAAGCACCTGTCTGTTCAAACGATAAGACTGATTGTACTTTAGACTTTTCTCATCTTTTGGAAAGAACTGTTATTTGCTAAGGGTCAGTCAACACCAAGCGGAGAGGGCAGCGTGAATGCAAAAGGACCCACCAGCGCTACTTTCATGTCAATAAAGATTAGTAGTGCCTGCTGTCTCACTCTTGGGAAGTGCTGGGTGGAGAGGAGAACCTTTGCTCTTCTTTCAAAGGGTGAACCAATCCCCGTGAGCTGTGAACAGGAAACGTTCACAAATAGATGGGCATCTATTGTTTTTGCTTGGCAGTCTTTCTTGGGCAACACGTTGTGCCTCTGCACCAAATTACGGGTTGCTGCAGTCTAACAGCTTTATCTTAGAGGTACCATTGTTTACTCCCCCCTTCCACCTGGATTTTACCCTTCGACAAGAAGCATAATTCATATTTCACTATTATCTCCATCTCTTTTTAGCTTTTACCATTCGTGCTTTTTGCCACACGAGGCAGGTGGAGGCAGGAAGGCTGCTTTTGTGCGAAAGTTGCACGGTCTGCGACCACTGATCAGTTATGAAAGGGAAAGACTAAATTGAGTGTCATTTCAAGCCGATTTATGTCTGGTCGCTCTTTGTCCCACCTTCAGTGTACATGTCAGGCAAGTCACATGAAGGGCTCGCGACTCTCATTTTCAGAGTCATAAATATGAAAATTTGATAACACCAAATTGCCTGGTCTTTGGAAACTTTTGTGCCCCCGACTCTTTCCTACGGCAAAACGAAGGTGAGGTTGAGTCACTGCCCCTGACACATACGGACACTCCATGTGTCAAAATTAACTCATTTTCTCTTCGGATTAACTGCTTTACCGTATTGCTATTTGCCTAAGTTCTCATTACGTGCAAAAAGTGAGCAATTTACTTCATTGTTCTTTCAGTTCCACTCACTTTGTGAAGGCCAAAACGTCGTATCAGATTACCAAGGTTTCAAATTTGCCAAAGAACCACGAAAAAAGGAAAAGGAAAAACTAGTTGCTGCTCAGCGAAAATGATAACAGTAATAAATTGAAGTGTCCAAAGAAAACTGCGGGGCACTTTCTACCAGATTGGACACATTGTCTTGTTTGCAAGACTCTCCAGCGTTGCCAGTCTTGACAGTTCCTTTCAAGAAAGAATTGTGCAATTCGCAACAAACTGCTCAAACGAGACTGATGTAACAGTGTCTGGCACCAGGAATTGGTTCACTTCAAGGGTCTTTGCAAAGATGAACTTGACTTGCTTTTTCCCTTGTTTCATTTTGGAAGCAAGCAAGTTGTCCACGTTGTAATCAGACAAGTATTTTTGCACATTCAAAGAGCAGTCAGCTCGAATGGAGAATCAACTGCGCGCTCAATCTTTGCGCCAGTGGAAATATTTTGCGAGAAAAATTTACGCAACTGTCACACGTGTTGTCTGTGAGTTTCAGGAAAGACAAGTTTTGGCAAGACATTTGACAAAAACGAGCTTCGAGGTAAATGTTTCAGGCATTACTGACAAATTGATCGCATTTCAGTGTGTGAGGTACATCGTTGGGCCAGAGGCAAAAAGTGAAGAGCACTCAGGAAAGTTAACTACCCACCTGACTTTGCTTCCACATTGTTAGCAAAGCGGTAATAAACACGGCAATTGTTGGAGAAATTCGAAGTGGAGTCAATGAAGACGTAAAAATAAGGGAATATGCAGATTGGACTGTTTTGCCCGAGGTGTGAAAGTTAATAGACGCCTAATGAGCAACTTCAGGTCGCTCAGACTATCTTTTAACTGTTACAAAATTACCCCGTAAAATTCGTGTTGAAAAAGCTGTTTCGAATCAGATAATGCCTTCCTCGGTTGATATGTGATTATTACAGAAATGACAGTTGATGTAATGTTCGAGTCAGCAACGCGCGTCTTGGACAGGGGCAGAAGGTTGGGTAGATTTATACTTTCCCCCTTTGGCAATTGTCAACTCGCAACTTGAAATTGCTCTTAATGGTTAGTATAGGCTGATGACACTTTGCTGATATGAACCGTTCGTTTGACGTTGGAAAGGCATTTTTTGCAGATTCTATCATTGGGCACATTGCATGTAATCTACGTAAGGATATCATCTGAATTGAGTTGAATGCCACATCAGATCGGCAGATAGACTTTGACAGCAAAATCTCTGCATCGCATCTTTCTCTTCAATGAAACATCTTTTTTCCAACACCTTTTCCTTGTGTCTGTTTCACGCACTGAATGCCGCAAGACACAGGAGCCAAGTTGACAATGCAACAGTGCGTGCAGCCTGATTAAAAACAATGTGCAATGCGTACAAACGACTTGCCTTTGATTTTCAGGAGTTGGGAGTATGGAGCGCAGAGTCGATCCCCAAGGGGACGAGGTTCGGGCCCCTTCAAGGAACTATTTACGCCGTCGATGCTGTTCCCGACGGAATCAACAGAAAGTTTCTCTGGAGGGTAAGCACCGCCTCCTTTGAAATCAAAAGATTTAAAAAGGTGACTGCAGTGAAGACCAGGACCTTCATTCGGAGTCGGAACCTCACGTTGCAGGTCTACAAGGACGGGAGGCTGTCGCACTGCATCGATGGGCTCGACCCGCGCCGCAGCAACTGGATGCGCTACGTGAACCCGGCGCGCAGCGCGGCGCAGCAGAACCTCGTGGCGTGCCAGGTGCAGCAGGACATCTACTTCTACACGGTGCGCTCCATCCCGCCCGAGTCGGAGCTGCTCGTCTGGTACAGCAAAGAGTTCCTCGACAGAATCAACTCCACAGACGCAATTGGACACACGTCCGGTGAGTGAAACGCGAAAGTCCCGATTTCCTTGCCAAAAGATTTCTGAAGACAGGGGACTTGATAATTTGAATATTTCTCGGTTTCCGTATTTCATTTGCGGAAAATTAAGCCGTCAAAAATAAGAACATGTCAAATGGCTTGAAGTCACGAAGCTACGCACACACGTTTCCTCTGCATGCCTGAACCGTTTCTTGTTTTGCTCGCAGGTGACCACCCACAGCGCAATCCACACATCCTCACATCTTTTCCCCTACCCTCCCCTCTGGCACCCTCTCCCCAATCCCCGCCCCAACCCGCGCACCGCCTCTCCAACTCATCTTCTAGTGACGACGACGTCTTCGATGAAGACAGAAACACGAATCCCTCTCCCCTCAAACCCTGCCCATCTGACCTCTCCCCGGCCGAGCACCTCCCTCGTCTCCCCACAGACTTCACCTCGCACCACATGGACGACGCCCCACACGACGGTGAAATGAAGAAGACCGCACTCTCCCCGGAATCGTTCCCCCCAATGGCTCACCTGAAGACGTCCACCGACAAGCTGCCGCTCAGCAGCAAACTGCGCGACTCCGTCATCAGAAAACCTTATCTGCCGGCGAAGAGACCAGCGGTGTCCAACTATGAAGACACAGACTTTGCGAAGAAGTTGAGAGAAAGCAACGATTTGTTTTCTGCTGAACGTCTGTCAAGGGACAGCTTGTTCTTACATCCACATCTCAGAAACGAAGAATTGTTCACATCTGATCTTTTGAAGACCGTGTCAGCCAGAAACAACCCACCGCTACCTTTCGAGAAACTGCACGGTCTGAACAATCCATTCCTGGTGAACATGTTGAACAATCCAATGTTCCCAAGTCCAGAGTTTTCCCACACCACCAAGGATCCAAAGAAGGACTTCCCCAGATTTCTCAACCAGCATTTTCCTCCGTTGCCATTTCCCTACTTCGGCAATCCCATGTTGCCTGCCTATCATGGGGTCAGTCCAATGTTTCCGTTCAGCAGTTCATTTCCAGGGCTGAATCCTTTCTCAATGTACAACGCAGCCAAGTCCCCGCTGCAGGGTTTCTGCAGTCCCCCGTCTCCGCCTAGCGTCGGGAGACTCTCCGCGGGCAGCCTGCCCACCACGCCGCCCACCCCGGTCACGCCAGCGCAGCTCAAATCTCAGATGACCACCAAACTGTCGCCTCAGTCAGAAGAGTCAGAAGCGTTGAATCTCACGAAGGAGAAGATTTCTGAGAGGAGCGGGCGAGTCTCGGAACAACGCGGATACAGGTCGCTGCCGTTCCCGCTGACCAAGAAAGACGGCAAGATGCACTACGAATGCAACGTCTGCTCCAAGGTGAGTGTTCTCGCTGTCTCTGCTTGCTGTTTGCGTGAAAAACCGTAAAACTCGCTCGTTCTTGTGTCAGTGACATCTGGTGACTCTGCTGGTGACTGAACAGCTTCCTCTCTCCTGCAGGTGTTCGGACAGCTGTCCAACCTCAAGGTGCATCTGCGCACCCACACCGGAGAGCGGCCCTTCCCGTGCGAAACTTGCGGCAAAAGCTTCACACAGCTCGCGCACTTGCAGAAGCACAACCTGGTGCACACGGGAGAAAAACCGCATCAGTGCGAGGTAAGACCTGTTCGTGTCTTGGTTATCATGACAGTGCGTGACCCTGGAAGTTGTTTTGGTTTGGTTGGCACAAGGTTTGCATTTTGCGCTCTTTCTCTCGCAGGTGTGCAAGAAGCGTTTCAGCTCGACGTCAAACCTCAAGACGCACATGCGGTTGCACAGTGGTGAGAAACCTTATTCCTGCAAGCTGTGCCCTTTCAAATTCACGCAGTACGTTCACCTCAAGCTGCATCGCCGGCAACACACCAACGAGCGGCCCTATGTCTGTCCGAAGTGCGAACGCAAGTACATTTCTGCATCGGCGCTCAAGAACCACTGGAAGATGAGCGGGTGCATGCCCGTAGACACCCACATCGAGGTGGCCCAAGTCGAGTTGCCCATCGTCGCAGATTTCCCGGGGACTCCCCCCGCCTTTCCCGATGTCGACGCTGCCGCGTACGTCTACGGGACGCCAGCCAGGAGCGGGCGCGACTCGCACGGCTCGGACGGAGAGTCGGATGAGAACAGCGCGAGCGACAACAGCGACGACGTCGCGTCGCAGAGCAGCAGCGCCGTCAGCGTCGCCGAGGCGCAGCGCCACCCGCCAAGCACCGCAATCGAGGCGTCAGCGTCGCTCGAATCCAGTCCAATCTTCATTGCCCCGCAGGCGTGAACTGGGCCGCGAAGTGTATTCTGAACTATTTTCCTCGCGATTGTTTTTTGATTTGTTCAAATTGTTGCGAAATGAATAGCCAAATATTTATCGAAGTGGATTTTGGAATCCCTTGATTGGATATCCGTCCAAAGTGTACATGATTGCAGTATATTATTTTTGATACTAATTTTACATGATAGGATACTAATTGCCATGTTGTTCTTGCCATTTGTACCAAAATTTATTTCTTTGCCATTTCTTGCCGATCAGTGTGCAGCAAAAGTTTCTTGCCAAACCACACAAGCACCAGAACAGTGTTCAAACTAGAATGCCACATCATTGAACACAGGCGCGCAGCGGCACAGACCACCACATGGACAAGACACCAGGGCACAGGTTCCTCAGCAAACGCTCGCGTCCGAAAAAAAAGTGCACCCGATTTGTCTTCAAGAAATGCCCTCTCCATAACAAAGTTCCGATCCGAACACAATGAGCGAAGCACAGCATCTTTCCTTTGTTCCTCGTCAACTGCACACGCACCGACTTCTCGTCCGAGTACCCGTTTTCGAGACGCAAGTCTGGTGTCCCTATTTGTTGTTTGTGTTCGTCACGACAAGTGCCTTTCAGCATTCTCAGCTACACGTTTCGATGTCTGTCTTCGTCTTCGGTCAAGAACAATACGTTTGTGAATTTTGTGACGTTTGTTCATCTTTGCAGTAAGTTTGCGATCAGCTGCAAACTCGATACACTTGATCTCGATCACAATAGTCACGTTGTTTCTTTGAGCTTTCACGAAATCTTGACTGAAACTTGATTATCTTTTGACGTAATCGTTGGTCAACTTGCTGCATCTCACTTGGACTGATGCGAGATCACTGATTTTCCACACAGGTGCAAGTTCTTAAACGCAAAATGCAGTGTTGAGTCCTTCGATGTCTTTTGTCACCAAAATCAGATTGCACTGCAGACTCATAACACACCAAGCTTCCGCCAGATGCTACCAGTTTGGGAATCCGATCACAGATATTCCATCTGCTTTGATTTCAACAACTGGATCTGACCACATGTTCTATGCATCAGATTTTGCGTGCCATCAAATGAAGCGGAATCAACTGACACGACCATTGATCAATCGAAAGTGCTTGACTGTTTCTGAGCATTGAGTGAAAAACGTCAAATATCACAAGTTCCATTCAACCGTGTATTTATTCACCAACTTAAATTATTCACTTGATTGTTGCAGTGCCTGAAATACGCAGCAGAATGTTTCAAATAAACAAACCAACAATGCGTCTGAATTTTTTGTTGGCGTCATTTGCGCGGTGCGTTGTTCAAGAAAGTCTCGCTGCTTTTCGCGACGCGTGTCCACCTTCAGCACTGGGTGTGTGTGCCCCCACCCGCTTGATTCTGGACATTGTCAAAACAACCAGACTATCACTGAGAGGCAAAACTGAAGCAGGCAGTTCAAGTGGCATCCAGGACTGAATGAGAATAAAGGTTCAAGAACTTGTTTCACTGGGGGTCACGCCGAAGTGACTGCAAACTGTTCCGACCGCAGCAGAGCCGTAAGAACAACCGGAACATCACAACCGGCACCCAATGTCCTTCCCTCACACTCAGCACAAACTTCCTGATCAGTCTCACACATCCCATTGACAATCAGTTGAGATCAATACTGTTTGTAGTACATCTTCTGCCAACGTCTGTTTCTGGTGCGCATGTCATCCGTCAGCTCTCCGAAGTCGCACGCGTGCTGCTCGCACGGTCGGCCTGTCATCTCCTGTTTGCGGTGCAGGTGGGTCCGCAGGATGTCTTGGTCGCGATTAATGACGTCCTCGAACGGCCGAATGAAAGAGACGGGCGCATCGAAGTGGTACAGCACGTACCTGCAAGCAGAAATTACGACTTTCTCACGCTCAAGTAACTGTTGCAGAGAAGCACCGTGTCGAATGGGCAAATGCGGATAAATCTATGATGTATAAATCACACCGGATGAAAACGACAAGAAGCTTTTGACCGGAAGTGGGGGACCGGACTTCGTTTGGACAAAAAAATTATTTGCCAAAATCTAAAATATCCCACACCAGGTCAAATATTTTTTCAAATGACTCAAGAAATTCTAGAGACAAAATGACAACAAAATATTGTTCAGTAAATTTCAACAAGTATACTTTTGGGATTTATTGGGAAGATCAGAAACAGGTATCTTGCTGAGTTAAACTTGTACCAGCAAGTCAAATTGACAAGAAAGAGTAGACTCATAAAACAATGATTGAAAACAAGAAGGCTACGCCTGAAAAGCGTGTGGTCCATAGAACTCAACATGGTGAAATTTTGCCAGAATCTTTTTCAGCCCATTTCAAGAAAAAAAAATTTTGGTGATGACCCATGTTAAGTTAACACTCTTCGGGACCACACGCTTAAAAATGTGAATATTGTACACCTCAGAATTAAGATCAAAGCTTTCTTCAAAATTATCACTGCAAGAAGGTAAAAGTTCAGATGGAGAAGCCTACATCAAGCAAACAAGAACACAGCACAATAGACACATGCTGAACAGACACTCCGATTCCCATCCACACTGGAGGTCCAACTTTCACTCCAGAGAGTTCAATTTGGTCAAACCAATATCATTGTCCAACTTTTGCTCCAGGCTAAAGTTTCATTCCCAGAACAGGGGGCTTCCCACCATGCCAACATTTTCCCCCTGTCCAACTTTTGCTCCAAAGCCTCAGGTTCATTTCTGACGGGAGGGTCGCACCATGCTAAAATTGTTCAAAGTCCAACTTTTGCTCCAGAGCCTGGAACCCCCCCCCCCCGCCCCAACATAGCCCAATTTTTGCTTCAGAGCCTTGGTTCTATGCACAGGGGGAAGGGCATCTGCTCACTTTCCCTGAAACATGATTTTTCCTTCTGCTGTTCCTCCTTTGGTATCTGTGAGTGTGTGTGTGTGTGTGTAAAATTTTTCTACCTCAGAGACAGCCCAAACAACCATGCCACAATTGCCATCCCATTGATGGGATACAAAGTTTTGAGCTCTTATTCTGTGCTGTTTTCCAGATTTTGGTAAATCTTGGCTGAGAACACTTCACTGAAAAGAAAACAAGGAAATCCGTCTGGAACATTTTGGGCATTGGCAAAAATTTTGAGTCGGTCAAAGAACAAGAATGCTACGCATAAAAAGCGTGTGGTCACATAAACGTTCGTTGTTCATAAATGCCTGCCCTGCATCACTGAT
>JAAUXT010070077.1_pt1 | contig 23096 bp, 23 predicted proteins | sample 7278171 | NCBI WGS metagenome assembly JAAUXT01 (sample SAMN14350112, study PRJNA611818) | marine sediment metagenome | isolation source: surface marine sediment (1.8m) | place: French Polynesia: Moorea | collected 2018-08 | reverse complement strand
TGCTCCATTATGGTGCAAATTTGAGAAAAAGTTGCAGGGACTAATTTGGTAGTTGCAGCACCTGGTGTTGACAACAAGCCACAACCAACTGACCAACATCACTCTATTATCACTCACTGCGTTCGAAGTTTGAATCACTGTGAGATCTCTAGATCAATTTTTTTTTCAAAATTTTCAGGGCCAGGTCTGGGACTTGGAAATTTTGGGGCTGGAAGACCCCTGCGCCCCCCCCCCCTGTCAGGAAATTTTATGGGAGATGCAGATCTGACAAAAAATATCAAAATATTAAGGCCCAGGTCTGGGACTTTGAAAAAATTCCAGGCCAGACCCACCCACCCCCGACCCCGCTCAGTTGGAGTCTGGCAGCCAAGGAGGCCACATCTCAGGGACTTGTATCAGCAACAGCTCGGGTGGATGCATGACAAATGCTCTGCAAGGCATGCTCATTCTTTTGACTGGAATGTACACTTGTAAGGACTAAAGTGCATTGTTGGACTTAAAAAGTTTTGGACCGCAGTGACAAGCCGGCGTCAAGTGTTCTTGTTTCTATTGGGGGAAGGGGGTAATCTAGAAATTAGGAAGTCAAGAAATTCACAATTTCCTACTTTCTTCATCTTTTTCTATCGGGGGGGGGGGGGTAATCTGGAAAATGCCAGTTCATCACCCACACTTCCAGCCAGCCAGTAAGTGGAATCCGACAAGCGGCCAGAGACATCTTTCCCCAGTAATATACCTTGAATTCGTCCAACATTGCCATCACGTGAAGGCTGATAGAATTTAGCGTATAATCGCCCGGAAAGGACTTGGGAATGTCGAATACAAGTGGCTGAGCAGGCTTATTCTTCTTCTTCACCAACGAGGTTGGCGGTTTCTGTCAACGAGAATTGTTGAGAAAATATTTCGCATACGTTCTGCAGTGTCACATGCTGTGCTGTTACAAAGAATCAGGCAAAGAATATCAAATAACAGACCGGAAACTTGACTGATGAATCAAACGACCACCCGAGTCCCCATCTCATCGTTCTGCCCTGGCTGAACTCGGTTGTTCCAAAATTTGGCACCTGCGAAGGGTACACAGTTGCAGAATTCTATGCGGTACAATTCAGCAACCAGAGGAATCAAAGACCGCACGGTTTCCCGACGTGTACCAACACGGACTGTTTGTCCCTGAGTGAGTGCGGAGCAAGGAGGTGGCCATTTGCAGGCTTGACCATCTGGCACTCATTCTCCCTTTCCATTTCAGGTCTCACAAACAATGCCGTCCTTATTGATGATTTATCTGACAGAAAACGGGTACCAACCACCTTCCGAGTACGTGTACTGGACATGATACCCTGCCATGTTTCAATGGTCAAAATTGACAAGCAGTGGACATGATCAGATTGTGTTTGTGCTGGTCATGTTCTGCTCCTTCCAGAACCGGTGTTCTTGTCGCCATGCTGGATGGAAAACAAAACAAACTGAAGGGCCACACGTGAACTCAAAAAGTAAGATTCCTTTTCACTTACTGATTGATTGCGAAGTTCAGCTTTCAGAGGTGCAAGACTAGCCTTCTTTCCCAGCATAGTTGTGTATATCCTGTCACAGTGAAGAGCCAATGTAACAGGCATTTCAACAGTGGAGACAACCGACCAGTCAGTCGAGAAAAAGAGTGTGATTTCGCACCTGACTTTATCCTTTAACATCAAGCTGTCTGCAATCAATCTTTTCACGAAGTTGACTTCACCTCCAGGCACCACACTCTCCTTCGGGCTGGCCGTACTCACAGACATTGGTTCAGGTCTGTCTTCTTTTCTGGACTGAAAAATTAATTCACAGCAAAATGCACACACGGTCATGTCTGCAAAGCCGGGACTTTCTTTTGCCAACATTGACGCACTGACCCTCCCTTTCGTCTCAAATTTGAATTTGTTTGGTGACTCACTGTGTAAGTGGCCCAGGCCTCAAGATTGCTGCCGAAGAACGGGGGATTGGACATGACGAAATCGTACGTTTCTTCTCGCCCTTCCATCAGTTCCAGCAATCCAGACTCCTCACTGACTTGTACCACTGCAGAACAAAGATGCAGCAAGACCCTTCGGTGAAATGGCAACCTAAGGACACATTTATGACACACCAGGACGACACGTGTGTGTGCTCTCCAACCACCAAACTACTGTCTATCAATGAAACACACGAGTTTTCATCTCTTGTGCAACTTACCAGTGATCTTTTCTTTCATGTCATTCTTCTCAATATTTCGAACTGCATACTGGAAATTCATGGAGTCAATTTCGGACGTCAAGAAGTGCCATCCGTTCTTTTTTGCCCCAAGCAGAGAATACACACAGCTCGCTCCGCAGCCTGCAAACATGTCGTTCAGCTGGAGGATTGGACAAATTACCTGTGGCCTCAAGCAGATCAAGGATTTTGGTTGGGGCGCCCCAGTTTTGAATGGAGTTTGGCCCTGTTGCAAGCATGAACATTATTCAAGGGTTCAGGCTCGTAAACTGGACAGGATGCCTTTCATCCTTGAAAATGCAAACGGCAGGATACTCATTCGCTCGTCCACAGAGAAAGGGGCTCACCAATATCAATCCCTTTGACGTCCATCGTTTTGTTTGTGGAAGACAAAAGATCCTCCAACCACAGGATATAGTTGAGCCTCAAAGGAACAGTTGGTATCAGCCTATCGAGCGGCATATCCACATCAAGCTGGAAATCATCTTTCAGTAAAGCCCAACTCAACGCTCGCAGACATTCGGGCTTTTTGAAATCTGTCAAGAAGAGGTGAACAAATGTCACGACGGATCACAGCTGAACTCGTTGAGAAGCAAATTGAAGCAACCACTTTCTTCAGCTGACCTATGTGGACAGCTCCCTTGATGTCTTGACTGGCGTGATCCCGGAACTCTGGATACTTGATTGCAAGCGCCTTGAAATCAGGTTTCTTCTCTTTGTATGGATTTCTTGGGTGCATGAACTCGTTCAAGTTCAGTTTCAACGGCATTTTCACTGTCAACGCAAGCCCTGCAAAAGTATCAGATCACCAAACGACGTCAACACCAGACAAACATTCACTATTTCTTCTTATTTGAGCTCAAAACTTGAAATCTAGTGTTTGTAAAAAGATGTTGCATAATTTTCTAAATGTCTGAAAAGCCGCCTGAATTTCATGTGTTCACTCCTATTCTCCTCGTACGCATGTTTGACAGTAATAAAGTGTCAAGCGTCACGGTGTTGCTGCTCAATATGAGTAAATGCTTGTGCAAGATCACTATACCTGGGCAGACCTACGCAGCACGGAATTTAGTGTAACAAGAGACGGTTTTTCTTTTCATTTGCCTTGTATTTACAGCTCTTGCAAGAGAAAAAAACAATTTTGGCAGAAAAGTGACAACCACCTGGGCGCTGACATGTTGGATCCCGTGTGAGTTCTCGACCGAAACGAGACTTCCATGCGCAAACAGAATGCGCAGAAACACTGAGAGCGGACAGGCAGGGACAACGTGATATTTTGGTTTAAAATCTGGCAAAGAAGGCATCCAGGTGTCTCATTCAAATGTACGTATCACTCTCCTATTATGTGCAGCTGAAAAGGCTCAGTTTATACGCAACAACTGCGTGAAAAATGGTCTCAAACACGGTGCAGGCTGGAACGCCTGCAGAAGAAAGCGGCCATTTTTCTGGCCGTCTAATCAAATAGCGAAAACCAAACTTATGTTGGTGCTGCTCCAGACAAAGTTGTGTCAAAGCAAGACGTCCCAATGTATACTGGATATCTGGTGCAAAATAACTCACACTCGAAGCCAATGTGCAGAAAGAAATTGATCCGATGAACATTGTTTTCAGCTGAGAAGATTCTCAGTGTTGTTCCCTGTCCGGATGAATGGGAATTCGGTTGTGCCTTTGAGCTGCCCACTGTCGATTTGAAGTTTGTCTTCAGGTAGCCAATGGTGGACTCACCCTGATGACCTCATCTGTCTGGTGGAATCGTACACATGATCACCTCGCATCTTTGGAGATGCAAAGCCCATCTTGTCATTCCCTCAGTCTGTACTCGTATGTTACGGAAGAAGTGGTCAAGACTGCACACTCGGTTCGGATGCACTTGTTCTCGTTTCACTTGAGCCTCTAAAGTCTTCGTGGTGGAGGCTGCACACCGAAGACTGCAAAGTTAACCAGGTGGATGAACTTGGTGCTCCAGATCCAGTCGCTGTTCAGGGTTTGAGCGCTGAACAGTACTTGGATGTGGAATGATGTCTCTTTCACATTTGGAAACAGCAAGATCTTGTATTCACGATTCGTGAAGAAATTGTGCAGGAGACGCGCACAAATATTTGCTTGTTGTTGATCAATTCCCTGGAGTGCGAGAGGCGGATCGAGGTTTGGTCACTGCCGATGGGAATCTTCACCATGAAAGTGGTTCTTGTCAACGTTGGACAACAAAATTACGAGGGGAGATCACTTAGTGGGCATTCCCCCCGTCTCACTTCATTCTCCGGATTCGCCCGTCAGTTAAAATGTGAAGTTTGAAGTGGCATTGAAAGGATTATCTTCTTGGTAAACACGCTTGTCGGCCCAAGTCTTCAGAATGTGTCTTGCGGAGCAAAGGAATGTAGCCTGTTGAGCACTCCACAGGTGGATTCTCGGCGATTGGGAGAGATATCAATTGACACTGTTGTTGCGAAGGGCAATGTTTGGTTCGCTGACTTGGTCAGTTATATCTTGGAACCACTTGACCCCGTGTCCTGAAAAATAAGGCTTCCAGAGTTGATGGCCGTGTCGCAACGCACCGGCAGGCATCCTGACAGCTATAGACAGCGCAGCTGGGAGAAAAGTTCCTGTCCAGAAACCCGAACACTTGGCAGTGTGGACACTCGCCGAGCCGACAACCTGACGCTCATGAACTGATGTTGACTTTCTGGCGTAAACTCGTGGCAGCAAAAGTAGGTTCCGTCCGCGGAGTGGGCGTACTCTGATCTGGCGTGACTTAAAATTATGAGATTTTGCTTCCGGTAGATTCATCTCGCACGGGGGTGAGTCTCTGAGGCGGTTCCTGAGGTTTCTGTGGTTTCTCAGGAGGGGGTGTTCAGAGTTTGTTCAGGGGTAACCTGGATTGTGGGGGGGGGGGTGCTAATTTGTCCGTGGGGGCCAACGCTTCCTTCGGGTACTGAGTTTTTCTCAAAGAGTGGGTCTTGGATGTGTGTGTTCTTTGTGTGTGTGTGTGGAGGGGGGGGTCTCGTTTACTCTCTTGGAACTCGCCTCACACCGCCCGACAAACTGACAGGAGAAGCTGTCTTTTGAATGCCCTGGCATTCTTGTTTGCCATCCTGCAAATTTAAACCAACAATTTTATTTGTTCTAAACTGTTTTTAGATGGTTTGATACCCGATCTCTGCCGCTGACAACGTGAAGGCACGAGATTTTTCGATATCTGCTCTCGACGACGATTTCTCTCTCACAAGAGAACAACGATCGGCAAATTCAAGATGGTCCTGTCACAAAGACAGAGGGAAGAATTGTAAGTTTGACCTCCCGGAAACGATTCGTGTTGTTCTACTGTCACAATTGCAAACAGAAAAGATTCGGCTTGGATGCACGAAGTGAAATACTGTTCGCTTTCTTTCAGAAACAAGGCTATTGCCGACTATCTGAGTTCCAATGGCTATCACCAAGCACTGCAAGAGTTTCAGAAAGAGGCAGACATGGTGAGTGTAGGAGTCGTGCAAATGATTCAGTGGACAGACGTCTTTTCTTTGTGTATCCTGCCAAAACTTGAAAGCCTGGTTTCACGTGTTGCAGCCCGGAGAAGTTGAAAACAAATATTCTGGTTTGTTGGAAAAGAAGTGGACATCGGTTATCAGATTGCAGAAAAAGGTATGCCAATTTTATGTCGTTTTGGTTTGTTGTCATTTGTACAGTTTTGGCTTTCCATGTTCTTTGCAAGTTTCTATGGACCACACGCTTTTTAGGCGTAGCCTTCTTGTTTTTTAGGTCATGGACCTGGAAGCAAAACTTGCGGAGACAGAGCGAGAATTCAACAGCGGTGGGCCGACGCGAGAAAAGCGCAGTCCAGCCGAGTGGATACCCAGACCACCTGAAAAATACGCGCTCAGCGGGCACAGAAGCCCTGTAACCAAAGTCATTTTTCATCCTGTGTATTCAGTCATCGTGTCGGCTTCCGAAGATGCTACAATAAAGGTGTGTGGTTGACTGTCTAATTTTTCCGATTGTCAATGTTTTTCTTGGTGGAACGGCAATGCTCATGAGTGGACTTGATCTTTCAGGTGTGGGATTATGAAACGGGTGACTACGAAAGAACACTGAAAGGCCACACCGACTCAGTGCAAGATTTCGCTTTCGATCACACAGGAAAGTGGTTAGGTAAGGGCTCTGCACGTTTTGTGCTGTTGAGAAGTGTCCATGCGTTGTGTTGAGAGAACTGCAGCGATGAGGCAAATTGAACGACCACATGCTGAAGAAACACGGATGGTGGAGCAAGGAATTTTCATTGCAGTGTCGTGCTCGGCGGACATGACTGTCAAGTTGTGGGATTTCCAAGGTTTTGAGTGCGTCAAGACGATGCACGGGCACGACCACAATGTTTCCAGCGTCACGTTCATGCCGTCTGGAGATTCCATTGTTTCGGCGTCGCGAGACAAAACCATCAAAATGTGGGAAGTGTCCACCGGGTAAGTTTCTTTGCGCAATGGTGCCAAAAGAGATACAGTGTGCAAGTTGCACGAACATTTCCATTGTTTGCGCGGCGCGTTTCACCATGCTCCATTTGCTATCAAATTATTGAGACTTGCGGTCACGCTGAATCGACCAATTCCTGCTTGCAGTTATTGTGTGAAGACTTTCACGGGACATCGAGAGTGGGTGCGAATGGTGCGCGTCAATCACGACGGATCGCTGCTGGCCAGTTGTTCAAATGATCAGGTGCGAATATCTGAGGCCGCATTGTCTCAGGGAATGATTTCAAACCAATTTTGGCAAACATATTTCACGCATTGCGGCCATGATGAGCACTTTCTGTTGCTATGTTCTTTCAGACTGTTCGGGTGTGGGTGGTGTCCACAAAAGAGTGCAAAGCAGAGCTACGGGAGCACGAGCACGTGGTCGAATGTGTCACGTGGGCGCCCGAGAGTGCACATCTCGCCGTCAACGAGGCTGCCGGAAGTGACGTGAGTCCTTTGGCGTCGGGCTGTGGAGTTTGTGTCAAGAGATGTGGCTCACGGTGTGAGACGCGCATATCAGGGAACGTGCCCCTCCGCTTTGGTCTGGCTGTGCATCGAGTTCCAAACGTGTTTCAGTCACTTTCAGAGCTTTTTCAGAAGGGAGGAAAACGAACTTTCTTTTCAGGTGAAGAAAGGTCAGAGGTCAGGCCCGTACCTCATCTCTGGATCGAGAGACAAGACGATCAAGGTGTGGGATGTGTCCATAGGAGTCTGTCTCTTCACATTGGTAAAGATATTTGTTTTATGGATTTATCCGTATTGCTCAAAAGTGTTTTGATTTCATTGATGTGCTTGTGCAGGACTGACGTTTCACTGGTTTGCACAGGTTGGCCATGACAATTGGGTGCGTGGACTGGCGTTCCACCCGGGAGGAAAGTTCATCGTGAGTGCGGCGGACGACAAGACGTTGCGAGTCTGGGACATCAAGAACAAGCGAAACAGCAAGACGCTAGATGCTCACAATCACTTCGTCACTTCAGTAGGTGCGTGCCGAAACCACTAAATCTTGTCTGTTTCTCGTGGTATTGTGAATGTCGCCCTGACACAATCCGGAAATTTGTGGGGCGCACTCCTGGTACAAACCATTTGCAATCCTTTGACAACGTTTTGGACGTAAGTAAGGGGTGTTTTCGAAAACGAGTTGTCTCTGCTATGGTCATCGTCGTGTGGTGCTTTTCTTTCGGTCGTGCCCAATGGTGTTCTTGATTCTGTCCGCCTCGCATGTCTGGTCAGTTGATGCATTTTGTCGTTGCAGATTTCCACAAGAGTGCACCGTTCGTCGTCACGGGAAGCGTAGACCAGTTAGTCAAAGTGTGGGAGTGTCGCTAACGACTGCATACACATAGACAATTTTTAGGCTGTTGAAGAATAGGAGCACATCTGAAGAGAGTGACAAGGCGAAATGCAGTGAAGTGACAAGCAGCTCGTCGGAATTGCCGCATCTATGGAGCAAACAAGAACCTTTCCACGGTGCAGTGCATGACCTCAAAGGGACCTTCAGCTTTCGAATGTTGTGTTCGTGTGGCCAGTGAGCACTTATTTTCGACACAAGAATGAAGTGTCATCAAGTTTCGGAGTTCTGGTTTCCCACAGAAATACGGTACGTGAAGAACTGATTTTTGGTGGCTACGTTTGTTTTTGTGGCGAATTACCAAAGCCAAATGAAACACAACGGTGGTGCTTGGAGGAACTTGGTTGAGATCTGAAAGTGAATTAGCTTACATGATAAATTATTGTGCAGGTTTCATTGATACTTTCCTTGAAAAAGCGGAATTTAGTTTTCCATGCTGTTACATAACTGTGATGCTATTTTTCAGCTTTTGTAGAGAAATGTTAAATTTTGCGCCAATTGGAACAGATGGATGGGTCTGAAACGTGCTGAATTGTGCAACTGTGAAATTTTGGTCAGCATTGGTATCACAAAATGTTCGGTGTGCAGTTGTATCCCGTGGTCGTTCTCTGCTTCATTCTATTCAAGTCAAGCCTTCAATCTAGAGCGCTTGAAGTGGCAAAATTCTGGAAAAGCACGTTCTGTCGGGTGAAACTCTTGATTCCAAACCTGGTGTTTGCAGCTGCTGTTTGTCAAAAAAACTTTCAGAACAAAATGGAGCTTTTGGCGAACGAGTCTTGTCTTTTTGAATGCTATACGTATCAGGAACATGTCAGTCACTGCTCATGAATGAATGTGCTGCCTATGGTGATATTTTCCGTAATTGAATGTACATGGATGCTGTAAATGTTTGTACAAAAGTGATTTTGTTGCTCCCTATGCGGATACAATTGTAAATATGCAAGCAGATCTTACGCGTAGTTTGCTCACGTAACCTCAGTCTGTCGACGTTCGGCTTTGATTGTCTAGGCAGTGCAAAAAAGCAGTGTCGCTTGAAGTAAAAATATATGGCTTCTTACAATCAGTATTCTTGCGCACCGAGAATTGCACTGCGGAGTGACCTTTCCTTCAAGGAAAATGCTTTGATGCTTGACATTGATGTGACGGCTGATCACCTTTGCTCGGTTGCTTCAAGTGGCATTGTCTGAAGCATCGAATATTTTTCGTCAAATCTGGTGAAGTTTTCGGCGAACAAGCCCAACATGACAGGACGTTCCTGTTCGTCTCTCTCGTCACAATTCTCAAGTCTGTATGTGAGACTGAAGTGTTCCTTTCTGTTCTCCTCACGTTCTCACGAGGAGATCGCATCCTTTCGAAATTTCCACAAGATCTTTTGTGCTGACTTCATGAGCTCATATTGGTCATGAAAATTTCGCCATCTCTTGTCACGTTGGTGCTTGTTTTGTTCAAGAAATGAGAAGCGGAATCTGGAGACGTTGGTTTGGACAACCACCAATATCGGTTGGGCCAGGTTAACACTCGCGAGACGTGTGCTGTTGTGCAAGGGAGGAAACTGGTCGTGGGCAATTTGAAGGAATTCTGATCTGTTGCCGCGAGACATTTGTGTTCTGAGCACGTGCGCTGATCTTCAGTAATTGAACACACAGGAGTGAGTGCAGCACGTGCTGTTTGACGAATCATTTGCCAGGACAGGAGCCACTACATCGCAATCTTAGTGTTTCAAGCAGTGGGGTCTGTTCAGTTTGATCGTCGTTGAGACCCAAATCCGCATGTTTGAGCCAGGACAATTTTGCTGCGTTGGCCAGCTTGTCACAGCATGATTTGTTCCAAGCTTTCTTGGAAGCATGAAATGGCAAATACAGGGCAGAATAAGTCTAGCAGTGTTGGAAGGTATGAAGCGATCATTCCACAGTTCGTTGTTTTGGCCGCGAATTGCAATGGAACGTGAAATTGCAACGACCCAGGTTGACTTGCAGTCAACTTTTTTTTCTGAAGTTTTGGTTGGATTGGAAATGTTCAACCCATTGCGACATGATTCTGTGCATTTTGTTTGTTACTTGGGTTGTTGAACATTTTTGCCCTTCGCACTGAAATCTTCGATCAAATCGGGGATCATTCGAACCGGCTCAGACTAAAGGATGACAAACTGTCGTTGTAGCTGCACTGTCCTGTAAATGTGTACATTTCCTTCTTTATGAACGTCCGAGTAACTTAAATAAAAGAATGCTGCATCGCAAGAAACCGTCTGTTGTGGCCAAACAAAACTGACCGTGACAAAACATCAGAACTGTACGTTTACTTCTTCATTCACCAAACTTCCTGTTTTAGACAGCCGAACCACAACCGAATGCACGGCATGGTGCGTGACATTCGGGGAATAACCACGTTGTCCAAGTGAAAAATGCAAATTCACAAATTCACGTCAGATCATGATCTACTGGATGATGCTGAGTTCTTCTCGGTCCCGCTTCTCAGACATGACTGTAAGAAGTTGTGTGATGTAGGAGCGGAACTCTTCGCGACAAGTCTCTCCGTCTTCATCCAGGTTCGTGTGGATGCAGGTCACCCGGCTCAAGCTGGACGCTGTTCGAAACAGAGATACATGTACTTCAATTCACGCTCCTCCATCTCCCAATCGTTACATCTTCCTCGTGTGACCGACTGCATGGCTGGCAGAGAAGACTGCAGATCGAAAGGCACCGCTTTTGTCCTGCCATTGCTTCAGATCGCGTGCAAATATATAACCACCCGATTCAGAACTACCAGTAACGAGGACAGAAAGAAAATGTCTTTTCTGTTTTCCTCTTCAACTTGACTCGACTTACACGAGACATCTGCCATTTGTGGTCCTGCATCTCTTCTGTGATACGCAAACACAACACACTGTTCATCCCTTACGTGACTATGCTCAACGAAGTAGGACCACCTGCACGTCAAAACACAGCGTCGAGTGAAAAGAACAGAACACAAAATAAGGAAGCGAACCGATGCATATCGAGTGCAATCGTCCTTTCAGACAGCAGACGATCAGGCGGATCCAATGTGATCGGGACACTGGTTTTCCAACCCAAATTATGGTTTGTATTTGTGGATGTTGCGGAATACGACAAAAGAATTTGTTGTGCCTGTGGAGCAAAATTTGAGCCAATATGAAAGTCAACTGAACACTCGCTGGAGGCGCAGTGCACTGCTCTGCTGTTGTGTGTCAAACAAGTTTTGCCTTTGGCGCAAAAGAAAAGGCGACAGTTAATTTTTCGGGGGTCCAGCCTGCAGCGCGAAACTGAACATGCACACGGGTGCGACAAACGAAATCTGCGAAAGGAACTGTGTTCTTGGAAACAGACAAGAACACAGGCTGCAGGTGCAGACCGAAGCAAATCTACAAATGAAAGGTGGTTCTGCAAACAAAAGAGCAAAACAACAGAAACGCGAGAGATTTAGTGCTGTGTTTGACCACAACAAGCAAACGCCACAAGTTTGTGTTGGGACAAAGTGAATCAACGGAGGCAAAAGTTACGCTCAGAGAACATGTCAACGTAGCAATCCACCAAATGGGTCTGCTTTTAAAGAACTCACAGAGGTTAACGGAATTCCGTGGAGGAGATCCGGGTTTGTGGTGCGCAAAAATGATACACTGGTCACTTTTTATTCCAGCTGCCGGCAGGAAATACTCATACCTGAAAGGAATTGTGCGTGCGTGTCTTCTCTGTTGCTGACTTTCAACCAGAGACATTTGGAATGTTTTCTGAAAAGTTTTGCCGTTTGAACTTTGTTGGTTTCTGCTGCCACGCGGAGCAAATTTCGGTACGCAACTTGTGAGCAGCATGCAATGTTGGCCCACATGTTCTTTGAGGTTGAACCAGTTCCCATGTGCGTTCTCCATGAAAACAAATTTCATGATTTTGTATTGCAAAAGGACGTTGTTTCAACTTTTTGTTTCGACATTTTTCTCAGTCACAGAACAGAGGGCAAGTAACAACCTAGTTTCTTGAGATGACATCAGTCCTCGACCAAAGAGACCACATGCCTCAAGACAATGCACATACACTTGGTCTGCGGTGACCCATACCGTACTCCAAATTACAAGGCTTTTCTCACCAGGATTCTAATTCTTTGTCGTGGTTGGGTTGGTCGGGATTGAACACGAATATGACTCCATTCGTATCCCGCGCGATAGCTGGCCAGCAAGATTCAAATCTGAAGTGATTGCAACAAAATATAATCCGGGTCGAATTTAACTGTGAGTCGCAAGACCGCTGAAGCTCAAATCGATACACAGCAGAAACTCATTTGGTGGGAATACTTGCTTGTGGTCTCCACTGACATCCCAAACCTCGAGCTCTGCTGTCACATTTCTCCCGTCCAAGTTCACATGCTGTTCACATTCTAGGATCCTGCAGCAAACAATTTGTTAGAAATACGTGCACGGAAATTCTTCACCCAGAGAATGTGCAACCTGGAAAGGAAAGAGCGCTCACCTGCAACCTTGAGTTGGAAAATATTCGCCTGCACCGATCTCTGTTGACTCCGTCAGAAAATTTGCCAGTGTCGTTTTTCCTGCCTGGACAAACACCATGGATATTGTCAGAAGAAACAAGTGATTCATATCAGTCAATCACAACTTTCGTTGCGCTCTGTTTGTGCGCTGTTGTTCCAATTTGCACACCCAAACTACTCGTACAGAGAAAATATTCTTGTGCACTGGTCATCAGTACAAAATGGCAGATTTGACAAGCCTTCGAGTTCAAACACATCACATTGTTGTCTTTCTTGAGCAAAATGCAGCTTCCTCTGGACAGATCACGCTGAAACACTGGGATGGAGCCTATGCCTTCTGACTTTGCCAGAGGCTCCCTTTGGGGCAGTCATCCCCAAGCGAGAGAGCAATGATCTTCCAAAATGTCATTGGGGTTGGATGGGGATGACTGCACATGAATTTCCCTGACATCAAAAGAGCTGTTTGGCGGGAGTGTGGTTCCCCATTCACCTGTCTCAACATACAACCCAAGGTGCTGTTCTTGGTGCTTGCTCTCGGCCTAGACATCAGGCCTGTTTCATGGAGGACCGCACATGAGTGTGAAGAAATTTGTGCAACAAAATTTCTGAAGGAAACAAACACCCTGCGGTGAAGAAAATCCCAATTATCGCTCATACACCAGCGCTCACTGTGACAGATGTCAGGGCCGACCAGGCAATCTGGCCTCATGATACTTGTACTACTCACCTTACAAGGTCCAAGAACAATAACCTTTGCTCTATACATGTTGGGTGAATGTCAAAAAATTGTATGCAGTTTGAGAACAACTGAAATATCGAGACACAGGCATCCGGAAGTTGATGTATTTTGCTAGGCGATATGCGTGCGCATCGGGCACCTGGTGACGTCACTACTATTTTTTGGTCCACCCATGTGCTGAACTTTTGGAAATTTGCAGGATGTTGATCTACGAATAGTAAGTGGAACTTGAGCAATTTGATATGTACGATGGTCTCATTTCGTAAAAAAATATGTAATGTGTGACGCTGTGTGAACGTTTTGGACAGGAAGACAGCTGGTATGAAAATATTTTCCTTTTGGCAGTCACTGCCCTCAAGTTGACATGTCTTCCGATATTTTTCAGCCGGGTTATTCTGCCGATGACAGTTGAAGAGGTGCGTGCATTTTCACAAATAGATTTGGGTTTTCAAGCAACGAACAACGTGAAGAGGCCTCAAGATTCTGCTGAGACTTGATTCCATTCTTCTTTGAAGAGATATGTCTCCAGATTTCCAGTAGCCATTTTGAATATTTTGTCAGGAAGACTTCCAATGACATCAAAGTTGTTGATTTTTGTTGAGATTTTCACTTGTCCCGTCAAAATTCGTGTCACACGTCCATCTCACGCGCAGACCTCGACTCAAAAAACGAGTCTGTTCAAATCATTGGAACGGTTGCAAAAAACGTGTTGATCTGGAGGGTAGTGATCGACTACGATTGTGGACGTCTGCCGGTAGATCCAGATCTGTTCCTCAAATCCTGTGACTTGGCAAGCACAAGACGGAACCGGAAAAGGTCTTCATATTTTGCTGAAGAAGTACTGTAGTAGATTTCTACGCGTACAAACGCCCACAGCATCGTGATGATTTCTCTTTGCTCCAATTTCGCGACAGACGGAAACGTTCAAAATCCACAAAGTGCACTTTGGCCTCGTCACTGATTACGAGCACGCTCCATCACGTAGGATTGACCCATGTTCGGGCGGATCCAGGATTTGGTCTGGAGTGTGACACCCAGGAAGATAGGGGGGGGGGCTTCAACAAAATGCCGCAAAATGAAATTTTGCACAAAATTATTCGATGTTCGCAACACAGAGACACACCCCGCCCACCTGGCTCTGTCCCTGCATGTTCGACAACTTTGAATGTCGGTTACAACTTACAAATGGGCGAATCAGTTCGTTTGGTTTACAAATGGGTGCCAACATTTTGACCAAATGACAAAAATCCAGAAATGAGACGACCCTCAGGATGTTTTTGGGACCGGGATGCACAGGCTTTGACGAGTGAGTCGCACGTTTTGTGTCATAACATTCCCGTTGTTGTGCTGGAGCTGCAAGATACGTATTCAGTCAATTGTCCAGCAGACACAGCAAAATTCGACGCTTGTTAGACTCAGAATTCAGCAGTTCAAACCGATTTTGCAGTACCAAGTGGCGCAACTGTACTCTGTGGCGGAAGCATCCAAGAACGAGACTGGTGGCGGCGAGGGCATCGAAGTGCTCGCAAACGAACCTTTCACAAAAGCCCCGGACCCTCCGCTTCTCGATGGCAGATACACAACCGGCCAGTATACGCACAAGATTTACCACTTGCAGAGGTAGGTGAGAATATCCGTCTTGGAGCACAGATACTCGTAGCACTGAAACAAAAATTTGACTTGAAAAGTGGAATTTGTTCGGACAGCTGAATTCGGCAATGCACAAGTGGCAATGCAGGCCGGTACTTCTGCAGCGTTGGAGTTTGATGGAGAGTGTGCGTGAGCGATTGAAGGGTTGAATACACTGGGTGTGTCAGGTTCAGATTCAACAAATACATCTGCAAGCTTTGCCGTCAGCCGTCGTGCTTTATTTCAAGATTTGTCGATGGTTTTTCAAATGTAGCGAATTTTTACCAGCTTCCATGTGAATTTTCAGAATGAATTGCTGTTTTCTAATCCAAGAGTAGATTTTTCCCCGCTTTTCCATTGACGAATGTTTTCGCATGCCTTTTTCCGTTTTGCAGCCGTGTACCATTTTTTGTGAAAAAGCTAGCACCCAAAGGCTCCCTCAATTTTCATGAGGAAGCATGGAATGCCTATCCATATTGCAGAACTGTCGTTTCGGTAAGCTTGGGTTCGAATGTAATGGCCCTCATTTGTAACCGCCTGCAGAAATACACTGTGCACTTTCCTCGGCTTCCTTCTGCAAGTTTGCTGGCTTGGTTTTCACACCCTTGGGAGTTATGAAAGGTGTGGGACGTGCATTGCGCAGCTGTGCAGTCTCCACCGGAGTAAGGTGATTCGGGTCTTGTCTTATTTGTAAGCTAAGTGTCTGCACTGCGAGCCACACAGGAAAGAACTTTGGTTTGCAGTGTTGTACTTACTAATTTCGACTCTGCATCATGCCCCTGCTGTTTGTGCACTTGTGTGTGGTGTGACTGCTGATGACGCTGATCTTTTGTGATCTTGGATCAGTTGGTTTCTCAGTTGGTTCTTCTGTCTGACACGAGTTTCTACGTGTTTTTTTCTCTTTCCGTGATTTGTCACCACCAGCCGAGTGCCGTCGTTTGTGCGGTTGATAGCGCCTCAAGGCTCGCTGGACATGGTCGAAAGGGCCTGGAACGCCTATCCATATTGTAGAACAGTGATATCGGTAAGAAGCACCGCCAGGGCACCGATTTTGCCTGACCTGTCGTGACTGAAACTGCAGCACCAAGAATATGGCACTGTTCTAGTAAACTGATTTGGTTTAGTGACAAGATTAAAATGTAAAATACAAAATGCGTTGTGAATTCCACTTTCCTCTCGGTGGGAACGTTTTGTGGATCAGATCCAGACTTCCTTGGTTCAAACAGTTGTACAGTTGGTGTGGTTTTCGAAGAATTGAACGTAAGGTTTTTTTGTGGCCTCTCTTTTGTAGAATCCAGACTACATGAAGGATAACTTCTACATCAGTATCGAAACCATGCACTTAGGAGACAGAGGAGAAACGGAAAATGTAAGTTACACGGAAAGGTAATCGAGTTCTTGCTTCAAAGGTCGGAAAATTGGACGACTACCTCCCGTGAATGAGAAGTGTCGCACCTCAGCCTCAGTAATTCTTGAACTCACCCGCATTGTACAGTGTCATGATTGCTGCAGTTTGATTGCTGGGGTCCACGCACTGTATTCTCTCCACCTCGAATGCCCGAGTCACCAAAAATCTCGGAGCCAGTGCCTTAGCATTAGCCATATTTCGGCCTTGACTTTGCAGGCTCACTGTTTGTCCAAGGAGCACCTCGGGAAACGCGTGGTACAAGTCATAGACATAGCAAACGACCATGTTCGGAACAGTGTGAGTGCCAGGACTTGTCAAATTCTGCTCAGTGTTCAGATTGTGGTATTTGAACCAGCAACGTTGATCTCGTTTTTCCTTGTGTGTGATTTTCAGGATTACAAGCGAGAGTGGGATCCCAAACTGTTCAAGTCGCAGAAAACGAGTCGAGGGCCCTTGAACACACCAGACTGGCAGGTAGACCATAGTGTTGTTGATTTCACTGAAATCTCTGAGTCTGGAAATCATATTTTTGTGTCACACACTTCGCTGTCGTCTTGCGCGAGTGTTGCTGCTTCAGAATTTCTTGACAGACGTCACCTTTATAATTGTTTGAATCTGCCCATCTTTTGTAGAAAACCGTGAATCCAGTGATGTGTGCGTACAAGTTGGTTCGATGCGAGTTCAAGTGGTGGGGTCTGCAAAATCGCGTTGAGAAATTTATACAGTCCGTAAGTACTTGCGGCGTTCGAGAGGCGCCTATTCATCAGTACGTCACAGAGGGGCCGACGGTGTTTGGCATTATGCTCGCGCAAATTTGTGTTTTTGGACGCGTTGTTTTGTGTCATCAATTCCCACAACCTCCATAATATCATGAGAGAGACACTGGTTTATATCAGGAAAAGGGGAATTTTGAAGACTGCAGCACAGAAATCTGGCGTGCCAGTTGATAATTAGGAATGTTTGAAACAAGCAATGAGCAATGTGTTGTACAAATTTTGTTTGTTGTTTCACATAACGAGTGCGAAGTGCTTCGGCATGTGCGTTGGAACGACGCTTCGGGAAAAACGATGCGACCCTCCTCCTCGCCCCCCCCCCCATTTCCTGTCCCCTTTATCAGCCACAAAATCAGTACAAAGCTATTTTTTCACATTTTTAGAAAATTTGTTCACATATGCAAAGTTTAGGTTTTTCTTGATCAAAATCTTAAGAATTTTTACTTCAAAATCATGTTGTTTTTTTTTTTCAAATATTTTTTCCTGTCATAATATTTTTTATTTTAACTTTTTCTCCAAAAGTTACAAATGTACCCTTCTCAGGCAAATCTTTTCTATTTTGTCCTTATTCAAACTCAATTTTAATGATTCTTTGACTGACCCCACTCTTCTTTTACACTAAACTTTCTTATTTTTACTCTTAACTTATGACTTCTTGTAATATTATTGATCAATGATGTCAAAAGTCCAATCTTCATGTATAAGACCACCCCCCCTTTCTTGGCATTACTTTTTTGGCATCAAAAGGGGGTCTTACACGCGTGCGGGATTTTACGGTACCTGATTATATTTTTACGGGAGCTGCGGCTAGGTGGAGGGTGTCCAATCTAGACCACCACAAGGGCCCGCATTTATCAATTTTACAATACCAACAAGTTTCTTGCTGGGCATGTTGGGTGAGATGTTGAGAAAAATATGGGAATCGCAAGATTCATTATCTGGGTGCGAGCATGGCGCGTTCTTTGATGACACGGACAAAATGTTTGAATTCTTCCCCTTGGTGAAGACGTGTTTGTTGCACGTGTGTTTTGTTTTCAAAAACATTTCTTGCTGACCCCCTGTTGACATCACGTGACCAATGTTGCAATTCTCGTCTTCAACTCTGTTGTTTCTGGTTCCCCTTCAGGCTGAAAGAAGAATTTTCACCAACTTCCACAGACAAGTGTTTTGCTGGACGGATGAGTGGTACGGACTGACCATGGAGGATATTCGAGCGCTTGAAGACAAGACGAAGAAAGACCTCGATGAGGTACGCTTTCATCGCAACAGCTCTTCAGACAATCAACTTCGTTGCTCCGCGATTCAGATGCACTGTGGCACTCTTCGGAGTTACCTTTCACTGAGAGGTTTTGGTGAAGGACCTGGTGAGCAGTTCGATGGGTTTACGGTGTTTTCTCGTGTTAAACTTGCAGGCGATACGAACCGGCGACATACGCGGAACGAAGGGAGAAGACTAGTGGGACCAGTGCGAAGGCGTTGTAGTAAATTCATACAGATCACATCGTGCAACAAACAAACCGTCTGTGAAGCATCGTCATCCCATCATCAAAGCCAATACACAGTCAATATCTTCTTGAAGACAAGTAGGTTTTGTCGTTCAGCAAGAACGCTGACAGAGAAGTTGCTAGAGTTATGTCCAAGTTTCAAGGCGAGACTCGGCGATTTTTGCCTTGCGTTAGTCGTACTGTAGCAGCAAAAAGAAGTGCCATTCGTACGTGGGCGGGAAAATGCGCCCAAAAGTGATCGTTGTCAGGCAAAATAGGTAACATTTGAGACGACACAGGTTTGTAGCTTCGAAAAAGTTGTAAGTGGCATAGCATTTCAGTTGTATCCAACGATAAGCTGCACAGTGTGCGACGGAAAGTTTGGACAGATAGTGATACTAAATTCCTTTGCATTCCAAGTGTTCCGTCACAATGGACTTCAGTGTGATACCAACGTCCTACGACCTCTGAAATTTTGCCGTTTTACGGTGACCTGAAGTCCACACCACGACAGAGGACCAAAATCACCCACGTGCAGCGTGCGCACACGCGTTTTCTTGAAGTCCCACCAACAAACAGAAAATTAGCACCACGTCAACACAAATGGAGACACCCGAAACGTGCACCCTTTCGTTTGAAACTCGATTTCGGGACAACTGAGCACGCGATACACGTCGGCGATTTTGGTGGTTTCTGTCAAGGTTTCACCTTCGGTTCAGTTTGTGCAAAAGTGGAGGGACGGTCAAACGTGAATAGTTGGTGGTGAATCACGCGCATTGCTTCCTCATTTGAGTTACTTCGCAGTGGCTTTGACCTGAAGCAAAGCGAACCCATACTGCTGTGCCATCAATTTGAGCGCGGAATAATTCAGTTCACATCCAGTTGGTGTGTCTAGATCACTTGTCGCATTGGTTTCCGTTATTCGTGGTTCCAGTTGACAAATTTGATGTGCCTGAAAATCACGTTTTTATGATTTATGCAATGGGAAAATGTTGCACGCTTTTTCGACTGAATATTCGACTCCAGGGTGTCCTTGTGCTTCTGTGTGATGTGTGCGTCGATTGCGACAGCTTTTTATGGAGGCTAGAGACGCTAAATTCTCCAGCCGATTCATTGCAACTGCTGTATTGGTGCAGAGTAACTTGGTGTGTAGATCTTGCGTGCACCCTGCAAACAATTTTTTGTTTTCTTGCGCGCTTCCCTCCGGATACATGGTTCCAGTGGTCGTGTATTCTTGGAGAATGGGAGGGTGAAAAGACTGAAGTCCCAGTTTTTCGGGGAGGGGGATTTATCATTCTTTGACGGTTGATCGGTGGGCGGAAAGGAAGCTTGGTGAGTGAATGACGTCTCGGTGTCTCGTGGTCACCAAACCTGCTTGGTTTGTATGAAGCTAGTCTGCTTTGATCCGTCTGCGGAAGTGTCCGCTTTGGAAGACATACGTGTGAAGTATAATATTTGGTTATCCGGGAGTGGTAAAGTTTTATTCCCCGTCCAGGGAATGAGTGGCATTTCGTTCAAGATCACGCAAACGCTGGCTCACATCAACTTGTCTTCTGTTGCGCAATGAAGTGTTATGTTTGAAGACTTCAAAAGGTATATCTCGTCTGGTTTTTACTTCATGGATGAAACGCCCATCATGTCTTCTTGATGTACATTATTTATTGTTACAACAACATCGCTCCACTTGTGTAAATAAAAACGAACAAAGTTATCCGAGATCTTCCCGATACAGCGGTGCATTCAGGCGCCCTTTCAAGCCCGCCGCTTGGCGTCTATTCCTCGGGCTTGGTGCAACCACTGTCTTCTGACTTTCGGGGGAAGGCGGTGGAGTCACTCAGACTGGACACTTCTGGGAAGAAAACTGAGTGACTCGCCACCCGGCCAAAATCTGCAAGTTTCCCGTCGGCCAAGCTGGCCTCGTGTGGAACCGCGGGCTTTGTGGGCGTCGCGTTTGGTAAGCCGTTGGTGAAAAGAAATGACAAGACACGGGTTTGCCCAGACACTGGGAAACTGAGCCTGGAGTGGTTTGCCACTAGAATCTGAAGCGGTGACAACCTGAAATGGCCAGGCAACCCAGGACTGAAGATGCCACTCGGAGCTTCACGTCTGCCTGGCCATTTCTTGGGCTTGAAACGGCCCTTGTTCAGGCTGTCCACACACGCAAACAAAAACAAACGGCCATCGTTTCTTGTTGGTGCAGATTCTTTGTTTCAGCATAAACCGCACGAGCACGTGCATGCCTGCCAACGTTCAACTACCAGGAGCTGAAATCACCAAAGCCGAGCGCTTGCTTCTCCTTCTTTTTCTTGTTCTCTGGGGCATTGTCTCCGAACAAATCTGAAGCACTTCGTTTCCTGCAAACAAAGGACGTTTTCGATTGTACTGTCGACTTCCAATGTTGATTTCTGGAGCGTTGAGATATCTGCACAAATCGATTCTCCTCGACACTAAGATGAAGAAAGATGAACACCAGTCCAGCTGCACATTCAAGTGGAGAATCAGCCGCTCGCACTGCCGCTCAAACTTCCGAGTTTCCAAGTCAGGTGTGTGTGTGTGTGTTGGGGGAAGGTCACTCGGAAATTCGGATCTCTAACTTTTGCACATGGGGGCAGGAAAGTCGGAAGCCACCTGGGGTAACTCAGAAAAGTCAGAAGCCATACTTCCAACTTTTGCAAGGGCTGGTGGGGTGGGGTGTGGCAAATCAGAAACTTAGAAAGGCAGATAGTTGGAAACTTGGAAAGTCAGAAGCCACCCTTCCAACTTTTATGTGCATGGGGGCAAGTCTGAAAGTCAGAATTCCAAATCATCCCATAAGCAGTTTCTAACTTTCAGGCTACCCCCCTGACTCGGAAAAAATATGCCGCCTCACGGTTGGCAGATAGATCTACATGGGCGAAACAATATCAGCGCAAGAGGCTGAAAGTCAAAAACATACCTTGACTAGAAAACCAAATTACAGCAGTACTTACTGAGCAGCCATATTGATGTATTTTCCAACACCACTGGAGTATGTTTTGGGCGCCTGTGGTTCCTTTTCCACCACTTTCTTGGGTCTTGCCGCTTCTGCCTGTCTGCTTTGTTGGCTTTCGGCTTTGTCTCGCTCTTCTTTCAACTGACACAATAAGCAACGACAACAGCACAATGACAGCAGGACAAACCAAGGACAAGGGAAACGAAGTCCGTCCACCTCGAGTTAACCAACTGGGCATTTTTTCTGGGAGCTGATAGTGGTTGGAGATAAACACCATCGGACGCTTCTTGGACTGAAAAATCTGACAAAATTTCGAAGTATGCATCGATATTTATAAGAGGCGCACCATCTCGTCGACTTCTTCGTAAGGATCGACGAAAACTTGAGCACCAGTCACTTTCAACTCCTCCTGATGTACGAAAGCAACACATTGAATTGTTGGTTCAACATACTTCAGAATCAACTGCAGATTTCATACAGTACTTCAGAAAAACCTGCAGGTTCTGGACACTTCACAATCAACTGCAGTTTCCTTTTCGGGAAACTTATTTTTCGTCGATGTGCCACTCACAGTTTGAGAAGACACTTGCCTGTGGCTTGTCGCTTTTGTCAGTTTTCACTTTCTCTAGGGCATCCAGCACCTCAAGGCCTCCAACCACTCGACCAAACACAGTGTGCTTGCCGTCCAAGTGGCGTGCGGATCGGAATGTAAAGAAACTGAAACAGATGCGCCGAAACATTCGTCAAACACGACTGCTCGCCTGGATCAATGGACGCATTCAGTCGGCTCTGCATCGGTGACTGTTTCAGGGAGTGCTTTTATGTTTGTAGTTTGTTTTTCTCAGGTGCCGGAAAACAAGAACGCCGGCCGATGTCGAATCACACTGACGCCACAACCGCGATGCGGAATATGTTGCTGGACACATTTTCCAACTTTGGTGCAGGCACAACTTTTCTGTCCTTGGTGGGCACGGGGACAAGAGTGTGTCCAGGGAACATGTCTGATGCAGACACAATAGGAAGGAGTGGCGAAAATGTCTGACTGTCGGGGATGACGATCAGTCGAACATCCCCCGAGAATCAACATTCAGTTCAACCAAACCATCGAGGTGATGATCAGTTTGACCAGCATTCCTTGACAGTCAGTCGTTCGAGCTTTTGCCCGTGCACGACACAGGCTCGATCACAACGTGACCACGCGACACGCCTGTGTTAAAAGTGTTCTTGGGACAAAGTCCTCTGGGACAGATCCAAGCCGCGCCCTTCTGTCAGAAAGACAGCTGCTCCAAAAAAATGGCGCCTGACGACGTCCGCGGTGATTCGAACATAAACATAAACATTTTAACGCACGGCACGCTCGTGACATCAAATAATCTCTGATACTATATCTCAAAGATTGCATTTTTCATACCCACCAAGAATCAGTGACGAAAGTTAAAATTTTTCAAGAAACAAAAAAGTCAAAAATTCACTTTTTGTGATTCTGAAAAAATTGAATATAATTAATCCACAAATGAATACC
>JAAUXT010029169.1_pt1 | contig 23101 bp, 30 predicted proteins | sample 7278171 | NCBI WGS metagenome assembly JAAUXT01 (sample SAMN14350112, study PRJNA611818) | marine sediment metagenome | isolation source: surface marine sediment (1.8m) | place: French Polynesia: Moorea | collected 2018-08 | reverse complement strand
GTGTGTGTGTGTGTGTCAGTGAGTGTGTGTGTGTGTATGTGTGTGTGTGTGTGTGTGTGTGTGTGTGTGTGTACTCACGACGAAGCCGTGGTCGTTCATGTTGAGGATGAGGTTCTGCCCCATCACGGCGAGGCCGATCAGCGCGATGTCCGCTCTGTGGGCGACACAACAACACGCGCTGTCAAACTGGGCGCGTTCGCTTTCACACAATGAAGACTTCGTCGAACGCGATGCGTTCGTTTTTGCAGCCGATTGAGTCCGAGTGGTTGCACCCTGTCACCTGCAATTTGGCAGGTCCAGCCTGCTCCCCCCACCCCCACCCGCCCCGCTCCTGAAAGGACGCCTCCCCCCGAATATTCTGCTGCCAGATGCTGAATTTTTCACATTCAAATTTTGCACAATTGACAAAGTAGGGATCGGACTCGAGGTAAGCCATTGCCTTCCGTCTCCCACAATGCACGACGGAGAACCACAAACAAACACCATATGGAGGCGCTGCTGGAGAACCCCACAATCTCCCCACACACGCACTCGTGCTCGTACAACCAAACGCACCATTCACACGAAAACGAGCACCTGAGAAATGCGTGCGGAGATGAATTGGCTGGTGGGAACCGATTGAGTGGGTCACTGCACTTCAAGCCACAGGTGACGCGACACACTCAAGGCGTAGAACGCAGCCCGACTTGAATTGGGCGCGAACGCCACGCACGACGCGCCCAGTGTGAACCGGGAAAAGCGACCCAAGTTTCAACAACACCTGTCACATTCAACAAGACTCTTCTGTACTGTCATCGTTGCTTTGACACACACCTCGGTGACACGCGGAATTCGTGTGTGTGTGTGTGTGTGTGTGTGTGTGTGTGTGTGTGTGTGTGCGCATGTTGTGTGTGTGTGTGTGTGTGTGTGTGTGTGTTCGTGATCATGTGTGTGTGTGTGCGTGTTGTGTGTGTGTGTGTGTGTGTGTGTATGTGTGTGTGTTCGTGATCATGTGTGTGTGTGTGTTGTGTGTGTTGTGTGTGTGTATACATGTGTATGTGTGTGTTGTGTGTGTGTGTGTGTGTGTGTGTGTGTGCACCACGTGTGGAATCGACCAACACAATTCATCTGTCAGGAACCACGGATCCAACCCCCCCCCCCCCAAGAATACAACCTCTAAATTCTGACCGCAAGTGCAAAATCATTTTCACTTGCGCCTCAAGGAACACTGCAACCTGTGCCGGAGCGGGTCCGCGCGGGTCGGTCAAACAGACCCTGATGGAGTCCAGTGCGGACCAACTCAACGTGCAACAGAGCAACCTGTGGAAAGAAGTGTTCTCACTCACTTCTCAGACATGACTCAAACGTCTCAGTGCTGACCTCGACAAGACCAGAGAGAGAGAGACGCCGTATCTATTCCGAACAAGTCCTCAAAATATCAAAAGCAAATACGGGAACAGACCCAAATAGAATTGGCAACGCACGCACGCGTGAACTGTGCTTGAAATGTGGAACATGGGAAGAAGTTTCAAAGGATCAAGTTGAGGCCCAAGTTGAGAGTCAAGTAGCGGTTGGATGCTTCGCACCTGAAGGTTTTGAGTCTTTCATGACAATTCAGCCTTAAGTCTCGTACGATGACAGTCGGCCTCTTGTTGACGGGTAGAACCGAGTGAACCCTGACATCACGCCACTTTCCGTTGGCGATGCAAACTGCGATTCTCTGTTGACAATCATTGTCTTGATGGCTCGGAGACCGCACCTCCCAGTGACACTCAGCCGTGCATTGCTTGCCTCGCACACACAGGAGAATTTGGAACGCGCTTTAACCTCGAACAGCTTCGCGCGCTTGTTGAAGACAGTGTCAAGGCCTCCAGCCCTGTGGTGGCACTCTCGCGCACTGCCAAATCTGACGCACAAGACTTCGGCTCATACAGAAAATTGTACTCCAAATACGAGGAGGCACGACGTGCGGCCCCTTAGCTTTGAGGTCTGGATCATCTGCAGCGAGGGAGCCCAGCACTCGTGCGCCGCCACGTGTCCAAATCGAACGCCCCACGCGCCGGCGTCGTTTCTCACGCACCTGACGTGCTGCACGTCGTCAGCGTCCGCGGCTCCAACAGCCTCCAACAGCTCCTCATGACCGAGCGCGAGTCCTGGGCTCCAGGCTCGGTAGAAGGGAGAGACCCTCGCACACCCGCACACACGACGCTGCCCATGTCAGTCCAGGTTCACACATTGAGTCCAGTGTTTGTGTGAAAAGGTTCTTCAAGAAGAAGAACTGTCCAGCACAACGTTGAGAAACAAAGAGCAGGCAACAAGCAGTCTAATGTCCTGGACGCGTCATACGCTGCGTCCCGCACTGCAGGTCGTTGAACGCTGCGTCGTGTCCAGTTCGAGTAAGGCCGGATAAGTTCACCGAGAGGCACCAACATTTCTCCTTGTCGCTGACCACGATGCACCATTACCATACGAGTACGAGTTCGGACACACGGCCTGCGATCAAACTGGAGAATCAGATTTTCCACCAGCCGCCGACGGGCAGCGTGCGGACGACCTGTGAACCACAGATCGAACTGCACGTCGAGCCGCTTCACCCTGTGACAGCAGAGGCGGATCGAGGCAGGTCGAGGCTTCTACCCTGCGACCCGAAGAAGTCTTTAATTGGCCCCCTCCTCCCTCGCTCAAAATCGCGCTGTCTTGTGCTATTCTGACATTTTCCCGTATCACTATTCTCTTGAAATCACCTTCCCCTGAGGGTCCTCCCCTGCACCGAATCCTGGAGCTGCCCCCTGGAGCGGGATCAAGTATCAAAGCGACTGAGCAGCTTCCAGTCCTGCGGCGAGCGGAACACAATTTCACCACCTGATACTGTTGAGTGCTGTTGGGGCGAATCCAGAATCTGGTCAAAGGGGGGATCCCCAGGCGAGGGGGCGACAAGTTTCAACTGCGAACAATTTGACAGAACACAGAATCCTGTTCCATTGGTGCACGATCAAGGTGCAACCAAACACAGGCCGAAACCTCTTTGTATCATCAAAGAAGCCTCAAAAAGCAAAAACTGATCTATGAGACGATATACGAGAACGCTTGAGTACACCACTTCAGGGGGCAACCATGAATTTTGATAAAACGACGATTCACAGGTGGAGGGAAGGCTTCCGCGTTTCGGACAAGAAGCGAAGCATTGCGGGAAAGCAGCACGCACGTCTTCGGAACACGACCGCACGTACACCTCAGGGACACAATCAACACCTTTTGTAAAAATGCACTTCCTCGTTGGTAGCAGGTACGGGACAGGACGCACCTCTCCGTTCTGACACCCGGAACAAAACAGGTATGACATCCCTTTTTGTTCCGCCATCAGCTGCAAAACGTGTCCGAGGAGGCCATCTCTGCCTCGGCTATCTTCTTTCAGCTTTCAGGCCCTTGTTTCTCACATCCACCTCCACATGGATACGACGAACAGGGAACGTCCCACAACCGCACCGAATAAATCGTCTGTCCTTCAAATCTTTGCGCCGTCTTTCGACCCCCCTCCCCCCCCCCCATCCCACAGACACACATACACGTCCCACCGCTTCTGAATCTTCTCTCTCCCTGTTAGCCCTGTTTTCCCCAAAGACAAGATGCGTACCCGACATGTGTCTGTAAATTACCTTCAACATTCGGCTCGATTTTGGGTGGAATTCCGTGGTTCGATACAAACAGCGGAAAGGAACCACCTGCTGCGAACGCAGATCTAAGTTCGTTCCTATTTTCTATCATTCAATGTTTCCTTTGACGTATTTGTACAAAGTCACACACTGAGGGCTGGTGGTGAGTCCTGAAACGAGCATCGGTTTCCTGGGGCACAGAGTCTCAGTTGCCTTGACAACAACTGTGTCAATGCGCTTCTGTCAACAACCTGTTGTCGATGCGACACTGCAGTCAGCTTCGCATGCTGAATGTGTGGACTGCTTGGGCCTCATTCACGTTGTACACCCTGGTTCAAACAATCACACATCCCGCTGGATACGCCACTTGCGACGAAATTACCCAGGCCACAGCTGACAGAAAAGCAGCTTCTTTCACCTCTTCTTTGATTTGGGTCCCGTCGCACGCATACCTACACCCATTCACACACTCACACTGGCGAATCTGGTGCCATCCGACGAAAAACTTCGGACCGAGCGGTGAAACGACTTCTGACGTCAGAATCTTGAAAGCCTGGCTGCACTGACACAGCTGTCAAACTTGCGAGTACAGCGACGCGTGAGAGGCAATGAAAATAAATTTTCTGTGTGAAAACATCAGAATTTACGAGGGTGATTTCTCTTCTGAGCGGACCGACCATGGTTGTTTTGTCGGCATGTTTTGGTCGCAAGTGTCTGGTCTCAACTGTTTCAATTGCCCTGAATGCAGCTGTGTCTCGCATTTCTGTGAAGAAGACTGTTCGCTTAAATTTTATGCTTTGGAACGCAGTTGTGGTAACAATCAGACACGTCGACACACAACCAAGTTTCAACAATGTCGCACGCACTGACCATTTTGGGGCGATTTCTCTTCCAAAGCAAGTGCAATGTCCTGTGAATTGTCGTGCGTTTGCGTGTGAATGTGCCACCCAATTTGACACAACCACGGTATAACAATTGTGTGTGGACAAACACACTCTGCAAAGAGTGCCCCACCATCTGACAAACTGGTACCGTGATTATGAAAAATCAACATTTCTCCATTCACTGCAGAATCACACACTGCACTTTTTTTCTGAAGCACTCACAAGTCAGGTGTCATCTCAGTGTCAACTGGGCTGTGTGTGAATGACAGGTGTGTGCCCTACAGCGTCTTGGATCAACCAGCAAAATTATAACTGACAACAGTATTACCACCCCACAAAAACTCGTCTGCAGGTGTGACATCTTACTCTTCTTCATTGCTGGCACAGTACAGTACCTGACCACGCTGATAACACCCACAAAATCAATTAAACGAACAAGAAATTTTCAAAAGTACTTACTGCTCTGCCATTTTGAAAATTGAGGAAGTCACGTGATCCTTGTGTGGTCGCGCACGATCTTGAAAATAAGTGCGCAGTGAAAACTTAGCAGAACCACTTTCCAAGAAAGACGCCGAAAATGTGAACACCAGTTTTCTTTTTGTGTCCGAAAAATATTGACACGTTCATGTTGCTATGCCAGGTTAGAACGTTCCGCAGTGAAATTTTACATGTTGCGAAGACAGGGACAACAGCATTTCGGTTGCTTTGATTTCGGTTGCTCTGCGTGGAGTGACATGAACTGAGCAGAACCAAAGTCACTTCCCTCACTTGCGAAATGTGAACACTGAGGGTCAGTCAGATCACCAGCATCCTGAAGCACTGATTGGCCACAGGGGCCAACTGTGCAAAATGATCAACAACAGAATCAATCATAGATTGACTCAAGACAGATCGATTCTGATGAGATGCTTCCCAGATCAATCTTCTGACAATTTCCTGTCTCAAGAATGAAAATCTCTCGATCTCAACCACATCCATGGTGTAAGGGAAATTTCAGTCATGTGACCAGCCTGTGGGCTCCCCCAGGGGAAGGGAAGCAGGCCAGAGCCAGCAAAAACAGTGTTATTTGTGTTATTTGTTTCTAAATAATCATTGTAAAAATTTATCTATTAGAAATATCTGCTGAGGCCAGCATCCCCTTGTGGGGGAGGAATGTGGTGTGAACACCTAACCCAATTGTTAGAACCACCACTCACTAGATGGTATGATTGTACTCAATAAATAGGGAGATTCCCACCCCAGAAGACAGTCTCTCCTGAGATAGCAACTGATCATTTGTGATATCACCACACTGATTTTGGTTGCTCTGAATTTGGTTGCTTTTTTATCAAAATTCAACCCATGGGGGGAGGGATACTTCTTTCACCAAATATTTTTACTTTCTAAGACATGGACCCTTTTCTACATTTATACCCCATATTTCCCATACTTTTAAATTTGAACTTTTTGACCTGAACAACCCCAAAATTTACACTTCCCAAAATTCTTCCTGATGCATTATTCCCAACCCAAAATAAACCAAAGGAACCCACATGACCCAAAAATTATCCTCAACTTGACTATAAAACAGGTGTACAGATACTTTTGGTGAATGCTGCCTCTGGGTGCTTTGATTTCGGTTGCTACCATTTCGGTGGCTTTTTCAAGTACCCTTCAATTGTGCAACCTCTTCAAATCACCCAACAATAATCTTGACAAAACTTTTGGACTGCATGGACAAGAACAGCTCCTCAAGATCAACTTTGCGGATTGTAATTTTTGAGACAAAGCAGTGCCAACTATGTTGGACGTAAAGAATATATTTAGTGTTTTGAAGGAAGAATTATAATTTTTGGCTTTCACATTGACCAAGGGGTACGAATTTTCCTCAAACAATATTTGGACGCAGGTTGAGCTTGGAAAAAGGTAAAAAATGTTGACAAGAACGTATTCAGGAATTAAGGGTTTAGCACAGAACCTTCGACCGAGTATTGAAACTTTCTCTCTTCCACAACGAATTCGTCAAACAAGTTTTCATGATTTGAATTGAGGAGTCAGCGTTGTCAGCCAGGATCTGTGTGGTGTGACTTTGGCTGAGAACCACGAACCACTTACCTAAATCCGAGCCAGATGAATGGACAGTGCCAGTTGAACCACCAAGGTTCTGAAGTTGTGGTTCCAAGTTGGAGACCCAGCAGAAAATTACTGAACCACCTGGTCAATTACCACATGTGAAAGTGGTTGTTGGCCAAGTCTATTGGCCTCAAAGTATAGTCTTCTCACTATTTATTGTCTGACAAAATTGTATGCTTTAGTGTCCATGACATCCATTTTTGAGAAAGGGAAAAACCCCAGTTATCATGTGATCACCTGATCAACCCATGGGGGGAGGGATGCAGGCTAAAGCCAGCAAAATAGTGATATTGTGCTGTGATATATCTATATTCTATCCAATTAATTATTATAAAAATTTTCAGAATGTTAAAAATTTGTCTGCTAATACCAGCACCCCTAGTGGGGGAGGAGTGTGGTATGACGATGAATTTCTCACTTCCGCACACAAAATAGGTTCTGCGATCTACTTTCCAGAAGAGCGTGATTTTTAATCATTTATTGAGCGTTACATTTTTACAACGTATAATTTCTCAGTGCTGTAGGGGGCTTACTTTGGGGCAGTGCTTCAGAAAGTTGGATAAAAAGGTGAATAATGAAATTACAGGCAGTCACTGACTCAGTTGGATGATGTTTTGACAGGATATAGATATGGAGACCGTTTTGCACTTGAGCCGATGTCCGGAACAGCGTCAGTTGTGAAAGGTAAAAGTTTTTTTTGCACCTGTTTCTCAAGCCCAAATATGGAGGGATAAATAATGATCCAGGAAAGGTGAAACTTTTTGCAAACACCTAGATCTGCCGAAGACAGACTTTTGCTGAACCAACAGTATTGCAGACAAAGAGCTTTGCCTCTGACTTGGAGAGTCTGCGCTGTTTCATGTTGGTTCCTTGAGTGCAAACACTGGTTTCGACGCATAGATATCTAGCCGGTCTGGCGTCAGCGGTGCGTGACATCTGACCTTTGCACGTCTGGATCCATACACTCTGCACACACTTTTGGTTGGCACTGCATAACGCACACATGTGCACACACACGCACGCACTCTTCCTTCCACTTGCAGGGTGCACCCAGTAAAGTGAGTAGCGCGAGGGACCCAGGGCGGCGGCTCCAGGATGCACGACCTGTTCTACCAGGTGCTCACCCGGCGGGACCTGTCCAAGGCCGGGGACCTGTTCACGCTGGCCGACGCCGACATCGCCGGAGACCTGACGGAGGTGCTGCAGAAGATCGAAGAGATCGCCACGGCGCAGAATTACCTCAACAACGACAACAACCAGAGCGTCGTGGAGATCTGCATCACCAGGGTCACCTCCGCCATCAGGTGGGTGCGCGCAGGCGCGGATCCAGGATCTGAACAAGGGGCCCCCACTCCTTTCTTCAGGGTCAACTTACACATTGAAAAATTCAGCACGGGCTTGGGGAAATGGGGCAAATTGCATTTCCCATGGTCAGAGGTGGCGGGGGGGGGGGGGCGCGGTCGGGCCACCTTCTGCTTCCATCCATTGAACGTTCATCATGTTTCGTGTGCTCCACTTGGCCTCTCTGTGACAAATCTTGTCATGAGGATTAATCTTTCAGCTCATTGTGCGAAGTCTCTTCATGGCGAAGCACCTTGTGGTAGTGTGGTATGAGGCACAGGCAGCCAGATATCCCTGTCCCTACTTTGTCCCCCCTCCCCTGGACTTTGTCCCCCCCCCCTGTTTGTCCCCCTCCCCCTGTTTGTCCCCCTCCCCATCTGTTTGTCCCCCCTCCCCCTGACTTTGTCCACCCCCAATGGACTTTGTCCACCACCCCCCATGGACTTTGTCCCCATGGACTTTGTGCCCCCTGTGTATGGTATCTATATGAGGCAGAGCACCAAGAGCCCAGCAGGCCAGTTGGCTTCATAGTTGTAGTTCTAAGAGGCAACATACAAAACTTGGGACTTCACACTGCAGTTGCCTTGAGCACTGCTTCTCTTATTTGAGGAGGTCTCATCAATCTAAAGTACATAGAATAACAACTCAAAGCTGCTCTGGGACAGCTTCTTGTAATCAGGTTATTCTTGAGTACTCTCTCAGGTAAAGCTGCTCCACAGCTTCAGCAGGGGGAAGCGGGAAAGTTCAATTGCGGGTGAAGCGTGCAGATTCACACGCAACAATGAATGGAGTCAGGTGCAAGTGAATGGGAGGGGTGGTGAAAGGGTTTGGTGGGGGTGAATTCAAAGTTGGTTTGGGGACAAGTGGTGAGTCTGGGTTTGAAACTACTAAAGCAGTGACAACAAGCAGAGAACATCTGTGAGGCCACAAACGTTAGTTCTCATGCGGGTAGGTGCGAAAGAACGGTGGGACAATGCGGGGAAGCCGAGGTGCAAGTACATGGGTGGGGGTTGCAGCAGTCACACAGGTCATGTCAGGCTCCAGTGGAGTGTGGGTGGGGTTCAGTTCTGCTGGATGAGTGAGCGGGTCTGTATGAGTTTTGTTTTGTTCGAGATTGAAGATCAGGCTTCCACTCCTGGGTCGGCTTGAAGACGGAAACTGGCCGCACGTGTGTGGTGACGTAACGCGATCATTCTGAAGCAAATGAATTGCACACAACACCACCGAACAAAGCCGTGATGTGTTCGAGATTCGGCCCCGCTGGCATCATGGCTTCTCCATTCTGCCATTGTGTTGCTGTCACCGAGCATGTCTCAAGGCGGTGCGGTGCGCAGGGGAAGCACCGTCATCACTTTCGCTTGCTGCGCTGCGCAATCCAAAATTTGCCGACGGTTTGGGGTGGATCTGTGACGTTGTCTGCGACGCAGTGCCGCGCGATGCACTCAGTGTGTGAACCCGGCCTGTCACGTTGAGTTTTGCGTCATTCCCGACAGATCATCACGCCTCACGCCTGCAACACAATCGGACTGTAAAAATGGCCAAACTTTGCTCATTGCAAATGTGGAACTTGTTTCACATCGGACACATCGCACAGTGAGCGAGTGGTGATGCAGCGCCTTTCGTTTGTGCAGCGATGCGGCACACGACGCGTTCAGTGTGAAAAAGGCGTTGGTGCAATTCTCAAGTTGGAACCACAAGTCAACAAATGCATCATTTTATCTCTGATTCGAAGCACTTAAAACTGTGTTGCGTTGTGGATGTGACGCGGGCCGCACCTTTGTCACAGAAAAACAAGACCTCTGTGAGAAGTGGAGGGAGTCCTTCTGAAGGCTGGTCACCGTTATTTGCGCTGCAGACGCAACGCGCGTGGCGCTTCTGGTGTGAAACGGCACAAATCGAGATTCTTGGCATGACGCGGCTGTGTTCACGCTCAAGATTCACAGCGCATGCGTCGTGTATTGCAACGCATCGCCGTCGACTTGTTCAGAAGCGAAGCGCGTGACGCATCCACTGTGAGTCTGGACTCGCCTCACAGGTGTTCATTTTGTGAACATGGCTCACTCTGTCCAAAACCGGAAACAGAAGTTACGTAACGCCGAACGCGTGTGCAGCGTTTTTGAAACGTTACGCAGCAACGTGGCGCGTGACACACTCGTAGTGTGAATCCAGGCTCGGGCGAACCTGGCCTCACGCTTCCGGTGTGAACCCGGTCCCACGGTTGTTCGGTTTATGTACCTTTTCATGCTCTGAATACTGGCAAACAGAGGCGCATTGCCTGGCACGAGCTGAGATGAAGCGACTACAGTGCTTGGTGCCATTCCGGGAAGTGATGGGGCTGAAGTCATGTCACTCGAAGCTCCCGCATCTCCGGCGGAGTGCTGGAGGCGGCGTGGGTCGCTGCCCTGAAAAACAAGTCCTCACCCCCGTTTTTACACAGCGAGCGTGTGTTGTGCACTGGCACTTGGTTGAGACAGTCCTGTGACCATCCTGATCGCTATTCTTCCGGGAGGGGGAACCGTGGGTCATCACCACCTTGTCGTGGTCTCCCCAACACAGATCAGGGTTGATGAGTGGTTGATGCCAAATGCGCTCTTTCCAGTCCAATTGCTCAAGATTGGAATTGTAGACCTCTAGCGATTCGTGCCACGCCGACGCCAATCCTGGATCCACTGGTTGGCGCGTTTCAGACGACAAATTGTGTGCATCTCACAAACTTACGACCAGGGAATTCCGCTTTCACAGATTTTGAGAACGGTGAAAACAAAATTTCTCGAAACTTTTGTGGTGTCAGGAACGAAATGTTCGTTTCTCAACCAAAAGCGTTTTCTAAGTTGTGATCAGCTCAGTTTCTTCCCATCTGGATCGAACTCAGCAGGTGCTGCACAGTGCAATTTGGCTGCACAACGCATCACGTACCCGGCGTAACGGCATCATGATTTTTGCGCCACAGCAAAACTCGTTCCACAGGCGTTCATACGTATCCCAAAGCAAAGCAACTGACGGCCGTTCGTTTCTCCGTGCACGCTCTCACACCGGTGGAGTACTCACCTGTGTTATCGCCCACAGGGAGACTGGTTCCATCGAGAAGCACGCGGGGGCGCTCGTGTCGCTGCTGCAGAGCTGCCTTCAGCACAACCTGCGTCCGTCCGTCAGGGACGAAGACCCGCCTCACGCCAAGATCGCTTCGGACGTGTTGAGCTGCGTGTTTCTCGTGAGTACTCGCCACACACACTCGTGAGTACTCGCCACACACACAGTATTCCCACCAAGTATTCAGCGTGACCTGATGAACGCCAAACAATCAAGCGTCCCTCTTGTACTCGTCCGCTCAGTCAAAATGGAAAAGCCGCGTTCTGCTAGAACATATTCGGTGCTGTTCATCTGCTCTGGTCACGTGGTTGTAGCGCGTCATTTGCCGATCACGAAGGGCGCGTTCTCACGCACTATTTCGTCAGCTCTGCAGTCGCCACTTTTTCCTCGGCAGCACTACTCGCGGCGCGGAGTCATGGAGCAAGTAGTTCCGGTGGCGGCGCGATTCCTGCACCAGGGCAACAAGGGGCTCGTCCGCAGCGTCTCGTCCTATTTGTCCCTCGTCGCTATTGGCAACGCGGCGCTGCTGGCGAGAAACGTGACGCCCATACTGGACAGCTGCACGTCAGGTGTGTGCGTGGTGTGTGCTTTTGTGTGTGTGTGTGTGTGCGTACGCGTATGCGTGTCTTTGCGGTGCGTGCGTTCGTGTGCGTGTGTGTTATGAGGATGTGTTGGTGTGATGGGTTGGTCAGTGAAGTATTGATTGAGGGGGCGGGGATTTGCGGCAAGGAAGGAACCACAATTTTGACTGTTGGCGCTGTTACTTTTGGTTCAGTGAATGCAGCGCCGTTCAGTCTGTTCATGCGTGTTGTGTGAAACCGACTTCAGGCACAGCTCTATGTCTGTTTCCAGGCAACCGATCGCTGGTGCGCGTGCTCCCTCAGCTGTACGCACATGCGCGGGACGCGGTGGCGCAGCGCGTGCCGGACCTGCTGCGCCTCCTGCCGGCGTGCGAGGCGCCCGAGCGCGCATGCGTGCTGCAGCTGCTCACCATGATCGCCAAGGACAGACCCAACGTGAGTTCACTTGACAAGGGGCTGTGGGTGTTGCAGGCGGAATTTGTTTGATGTCCCCGTGGTATCACACGGACTCGCGCTCATGTCTACAGCTTTCCGGAACCTTGCGTGGGTGCTGTGTGTGGTTCTCTCACTGGGACGTCATGAACGGCTCGTTGCACGCTTAGCTGTCTCTGATCCGCAGCTCTTGGAGCCGCACGTCGGCGCGCTGTGCGACTACCTGACGACGCCGTCCACAAGCGCCGCCGTGCTGGCGTTGTTTGGGGACATGGCGCCGTCGACGCCGCACGCCTTCGCGCCGCACCTGTCGCGTCTGAAGGCGTCGTGCGAAGCGACCCCGGGGAACCTGGCGCTGGCGGCGCAGGTCATCGGACCCGTCGGGAAGACCAACAAGGTCAGCACACACACATACACACACACACACACACACACACACACACACACACACTCGCTCGGGATCCATTGCTCTGAAACATTTTCACCTTTTACTAACACGTGACCGGTTTGTGCCTCGTGACTACACCACGTGACTCTCGTCGTCAGGTGATCGCGCGGGACTGCATGACGTTCCTCGTGGCGCAGCTTCCAGTCGCCGACTCCGCCGCGTCGCCCGTCCTCTTACGAGAGGTGCGTCCCACGCGAGGCCCCCTGGTGCCATGTGTCCAAACTTTTTATTGCATACGTTCATTGAAAACCCACTGAGAATAACCGGACCAGGCCAAATGTCACCGACAAGATTCTCGTTCCTATGGCAACAGGTGCGGTCGATCTCGGACCGGTACCCGGCGGCGCTGCCCGACCTCATCGCGCAGATCTCGCGCCACGCGCCAGCTGCGCCCGCCGCCGCCCGCGCCATCATCCTGCAGCTCCAGGAGCTCTGCGCCAAGATGTGAGTGGTGTGCGTGCGTGTGTGCGTGTGTGTGTGTGTGTGTGTGTGTCTCTTGAACCAATGAGGTAGGTCTGATTTTGTGCGTTCGGGACACAATTCTTTTTTCCGCGTCGTTTTTCCGTGAGAAACTAGTACATTCGGTTCCTGAGCAGACTGCGCGACCTTCAATTTGTCCAACACGCGTGTTGCGCCTTTCCATTGTGTTCGTGCACGTCGTGTTGTGGTTTTGGTCGTGTTGGCGTTCACTTGAAGGGACATTGTGGTTGAGGGGAAACAGGGTGGATCGGGCCCTCCAAAATCCGGCTCTGCCCTCGCTGATGCCTGTTTCACAATGGTTGCGTTGTGCACTGCGTCGTGTGACGCGTGCAGTATGATTGTAATGTACCCGCATGACGTTGCACGGTTGTGTTGTTCCATGTCGTGACGCGGTGTCGCCGTCTCTTGCAGCGGGTCTTCTGCGCACCTTCCCGACCGGCGTTCCGCGGGGATCCAGACCGAGGGCACCGTCACCGTGGTGACGCTCGGGAACCCGTCTTCCTCCGCTGCGCATGCGCGTCTCACCAATCACCTCACGGGTTCCCTGACGTCGGCGTCGCTGTCGTCGCTCGCGCTGACCCAGTACCGCAACGCCTCCACCAGCACCCGTGAAATCAACTTCCCCGGCGGGTCATCGCTGGCGTCGGCGGCGCACCTGACGCCGTCCGGTTACGCGTTGGCGTCGGGAACGCCAGCGTATCTTCACGCAGCGCCGAGCGCGGGCACGCTCAGCATCCACCACGCCGGAAGTGGGTCGGTGGCGCCGGCGTCACACGGCGGCGTTGTGACGCCGGCGGCGGTGATGGCGTTGGCTGCGGCGTCTTCCAAGCACAGCCTCAGGTACAGTTCGGTCCACAGCAGGGACGAATCAAGCCTGCCACACAAACACGTGCACACTTGAGGCGAGGTCGTCTCCTTTGGCCTGTGTCGTGGTGTATCCGCCAAGTGTCGCACCAGTGTCGTGTTCTTCTTTCGTATGTGCCATCGTTCGTGTTGCGAGTCCCAACTTTGCTCCGTTTTGCTGATGTTGTGGAGCGTTTTGGCTGTTGGTCGGTCCGTTGACTGCTTGGATCGAACGGAGAGACGACTTCTGATGATTCGGATCGGACCGATTGATGACGGACAAATCGATTGTTGACGATGCTGGTTGCCCTGTTTCAGTTCACGACCCACGGAGCGATCGCAGTCCCAGCACAGCATCCTCGACAAGGCCCCAGCAGCTCCAGGTAACGCCTGCTCCACACAGCCTCATCTGCGTCGGCGCGTGTGTCGTGTGTTGCGACGCAACTATAAGTTTTTGTCACAGGGATACAACGCAGGACGCATTCAGTGTGAAGTGTGCTTGACGAAGTATAATTTTTGACAAACGCGCAAGACACGTAAAAAACTTGTAAAGTCTAGAACGTTTAGGAAGCAGCCGTGTGCAAGATCGCGAAACACTGGCTTCCCAAACGGATGCTGGTACTTGATCGTGCGCAGGGTGCCAGATACCATGTTTGGTCGAAGAGTTAATACGGTTGTTAAAATTAGAAATTCAACATGGCGACCAGATGTGAAGACTGCTAGATCTACACGTCTCCAGTGTGAACTCGAATTGAGGCTCTTCTGCTGTTTTCAGGTCCCATCGGCACCAGTGTTCACGCTGAGGACAGAAGCACCGCCCCTTCCTCCGTGTTACCACGGCAACCCGCGTCGCTCTCTCACCACCACCGCCCCGCCCAGCCCGCCGCCCACCACCACTCGCACCCCGCCCACTCCCGCTCACACCCCGCCGCCGCCGCGCAGCAGGCGTCCGCCGCCGCCGCCCCCGTGATGCCGGTCGTCCCGCAGCCACCCCCGCCCACCGCTCTGGTCACGCCCACGCAGCTCGCCCACCACCCGTCGCTTCCGCCCACAGTTGCTGCCTCGGCGTCGGCGCCCACCAACACGTACACAGGACAGGTGAGGCTGACCGGAAGGAGAAAGGAATTGTGGGTCGGGGCCAGGGAATTGCTCTTTTTGCGCTGTGTTGCGTTCTGCGTCACAGAACTTTGCTGTTCCAAGGGAAGAGGGCGGTTTCTTTCTTGAATCAGCCAGAGGCAGAACTGCTGGCCTCTCCGTTGTTGACCTGGCCTTTCTCGTCGTAGCCGCACGCGATCCCGTTTCGAGACGCCGTGCAGCAGTTCTGCGAGAAGCACATGGACAAAATCAAGGCGTACATGGACCACGTGCTCGTCACGCTTCCGGTTCCCATCAAGGCCAAGATGGAGGGTGAGTGCATCTCACATACACGTTCCCCTGATGAGTGATGATGTCACCTTCCTGCTCCTGTTGAGGCAAAAATGGAAAGTGCACACACACACACACACACACACACACACACACACTGCTGAAGGTTTGTGGAGACTCACGCCTTCTACTGTTTCTTGGCGATGCGTCCGGGTGTAGATCTGGGGTACAGAAGTCACACGAAATTTACCACTGAAATGGGTGGAGGTGGAGGAGGTTCAGACCCCTCCTTGAATGATGCAGGCAAGCGCTAATGCTGAAATGTTTTTTCAGAGCACAAGCACAAACGTCACTGTCGGCTGCACTTCGTGTGTTTCGGGCGCGGCGCGCACTGCCTGTACCCGCAGAACTTCTTCAGTTTCCGCACGCGCAACCCGCGCACCTGGATCCACCTCATGTTCCTCGCGGTGCAGGTGCGTGTCGGGTTCCCTGGTGGGGCCCTCTGGTGGGTATGTGGGCTGTCTACTGAGTGCAGATGCCTGGTTGGTGGAGGAGTTTTGAGGGCTTGAGATTGAAGGAGTTGGTTGCCTTCAGTGTGTGGAGGAACCACAAGAGCCCACACGCGCACTCTCTTCTCCAGGCCCGGTCCGCGCGCGCGGTGTGTCAGCAGGACCCGAGCGTCGGGAACCTCAAGGCGTGCTGGGACACGCTCAAACTCGACTCGGGAAACAGCTTCGTGCGCCTCGTCACGTCTTCGTTCCCCTCCGCCAGGGTGAGGCACTCATTTGAGTGCGGAGCTGCACTTACTAAATGTGTGTTTCAGAAAACTTGCACTCATTGATGTGTGGTTCTGGATCAGGACTTTCTGCTCCAAGAGCTGCACTCGGTTGTGCATCATTTACAAGACTGCGTCATGGTGCGTGTGCGTTTGAGGTGTGTTGTGTGCTTGTGAAGCTCATTGTGTGTAGCTCTGGATTCAATCACGTGTGTTTCGGTGGTCTGTGTGTGTTGGAGATTTGTGGTGTGTGTTTGGGGCTTCCATCTGTGCTTGACGTGTGTTCTGTGGTTTCAGGACCAGGACTCCCTTCTCCAGGAACTGCACTCCGTTCGGTACTTCGACGTTTTCGAGTTCAACGCGTCGGAGAAACAGTGGGCGTGTTTCGTCTGCAACCACCCCGAGAAGGTCTGTGCGTGTGTGTGTGTGTGTGTGTATGCGTGCACGTGAGAGACTGTGAGGGACGGAAACAGAAAAAGAAGTTCGTTGTGCTTGGACATCAGAGTCCACTTGCATCCCCTGACGATTACGAGTCAGTCTCAATCAGTCAGTCAGTGCCGGTTGTGTCGCGAGTGTGTGTGACACGCACGCGTCATGACGTGTTGCGTCACGTGCTGCAGGTGGACGACCTCCTGCGGGACGGGTCCCCGGTCATGGAGGGGCAGCTCAAGGAGAAGAAGGGGCGCTGGAAGTTCCTCAAGCGCTGGAAGACGCGCTACTTCACGCTGTCCGGGGCCGCCATCACCTACAACAAGAAGGACTCGGTGAGAACCATTGAGGTCAAGGGCAGACTGGAGCAGGGGAGGAGCAGGACTGGTCCACCTCGTTGGGAGGCTCATCTTCAACAATTTCACACGCAGAAGGCAGAAAGATTGCCTGAGACGCAAACTGAAAGGGAGGGGCACAGAAATGTTCGGAGGTCCGGAGAGAGCGATGTGGGCCGTCGGGGCCCCATTGGATTCACACCTGTCAAATGACTCTCACATCTAAGTTTTACTTCGTTCGTTGTGCAGAAGGAGACTCTTCCGGTGAACAAGATCCAGAGCGTCAAGGCGGTGCGGAAGGGGATCCGGGACATCCCGAAGGCGTTCGAGATCTTCACCACCGATCAGACCTACGTCTTCAAGGTGAGACGCTGCGTCCCGTCGTGCGTCGCTTGGCTGTAAAATCTACCGCCTGACGCGTTCAATATGACGCATTCCAAATTGTTGGGTTGGGTTCAGGACGGGTTGGGCGTGGTGACCCTGTTGGTTCGTGGAGCTTGGTCGTGTGGGTCGGTGCAGGTGCGCGCGCATGCGTGTGTACGATCCCGATTCTTGTTTCTCGGCAGGTGAAGGACGGTAAGAAGGCTGAGCAGTGGGTGCAGTGCCTGCAGATCGCCGTGGCGCGGTCCTCGCAGCGCGACGCCGCCGGAGACACCGCCGCCGCCAGGCAACGCCAGCGCGACGCCGACCTGATGGCGTCCGGCTGGGACTTCGGCTCCGGGCTCGTCATGCCGCTTCCGGCGGGCAGCGGCGGCGGTGGCGGCGCCAAGAGGGGAACGGCGGCCGCGGCGGCGTCCGGAGGAACCGGAAATCAGTCCCACACCAAACTGTGAGGGCACTTCCGGTGGGCGACGGTGGCTGCAGCGATGGTGGCAACACAAGAGGAGCAGCGGCGGCGATGGCGTCCAGGGAAACCGGAAATAGTCCCACACCAGACTGTTCTTGTGCCATCGAGCGGTTGATTGAACCCACCTACCCACCCGCCCCGCTGCCGCAAGCAATTTTTGTGTTCACCGCATTATGAATGTCACCCTGGAATCGTTCCCAAAATGGAGTCGAACCCAGCGCTCGACAGAACGCGCACAGTCCCTTCGGTCGTGAGTCCCACTCTTGCTGCACGAACTGTTTCGTTTCGAGGAGCTTTGCCCGCAGTCCCACCGCTTTTCGACTCGAGTGCGTCTTGCGAACGATGCGTCACGCGTTGCTTCCCTCCCAAGTCAAGTCTTGGTGGAGATGCCTGCACCGAAGACTTGCCACACCTCGGAGCTGTGTCGACTCAGCTGCCATTGACGCAGTGCCGAGACAGACGCAACGCGTGACGTCACGTCCCTCGTGAAGTGAACGCGCTGCGTCGCAGAGGCGACTCCCACATGACTTCGAACTCTTGACACTGACCAGGAAAGTGTGTTTGGAGCAGTGCTCTGTGTAGAGATTCAAGAGATTTCGGACACGAAGCGTGCCGTGTGCTGCGCGTTTGAATATTTTTGTACATCACACAGGAAACTTGAGTAGCTCAGGCCGGGTTCACACCAGTTGCGTTGTGTCCCTTACGCGTCGCCCATTGGCTTGTGAAGAGTCGCGACACGGTGCGCACCCAGTGTGAGCCAGGGCCGTCTAGTGTTTGGTGTTCTTGGTGCTGTGTGGTTCTGTACATTGTGGTCAACGGGTCCGTTGCCATTTGTTGCGAGGAACAAGCAGATGTTGACTTCTCAGATGCCAAAACCGTGGCTCGTGTTATTGCCTTGGATAAGTAAACCTGGGTTCACAGTGGGTGCGTCTCGTGGCCGCTGCGTCGCTGCATCGCGTCAAGTTTGGCGTTGCGTGCAGACACACAACGCACGACCCATTCAGTGTGAACCCGGGCACCATGAAGTCTTTCGTGAGCCGTGATTGGTTAATTCTCAGATGGTGAATTGTGATTGGTTCTCACAGGGTCCAATCAGATGCCTTGATTTACAATCGACTTTGTTTTGCTGCTGGAGGGCCAAAATGTGTTGTATGCATTTCGTGTTTTACTTCGTGAAATTTTCACGAACAGTTTTTTGAAAAATCGTGTGTTGAGATCGTGTGTTGAGATTGTCCCTTGTCCAAAAAAGAAACTGGAAAAACGTTTTCGCTGTTGCGAAAGCGTGCGTGCACCTCGGATGGACGAATTGTGCGGAAATTATACTGCGTGTCTAGTGTGCGTCTCAGTTTGGACGCACAACGCCACTGGGTGTGTCTGATTTTGTGCGCAGTGCATTTTTGCGCGTGTTATGTTTGCACAGTGTGTGTGTGTGTGTGCACGTGTGTGTGCACGTGTGTGTGTGTGTGTGTACGTGCATGAGGCTGTGCGTGTGCGCAGGTGCTCTGTCGGATTCAGGTTGGGGAGAGAGGCGCAACCTGGTCCTGATTGGGCCCAACCAAGTGCGTGGAGGCATCTCCCAACTTTGAAAAGTTGCCGTCGCCAGTGTGATCGACCTGTTCGAGAGATGTACATTTTGCTTGAACTAATTTATGAAGTTTTGTGGCCTTTTAACCAAGCTGAACCTCGAAAGAAAATTTTATTGTGATGGACGCATTGACTGTAACTCTGGTGATGATTGTTTTTATTTCCAGGCGTGAGAATCTCTTGTTTCTGGATTGGCCACTGACAATGTTGGGTTTTTTTCAATCCAAGTTTGTTTTTGTGGTGCTTCGTTGTGGCGCGTGGCACTCACCCATTTGGCGGGACCAACTGAGAATGGAATTGTTAGTGCTGGGCATTCAGGCCTGTTTTGCGTCGGATACGACACGTGTTTAGCGTCCCTGTGCAAGCCACGCATGCGCACTGTCGCCGTGAGGGCAATGGTGTGGTCTTGTACAGGAACGCAGCGCGTGACGCAGTATGTCTGAAGCAGGCCGGAGAAAAAAGCGACAAGATGATTTGGTTGAGCTCCGAAGAGCTGCGTCTGTTCGCTACGTGTCGATCGTGACGTCAGCTTTTTGTACAGTTCCATTGTTGCAACAATAAATTCTGTTAGAAATGCATCCCTTGCGTAGATTGGACGAATCTTGTGCGAACACGTTCCACTTGTGGTCAATATTCTTGAGAAGCGAGTGGAAAAGAAAATGGGGCCACTTCTACCAAATATCATCAGCTCGAGAGCGCTCGACTATCGACCGTTCTCTGTGTCTGCAGGGGATGATCTAGGGAGGCGGCGGGTCCTGAGAAGAGCAGTTCCAGCGGAAATCACTGTCGGGATCCAGGAACGTGTTGGTCCAGACTGATCATTGGTTGGGGCGTGACAAATACTTTTGCAGGGGGTGACCTGGCTCCCCCGCGGGGTGCCGTGCATGGGTTCTCCCTCCGGAGTCCGAATCCTGGTGGGGTCCGGGTTAGGGTCCTACCCTGGATGAGAGACTTGAGCGAGACGAGAATGCGAGCCACTTCATGTTGTGTTGTCTCTGTCCGACAGACCAACTGTACGAGTTCCAAACTTGAAAAACTGACTCCAGCGGATACAAGACTCAGCCCTGCCGTAGATAAGGAATTGAATCTTCCCCTGTCAAAGGTCAATATACTTCAGAGAAAATGGACACAGGAAAAGTTCAGATAAAACTCGACGATGAGTGTTCCTTTTGCTGCCTCCGAGAGCTCAATTTGCAGGAGCCGAGGCTCGTGGTTTGAACGTGCGAGCAATGGAAGGCTTTCAAGATCCACCCTGCTCGGCCCTGCAACAATTCTACATTCACCGTCATCACCCACCAACAACGCGCATGCGCACGGGGCATTAAAGTCTCATTGAGGCACGGGCCCTGGATCTCTCTCCGCGTACTTCTGGTTTATTTCAAACGCCAAGACCACTTCATTTGGGCCGTTTCTGCAGGGAAGAATCTTCCATCGATTTTCCATAAATTTTTGCCTTTTCAGGCAAGTGCTCAAGCGGATCCGGGTCAGGTGAACGGGTGACTTGAGATGCGGGTTCCAACTGGACTTCTGCATGAGACGTGTGGATCTGGAGGCCTAGACACCCCCAAAAAAATACAACGCACACACACACACACACACGTACCAAGCCACACACAGTGTCAGCGTGTGTCATTGGCATAGGCTGGCTGTTTGTGTGCGTGTGCTTGGCAGGATAGAGGTAGGTGGTACAGCCATACAGTCGTGTGTGTGTGTGTGTGTGTGTGTGTGTACACAGGCGAACGCATGCATGTGTTCTTGTGACTGTGTGTGAGTGCCAATCACGGGGCTGCTCCCTTTGTCCCCGCGCCGTGCATGACTCCGCTCATGACTTCCCAGAAGACCCGGTCCCCTGTCTCCTTCCCTGCGCCTCCCCTGAGACTTGGCGCCCGTCCCCTCAGCCCTCTGGCTCCGCCTCCACCTTCCCCAGAGACTTGTATCAGACGAGGGAAGGACCCACTTCATTTGGACCGTTTCTGTGGGGCAGATCGGCGATAGATTTTCCATACAATTTTCCATATTGAGGCCACGGGGTCATAAAGCATTGGTCTTGGGCTGCACCGTGCGGCGTGACGGTGGGGCGTCGTCCCTGCAGTGGCTGAGCATCTGCAGCACCGTCCTCGCAACTCGGCTGCAACGCCACCCTTGCAGTGCTTGGTTCTCCAGAGCTCTGCCAAGGTGCCCTGGCTGTGAAAGAAAGCCCGTGTCGTGTGGAACATTTCAGATGGTGTGTCCTGGGCTTGCAATGTCTGAATAATTCTTTCTACGTCTTGTGTTTGTGTTTGTCCTTGTAATACACGCAGTGGCGTCTTCAAAGCGTGGCTTCTGACGCAAAAGTGGAGCTGCAACCCCACTGGCTGAAAGTCGGCGTGAAAGACGTGCGTCTTGTGTCCATTTGGACCCCGCGTGGACACGCGCAACCACCGCAGTCACGAGCATGTTGCTCCAGACTCGGATGACGAGGACGGAACGGCACGAAAATGCGTTTCCGCCTGCAAGGACGGCGCTGTTGCCAGATGCGTGCTCCAAGGATGGCGCTGCTGCCAGATGCGTGCTCCAAGGATGGCGCTGTTGTCACAAATGTACGCGGCAAGGATGGCGCTGCAGTGTCCTCGACCATCCCCAGGACCTGAATGAAATAAGGCAGACGAGGTTGTCAGATCAGAGGTCGCTCCCATTGGCCCCTCCGTCATCTTTTGCCAAAAGGCATTTTTTACGGGTTTGCAATGCAGTTTTGGCAGCGCAATTCTTCCAGCTCAGTCCTTGTTGTGCTGTTCTTGTTCTCCGGTCTGTTTCGTTTCGCGTCAACTGATCTGTACGGGCACTATGAGCGACGCATCCTGCCAGAAACATGCCTCTGGTACTGACGAGTTCCACACTTGAGTTGTCACACTTCCACTGGGCTGCAACGTCACAATGGAAATTCACCTCACTGCAAGTCAGGAGCTGCGCAGTGATGCCTCTCAGCTTCACTGGAATCCTAAAGTTCAGGCGTTGTGAGGAGGCATTGCAACGCTGAGTCTCAGTTCGTCTCTTCAAGGACGCTTACATGCAGCTGCACGAATTGCGTGCTGTTGGGACAGCGCTTCAGGGACGGCGCTGCGTTCTCAAACCCTGTCCGCCCCATCACCGAGAGCCATTTATCCGGGAAACGACCATCAATTGCCGACCTGGGCCCGAGATATGAAGAGCCGCTCCGCTATAGGAAGAGACGGTCAGTTCATCAGGGCGGGAAGAGCCACAGTCACTCACAGAGGAGCTCACTCATCCCAGGCAGCGGCGAATCCACAGGGGGGGGCGGGGGAATTGCGGTTTATATCCCGACTGACCCCAACAAAAAACTTTCCGCTGAAGAGTGCCCAGGGTGAAAAAGATTTTAATTTCTGCACGTCTTAAGTAAACAAAGAAAAATTCGATCCCCCCCCAAATGGGGATGGCCCCCATGGACCAGGTCCTGAATCCACCCTTCCTGAGAAGGGAGGCGAAACTGGAGATCGCCAACAGTGACAATCTGGGAGGCGACGGTTGTGGGGTGCGATGAACTGGATTCTGTGTGCTGTTGGACGAGAGGGAGAATTCCTCACAAGCGAGAACAAACGTTTGATCCACTCTGCCTTTGCCCACATAAAACGCACAGGCTTTGGCCTCAGAGGCCCCGATGTTATTCGCCGCCGAAGAGTCCGATGTTGCTTCTGGTGAGCCCCTGGATCACAAGGTTCCCGAGATACCCTGGAAAATGGGGTACCAAGGCTCGGTGAAAACAGCGCGTTTTTCCTGCGTAAACACGGCATCTCTGCTGTGGTGTCTGCCCAAAGCAAAAATAGCTCCATGGAGCTCGCGGTGATTTGAGGAAATTTCAGTTGCACTGATTTGGCTTGCTCTGATTTGGCTTGCTCTGATTTGGCTTACTCTGATTTGGCTTGCTC
>JAAUXT010124684.1_pt1 | contig 23110 bp, 24 predicted proteins | sample 7278171 | NCBI WGS metagenome assembly JAAUXT01 (sample SAMN14350112, study PRJNA611818) | marine sediment metagenome | isolation source: surface marine sediment (1.8m) | place: French Polynesia: Moorea | collected 2018-08 | reverse complement strand
TTGAAACAAGACAAGTTATGGATCTTGTACTTGTGGAAGTTATGTGAGTGAAGGAGGAAAGCTTGCTGTCGTACTAGACGAACAACGGTTACACAAATGACGGGCCTCGTACAACACAAGAAACGGCTGACAATCAAATGTGATTCAAACTTGTCAGGTTATTGTTGGCCTTGGTGGGTACATGTTCAGCCTGCCACATCTGCAATTCGACCGCTGTGGAGGCGATACGAGTACCCAGCAACGCGGCACTGATCAGCAGAACGGGGAAAAGAAAGTCACCGTTCCGCTAAGTTGCACGACACGCAGGTGGCACTTTGCTCACTTGTGCTCATTTCACCAGTCTGCAAGAACTGGCTGCACCTTTCTGAACAACCTCTGAAACCAAGACCAAGACGTTGTCTAAACAGCACACACCTGCTGCAGGCGATTGTCACTGACACTCCTTCCTGACAGAGCGACCGACCTATGCCACAAATTTTTACCACACGATGGGGGTCAAAACATCACGGTTTCAATCCGCTGTTTCACCAAGTTTTGTCGAACATTCCTTGTTTTGCCGATAAGTGCTGAGCACACGATGCACGAAGTTGCTTGACTATCAATTATCCAGAATTCCATCTTCCCTGACCATCAGAAGCACCAAACCCATTCTCACCACCTTTATATGCACGTGAAATCTCCAACACAACGCAACTATGTTTTGAGTAATTCCAAGGTAGACTCTGCTGAGTATCTATCCAGTGAGAAGAAGCTGGTTATGTTGAGTATTGGGTTGTGTGGCCGACTCAAGGGCATCAGACAGCTTCATGCAGCTGCACCGCTCAAACCCTTCCAACAGTCCATGTCGAGGTCTGCCACGGTGAAAAACGGTTGCAACGGTGCAAGCTGCACTGCGATGTGTCAGGATTAATTGCACCATTGTCTTCTGCTGTTGTTGCTTGCTTCTCGGCCAGGTATGCTCGTCCGTTTCTGAACACGGTGCACAGAAATCTGGATCACAATTTCTTGCCAGAATTTGTCAGGAAGCTCACGAACATGCAACTGACTTTGGCACAGACAACCTTTGAATCTACAAGGAATGCATCGAAGATTACAGAATCACGAAATTCAGTATGATGAAGTTTCTTCAGCAGTGACAGGGGAAGTTTTATCAAAGGGCAACATACTTCCACGATGTCAACAATCCAGATTGTTTTCTGACGTGATTCCAGCCGAGGGCTGAAATCCACACGACCTTCCAGGAAGCAGTCCGCGCGTACTTCGCAGCTTCACATTTCCAGGGATACTGGGTTTCCAGGAATGATAACCGGGTGAAGCTGTGGGCTGCGCACACGTCATATGACATGGGATACTTGAGATACTCTCCGCATTACTCAGCAAATCTCCCCGAAAATCTATGCTTCTTCCCCTCAACGGTTTATCACCCTGAAACCACAAGAGGTGGGAACAACACACTTCCCTATCAATGAGAGAAACATCTCAGTCTCGTTTTTTCCTGTCCAAGAATTTCTCGAGAAAACTTGCACATTCACCAACTTTCCAAAGGTTCTTTCCCGACAAAAAACCTTACGCAGACAAAACTTGCAAAGTTTTCGTGAATTTTGTCTGGATCCTTTTGTCTGAATAAACACGGATTGAAATGCATCTCTTTCTTTGATCCAGTTCGTGTATCACCGCAGCCGTAGAAAAACAATTTCTTTGTTGTTGCAGCAACGAATTCGTTTCCAAGTAGCTGCACGTGCGGCCGTGTAAACAAGAATGACGATCTTCCCAAATGACAAAGTTGTTCCACGGGAATGAATCGGAGAATAGCAACCTAACACCATTGTTATGCAAAACATTCCATCAACAACCGTTGCGTTGATCGCACAAAACCTGCTCACTTTCGGAACGCAATAATTTCGTGCAAGAACTTTCTTCAAAGAAATGGGTCGATTTTCTTTTCGAACAGACAGGCAAACTTCAACCTGCATGACTGCAAAATCAACAACTAAAACGCAGGAAGTATGGGGCCCGGAAGGAACTGTGAACAAGTTCGCAAATCTGCAGTTGTGAGCAGTGTGCGTCTGGCGACACTCACCTGGACTGAGTTCCGGCGAGGACAGGTCGCTGTCGGCGGACACGTCCGACAGGTTCTCGGTGGACAGGTCGTGCAGCGGTTGGCGCTTGCGCACGACGGGCGGCGGGATGAGGGCGGCGTCGCTGCGCGGCGTGACGGCGGCGGCGCTGACGACGCTCGTGTCGCGCGGAATGACGGGCGGCCGACCCGCGGCCTTGAGCGCCTCCTCCAGGTCCCGCTCCAGCTGCATCACCTGGGAAACGGACAACACGTCGTCAGGGCGACGGTCTCCAGGTCAACTGGGTCAAGACAAATGCGAACAACTGTGACGCTTCACTCAGCAAGCGGGAGCGAGGTGCTGTCACTGTGCTTACAACAGCACCACTGTGCTGATTAAAGTGTCACAAGTATTGAGACCGTGGATCAACTGAGAGCACGCACCCTATCCTTCAGTGACTTGACTAGCGAGTTGTACTGTTGGTCCTTCTCCATCTGCTGCTGCACTATCACCTCGTGATCGTGGTCCAGGTCCTTCTCTCTGCAACAGAAACGGCCCTCTCTGACAAACGTCTTCCAGTGAGAATCAGAGACACTGGACGATGCAGAGAGGTGTCTCGTAGAACAGATACCTGACAAAACGACCGGAACGTAAAGCTGCAGCCAGAAATATCAATTTTTCTCCGATGGAGTGAACGAAAGTTTGTCATGCTTTTTGGCAATTCGCAAGTTTGAGAGAAGCAGTCGTTTGAAGTTGGGGCAAATCTTTTTAGTGGGAGAGAACATGAACATGTTAGAAAACGGAAGCAGAGTTCAAGCCGTTCAAGTTACCCACTCTTGCATTTCCAACCACAGCGTCGCTGAAAGCAAACTCCACGGTGTTCAATTTTTTCCTTCTTTTGTGGACAGTTATTGTGCATCTGAAACTGCACCTGCAATCACTGTGCACCTCACGTTTTCCACGCTTCAAAACAAAACAACTCGGTGCACCCGCATGAAGAAGCAACGAACCTGGACTGGAACTCCTTGATGAGCTTCTTGGCCTTGTGGTACTTCTTCTCCAGGGCGCGGAACTCCTCGCGGATCTGGCTCTCCGACTCGCGCTGCTGGCTGTGCGCTCCTTCCAACATGTTCTGCAAGCGAGTGTGAACGGTGAGTGATCACACGACAGTTTCGAAAGATTCTTACACCGTCCGAAGTTTTTACACAAATTTGAAGCAGTTTGTGATTGATTTCTATTCTTGAATCTGACTTGCACGAAACTTACACAGAACACACTTTGTTACCGCGTGAAGGCAGAAGTTGAAGTGTCTATTGTATTGTAAGCATCACTTTTGTTTGCAAACGTTTCAAAACTTTGTGCGCTCGAGAACATGTTACGTGAACACACCAAACCCCCAGTCACTCGCAAAAAGACAAAGCAGCTGAAAAATCGTCTTTTGCTTGAATGGTTCAATCAATGCTGGCGTCAGTTTTGCTCAGCGTGCGCAAGTACTGGGGGCTTGTTGTTTGCTGCAGAATGCAATGCGATACCTGGTAGTTCGCGATCTCTTTTTGCGCATTATTCAAAACCTTCTCACAATCCCGCAACCTTTGCGCCATATCCTCGCATTTTTTCTCATAATGCTTCCGCTGAGATTCGGCGTTCTCTAGCAAAATTATCTACAACAGAGCGTGGTGTTAAGTACAGTGTGAGAGGTTAGTATGTCATGATGAAACATTGACAAGTCGCCACCGTGCTTTACACGTGCGTATAGCGCAAAAATGCAATGCTTCCAGAAAAATTTGGACAGAAACATCAAAATTGCGGCAGAGTACAGAAAATCCCAAAGGTTTCCACTTTCCAAGTCAAATTTTGATCAACTTTGCAGGTCAAAAATTTCTCTGCTCTTGGGGACAAATTTGCAGTTCAAGAAAAGAAATGCTGTGGTGATTTGCAAAAACTGTACGAACAGAGAACGAACAAGTCTCGCCAGAAGTAGCCAGTGTGTCGACGGGGGCGTGTGGGAAAATACACTTGTACGAATTTTGAAAACTGCAGGGGAAACGTGGAATACGGTCGAAGAAAACGAAGGCGAAACAGCGCAGACGTGTTTTTACACAATTCTGTTAGGTGGCTGCAGACAAAATGCTTTCACAGCAAACACGGCAACACAGCTGAAACGTCACACATTGTTGAAAACACGCTACACTACAAGCTACTGAGACAGATCCCTTTGCAGATTTGCAGCACCACCGTTGTGCAGTGCTCTCTTGACAGCTTTGCACGACTTTGAAACCCAGATGCTCCGAAAGATACATCATGCAAAAATTCTGGTGTCGTTTCCACATGCATCCACGCAAGAACCCCTGGTGTCTTGAGCCAAAACCACCAACGTGCGCAAGAATGACTCTTCGGTACGTGATTTGAGGAACCGAATGCGATTTTTTGGTTCTGAAATGGTTGTACTCAGCTGAATTTTTATCGGAAAATTGGCATCGTTCCAGGGTCTAAACTGTACCGAATTGTGACACCGTGTTAAGTTTCTACAGCAGCAGCCCAGGTGGTGCACCCACTTACCTTCGCCTTGATTCGCGCCAACTCTGCTTCCGAGATGGCTTTCTTGTACTGGGCCTGCGAACAAAACAACATGCAAATGAACAAGAGCTTTTTTCGTGATGGACAGCATTTTCCAATCACTTCTCAAAACTGTCCCTTAAGGTTCAGCAAAACGTCCAAACTTCCGAGCTGAGATCGGCTGAATCTGTTTCAATGAACATCAACAGAAAATTCCGAAACCAGTGTCAAATCGACAGGGTTCCGGCTCTCACCTCCTTGAGTTTGACGAACAGGACCTGCGAGTCCATGTCGGGTGTGACGGATTCGCTGCTACTCTCGTCCAGCCCCTCCTCGAGTCCGGCGAGTGGCGCCACCTTGTAGTCGGAGTCGGGCGACAGCAGCTCGGGCGTGCTCGGCAGCGACTCTCCGCCGCTGCTGCCCTCCGGCGGCGGTTCGTGTGGCAGAGGAGGTGCCAGCTGAAAGCACCACACCCTTGTAAGTTGACGTGTCCAATAAAGCTCAGTCACAAGAACAAAAGGCCGGTGGAATCGGTGCGTCAAATTGTCGTGTAAAGGAACACTTTTGTTGTCAGTTGTAATTACGTCCTCGAAATCGAATCAGGTTTGTTTCCTCGTCTTTGCAAAAAGTGAACAATCGGCCAACAAACAGTGAGCAAAACACGGAAGTTTCAGCCTGTTCATGTTCAAATACAAAGGTTGGTTCCACTTGGTGCAAACAACACACACACACACACACACACAACACACACACACACACACACACACACGTACCTCTGTGCTGTCCTCCATGTCGGAGTTGTGCCGCGCCTGCTGTTGCTGCTGTTGTTGCTGCAGCAACATGTCGAACTGGTCCTGCTCGCGCTGCCGCTCCTCGATCTCGCGCCGCCGCGCCTCCGCGCGCCGCTTGTCCTGCTCGATCGACTGCTGGATGAGGCGCGCCACCTCGCTCTGGTTCGGGTTTTTCTCGCGCCCGATCATGAAGCTGCAACCGACAAATCAGCCTCTGTGAACGGAACTCGACGGGGACGCATAGTTTCCAGTCCTCACGCCAAGCCAAAGTTTCAGTCGATCCAGCTGCAGCTGAGTTGGTCAGTTTCAGTCAGAGCCCTTTGTGTCAACAATCTCAGTGTTCCAATCAAAATTGCACTTCCTCCCACTCACAGAGATTCATGGCTTCAACAAATTACTACACGGTGACGAAACATTTCCTGGTCACTTGTGTTCAACGGTCTCGAAGCAAAGTCCAACTGACCGACATGCTCGAATTTACAGGCACCACACAAGTGACTCATTGTTCCCCCCGATTCCCTCCTTCACACACAATATTTTCGTAATACGACGTCACAAAGAGGTGTTGACCTACAAAACTGTCCTTATCGTGAAAAATGTCGTCTTTAGATCGTCTCATAAACACCCAATAAATTGCGATGCCAGTTTTATCTCTGCGAAGTAGACAAACCAACGTCCCACGCAATGGCAGTCAAAATGCCGTGGTGTTTGGCAACACGGAAATGTCGCTGTCTGAAGACACTTTGATGTTTCTTTTTCACCACGAACGACAACAGGCATGCCAGCGAGCGAGCGAGTGCTGTGGTGCCGATGGTGCTGAGAAACAGTGTGAGTGATGCTAACTTGACTTTGCCGCTGGTGTTTCTGAGCACCGACGCAGCGTACGCCTGCGTGACCCCGACCAGCGACTTTCCGTCCACCTCAATGATCTGGTCGTTCACCTTGATCCTGCAACGAACACAACTCCGCTGTGAGATGCGGCTCAACGAAAACAGTGGTGAAACAAAGGCGTCAATTGGAGGTGGAACTCCTCATGACCAAACGTGAGCTTTTCCCACCAAAGTGCACAAATGATATTTCCGGAAAGGAAGCAAGTTTCCCCAGTGTCAAAAAGTCTTTTCCTCAAAGAAACAAAAAACAAGTTTGCCAGAGTAAAGTTTCCTCTTCACTTTCACAATGAAATCTTTTCACGCGTGACATCTGACGTTTCACTGCCAGAGTGCAATTTTAATCCACTGAGGCAACCGCCACACACGTTGAGATGTTACACTGTGATGGGATTGTTGAATCTACCTTTCCAATTCCAAAACCAACGAACCGAAGATGAAACACTGTGCTTTCTGTTCACATTTCAATATTCACCACGGACCAAACACGAAGGAAAGCGAGCGCGCACGCGCCTCACCTGCCGTCCCGCTGCGCAGCGCCCCCGTCCGTCAGCGTCTTGATGAAGATGCCGAGTTTCTCGAGCCCGGCGTCCGCGCCGACGCCCATCCCGATGATGCTGAGGCCGAGTCCGTCCGGACCTGCGCGATGCACAACACTCATGACGCCCAAATCCGAGCCACTGCACAGCTGTACGACGAACTGAACAATTCCACAGCACAAAGTCCGTATTCAGCGGTCAGTGACATCGCTCAGTTTGCATGTCTGTTCGATCTTTTCTCGCTCAACACAAGACTTCCAAACCTCTCCTCTCCAACACAAAATAAATAGAAATTGGCTGAGCTGGGAGAACTGTGTGGTGCCCGTGAAGTCCTTGCGGCGTCTGGCATAACTGTGCACAAACTGCTTTGCATATGATTTTACGCACAAATGGGGAAGCAAAGACACGACCCGTCCAATCTTGTCAGCGCTGAATACAGCAGCTGCGACGTTCAAGGACATCGCGTCCAAGACAAAGAGGAGGAATCGATGTCAACAACTCGGTTCTTCCGTCAACACGGTGCATTGGAATTGAACCAATTAATGACAGGATTTGCAGAGAATTCTGAAGGCTGATTTCAGGTGGTCCCTCAAGACATGCTTGTCTTCGTTCACCCACCCACTCCCGCGCCCCACCACACAAAAACGTCCAAACAGACCTTGTCTATTGACCAAAACACAAAAATAAATCGCGTGTATCCACTTGTAGGAGATCAAGGAGTCCAGTCAAGCCAAAATCACTCACAGCAGCTCCTCAGGAATCTGGCCTGGTCGAAGCCAGGTGTGCGATGTTTCTAACCAACCAATTCTGAGTTGACATCAAACGTGTCCGAGTTCGACCCTTCAACGTCAGCAGCGCCGCATGACGCACCTTTCTCGAGCTCGACGGGGAAGACGTCCATGCGCTCGACGCGCTTCTCCAGCTCGTACTCGGCCGACGCCGCCATCGGGTCCACGTCCTCGTTGCGCCGGTCATAGTCGTCGATCGAGTGCGTCGAGAAGACCTGCGAGCGACGCACACACGATTAGCTACTGATCAACTTCGGACAAAACGCGAATTGGAGAACTTCAAACTCCACAGCTGCGGCAGATTACACTTTTCTCTGGGCAGTCAACACACAAACGCACGAAGAGCGCAAATACCGCAGAAACGAGAGCTGACACAACGCGCTGCCTCACTGCCAGACAACGCCGTGAAGCACTCACTGTGATGGGTCCGGTGGAGAACATGACTCGCGACGGCGGCTTGGCGTTCGGGTAGAGGTGCGCGTCAGCATCCGTCTCCCCCAGACCCGCCACTTCGAACAAGTAGTGTCCATCATCTAACATGTGAAAACTCTCCGGAACTGCAAACAGAAAGGCACAACTTTAGAATACACAACCAAAAATAGTTTCATGTTTTCCAACATTGCCATGCAAGCGCAAGACGCAGTATCTCCTCCTTTTGCTGCAAATAAAGCTCACGTGCAAAACTGGATGAAACATCACATTCAAATTGTTATCCTTATCAGAAACAAAAGGCGGTTCCAATCTTCCTTGAACGTCAATGTCCATCAGGCAGACTTGATACGCCTTGAATCCGTTCAATTTGACGGTGCTTCAGTTCTTTGATTCAACATCATGCAGTTCGAGTTCTCATGAGTTGTGTAATCTGGCATGGCACCTGTTCCAAAACATTCTTTTTTTCTCTGGTCGAATTGAGCGGATTTCAAGTGTGACTGTCGAAGATTTCCAAACTTCACTGACGACTGAACTCACGTGTGTGCAGTTTTCGGTGAAGTTTTCTTTCCTTTTTGCGACTCTTGCGATTGTGTAAAAAATTGATATAAATTCAAACAAAACTGACACGACCTGGTGAGAACTCAACAACCTGAACAACCGAAAGATTGAACTGTGAACACTACGAGACTGAGCAAAACTGCCTCTCTAAAAAGCCAAGTAACAACTTTGAAAATCAAGTCCCCACAACCGTCTTTTAAGTTTCCTTCATCTTTGAAATGTCCAAAAAACTTATTTTACCTGGACTGATCAAAGTAGCTCTCTTCAGATTGTTTCCCAGTGGAAGCAACAGAGTGCAAGCAACAACTCCGAGACCTACTTTCGCACAAATTGATGCCAACTTTTTGTGAAAAGCAAAAAATAACACCGACTATGATAGCAGCGAGATCACTGGTGTCGTATGAAACACAACACGACGAGTCACCTCCAGCCCCACGACCAAACACGGACAGAAGCCAAACGTCCAAATTTGGCTCATTTGCAAATTCTGCATTGAAAATTTCACTTCATTCCAAAGTCTGCAACAACAGATTCTGCCACTCTTCCATGCAGAAGACAAGCTCACTGGAACTGCGAGCACTCTCCTCCAATGCTTCGAATCTGAAGGCTTTGCACAAAAAGAAGCTCCTTTCGCGCTCACAGATTCCTTGGATCTTCAACCACACACAACCTCAAAGAAGTCAGTAGATTTTAATGGACTGGTTGCGGGCCTTGGCACCTGATTAATGTAAAACCTACTTCAAACACAGTGCTCTCAAGTTGCTTAAATTCTTGAGAAATCATGCTTCATTTTGAATGCAGCCTTTCATGGGGCATATAAAGTCAGCGAGAGATAAAAACACACAAGCATGGACCACATGATGTTGCTCGGCACACTCTTTGAAAGTGTTAGAGAGAAAATTGGTGTCTCCGCAACACGCAACTGTGCACAATGCCACAACAACATACACGTGCAATTTTGCACACCATTTCATATTTTCAACATCAAATTCTTGTCAAATTCTTGCCAAAGGTGAACTGAGTTTTGACAAAAAGTACGCTGACAGATGCACTGAGAAGTGCATTGTGCAAATGTTTCTTTCCAAATATTCTCCCACAAATCCTTGCATAAAACGTTGCCTGACGCCTCAGGAGAAAACACAATTCAAAAGTTTTCACAACTGTGTAAAATAGAGTGTCGAGCAGGAAATAAAATGCCCCAACATGTGCTTGAAACAGAGATCTGCTGAGAGTTTGCAGGCCCACCACAACGACTATTCAGGACATCGCAAGTGCCATCAAACTAAATTTGAACATTTCCGAAACGAAGGAAACGACGACAGGAAAGAAACCAAATCCGCAATACCCGACTACGATACTTTCCCTGAATCAAACGTGAATAGAAATCATTAGAAAAACTGAAAAGTGAGACAACGTCGTTCTCCTGAATCGAACTACGCACGCACACTGCAAGTGAAATAACGTTACGTGTGCGGCTGTCTTTGCGAAGGTATGAATGTGGTGTCGCTCAAGTCGGGAGGCTCACGTCAAAACTCGCGTGAAACATCTGGATCTGACACAATTCATACCTTGCAAAGCAACAGTCCCATGTCCACCACATGAAAATATTTACAAAACAAGTCAACACACATGAATAAGCAGACAAAAGCGACAACAGACAGACACGAAGACAAACTGCTGGCGATACCTGGTTCTCGTTTCGACACCGGGGTTTGCTCAAAGTATTGGTCCCAGATCTGATTGACCATCTGCGTCCCATCGCCTGCTGCAAAACCACAACTTAAGCCCACTGCACATTGCAACATGCACCGGAGTTTGGACCAAGGACCTGTCTTGGAATTTTGATCTTCGAATGCTTCGTTTTCCAAACTTGGCACAGACCTGCGTCCAAATCACTGTCCAATTCACATGGCACCACAGCAAACGTTTCAACTTTTCTCTACAATTGTAACTGCAAGGCAGATTTTAATTTACTTTTGATTCATCGTGCAAACAGCACAATCACAACGCAATGGTAAAAGCATATGGTTCAGCTGTGAGTACAATCTGAACGATCTGCGTACCTAGTCACGTTATCGGTGCAAAATAATCAAGCCACGGGTATTTACAATCCTACCGACAACTTTCAACATGTCACGGAACGTGCACCAACAACACAACAATTGAACATCGCTCAGTGTGCGGGACTGGGGATTCAAAACTTTCAGAAGCACTCAGAATGGTGTCACAACCCATTGGTTCACCCGTGAAATTTGGAATGTCCCAATCACTTCCGGAGGATGGATCCCTGGTTTGATGGAAAAGTTCCCGACACCCACGCACATTGTCCACACGGGACTTGACTTTGAATGGTCGGGAGCTGAGCAGTGCGGAGCGGTACTCACTGGCGTTGGGCGGCAGATCGGGCAGGTAGCCCTCCGGCTCCTCGTGCCCGTCGCCCTCCTCCCGCTGCTTGTAGATGAACTCGGGACTCGCGTCCACAATCTGGTCAATCTCGTCTTCGCGCAAGTCCTCGTCTCTGAAACAACAACGACGCAAAAACAACTCAAAATACGTCCGAAACAAGCTGCTGTTCACAATTTGTGACCGTGTTCAAACAAACGTACAGGTGGTCAAAACATCACGTGATGTCGCCCGAAGACTGAAATCTGTTTATCCCGTGTCACCAAAACAGCAGTTGTGACCCGAAAAGTTCTCAATTTATGTCCTGATGGGGATTGCGCGAATTTTGTTTGCTTCATTTTGAACAGACAGTTTTGGAGATAAAATCTCATTCCAGAATCATCAGAGTGTGTGTGCACAACAAAGAACACGACGAACCAGACTTCAAATTTGTCAAAATTCTGACGTCGGCTCGTTACCTGTCAGAATTTCATCTCACAAAAAGAACACAAATACACTCGAGAGAAAGCGCTGCAAAAAGTGTAGAAGTGCAATTCTGTTAGCAATTAATTCTATAGGCAGTCAAAGAATACGCATCGACCTTACCTGGCGCTGTCTTTGAACCCTACTGTCCTGGCTCTGTACTGTTGTAAGTTGAAGTAATTCTTGAACCTCTTGACGTGCTGAACACTTTTTACATTGGTACTGGTTAAACTTGACTGGTTAGTGCTTTTGGGAGATCTATCCTTGAACGAAAAAGATGGCGTTCTCGTTGTTGAGATCCGAACACCCGATGGCAGTGTCAGTTGGTTTCCTGCAGGCACTGCCAGCACTGCTTTGGTAAATATGCGCCCTTGAGGCACCTTCTGCACACCTGCACCGTGCTTTGACTTGTGAGTCCTGCGTGCAGCGGGTGGATGAACACTGCTTCTGGATGCAGACTGTGTCATGGGTCCAATACTGATGATCACTTTGTGGTCCGCGACGCACCACTTGTTCTTCGTCATTTCCATCTGAGGAGCTGAGATTCTTCCTGTTCTTTCAAACTAATTTCTCACATTTCAATCGTGTCAAAAATCAAACAAGGAATTATTTGCATTCCAGAACAAGGAACACAAGCGACAGCAGCAACTTCTTGAGAACTGACGCGCTGCTTGTCAGAACTGTTTTCCTTGTGACACGGCGCAACAACATGTGAATTCCAGATGTAATCAATCCTCCAGAGGAACACAAATGGTCTGTTAACTGTTCGGTCATAAAATATCATTCCTCAGTACAACAGCCGCTTTTGTGCCAAGCATGGTTCCGTTGGGAACACGACCGAAAGAGACTCGAGTGATCAGTTCCTCTGCCTCAGATACCTTCACACCAGTTACGATGCTGTCCGCAAAACCAATGGAGATCATTTGCCTACTTCTAACAGAATTCTAATCCCGTGAGAGTAGTTTGAAAGCAATCCTCAGAATGTGGGTCTCTCAATTCGATCACGCTGGCAGAACTTTTGTCCACGAGATCCAATGGTTGTAAGGGCCCGACTGGTGGCGTATTTTTCTGTCATGTACAGATCCAGTGCGGTCTGTTACCTCTGTTGTGTGGGCACCGTGGCAATTATCCACGCCCCTCGCGGTGCGCCGTGATTATTCATTAACGATCTGGTGCAAGCCTCATTCAGAGCGCGGGACTTTTTGTTCCCTCACTGCCGGATACCTGCCCATGGAACAGGGAATGTACCTATTTGGGCGGAAACTTTGTGAATTTATTGCCCCCGACTTCTCCGTAATTACTGGGACGTGGGTTCCATGTGGAAGGAAAGGATCTCACAACTGCTGCGCTTTCTGAGCGAATTAAACTTCGCAAGCAAGTCCAAGAAATAAAGTTAAATCTTCATTGCAACAGTTCATTGATATGCTCCTCGACTTCTTGCCATACTTACTCTGCTCAAAGAACTATTCCAAAGGATTAATGAAGACTCATAAATTTAAATTTCACACTCATCTTGTGCGCGGCACCGAGACTCAAGTTTTCTGCTTCTCTGCTTTCGGTTCCCACGGCTTCAAAGGTGGACGCAAAGAAAACTAGACTGAGCTCCTGCGAGCAGACTCAGTAACGTTACGAAACCAAATGTCTTGCACTCAAATTCTGCATCTGAGTGTTAGAAGCGGAATAATTGTTTTCATAACCGTCTTGTCGTGACAACATTCGGTTTCAAACAATTATCGAAAGTGTGCTGGAGCACCCAGAAAACACTCACTCGTGTTTGGAAGCCTGATGAAAAGCAACTAAAAAGCGTGCCATTTGATGTTGAGGCAGGTAATGTCGCGTTCGTGATCAGGCAGTGCATGATTCGTTGAAGAGGAATGTACATCGAGAACAATTAGAAAGGCGTTGTGCAGAAAAGTGAGGAGCACGGCACAAACATTTGCAAAACTGTTGAACACAGGCCAACTTCAAAACACTTACTTCTGCTTCTGGAGCTTTTCCTTTTCACTGAAAGTTATACAGTTTGTGAATGAACACAACAGAAAAAGAAACTAATATTTTCAACAAACTGGGTTCCTTGAAATCAAATACGCAAAGTAACCTGCATGCCTGAGAAACAAAATGCCCCAAGAAAGATAAAATTTACGAAAACTTACGCCTTGCTGAGAAGCGCCTCCTGTTCGGACAGCGTCATCGACTCGACAGACTCGTTCGGGCTCGGCACTTTCCGGATCCCGAGGTTGGCTTTGGGCGCGGCGTTGCCCTGAGGCTGGGCCGGGGGGTAGGGCCCGTCACCCTCGCCGCCAACGCCGGTGTCAATGCGCGCAGCGAGCTGCCCCGTGCCGTCCCCTACCCGCGGGGTGCTGTTGGGGCTCGTGTAGGGCGGCGGAGATGGAATGTTCTGGTTGTTGAAGGGCGTGTTTGCAGCGGGGCCCGGGCCGAGTGGGTACGGCGGCGGCGCCCCGTTGACGCCACCGTGCTCCAGGTCATCTGAATACGACAGACGCTTGATGACCGACTGTTCGCTCGAGCTGCGTGAGAAAGCATTCTCCTCTGAGGAATGTGCACTGTGATATCCTGTCGCCTCTTCGGCTTTTTCCACGAAGTTGTCCGAACCAGCGGAGTATCGGTAGGTGAGATCGTCCTTGTCGACGACGCCCCCCACGTCCTGCGAGTTCCGCTTGTTGGTCTCCGCGACCTGCGCCGCGATTTCGTCGGCGACCTTATCGTCCATGACGTCGGAGCCGCGCGAGCTGCGCTTGTTGGTTGGCGAGGCGCGGCCCCAGGAGCGCCGCTTCACCTCGGGCTCCAGCGGACTCGTGGGTCCCGACGCCACCAGGTTGTGGCCGCTCTCGGAGCGCGCCATCTCCTCGCCGCTGCCGCTGCTGTACGTGCTGTCCGTCATCGTGTTCGTCTGGTCCACCGCTTCTGACGTCTCCGGCAGGTGCGCGAACTTGCCAGACCAGTACGACTCGGCGCTCTCCAGGGACGCGGCGATCTCGTCTTTGCTCAGACCTTGCTCCTCCCTGGAGCGACGCTTGTGCAGCAGAACCCCGCTGGATGCAGGGTCCGGCTTGTTGACCCGTTTCCGCCAAGACGCCAGGCGCTCGTGGTCCTTCTCGGCGTTCTTGATTTCATCCTGACTCAACCGGCGGTAGCGCCCGGACAGCGTGGTCTCCTCTCTGGAGGTATGCTTGTGTCCAGCAAGAGATCCACTGTCATCAGGCTTGCTGTTGTCGCTGGAGGCAGAGTCTTGAGAGATTTGCCTGTTCGGTCTGTGGTAGGAATGATCAGAGCTGAAGGAAGAGTGTGTGTTGTCGGCGGACCCGACTCGCACACGACTGTTGAGCGCGTCTTTCGTGCTCGTCTCCGAAGGGAGAGACGGGTGCGAGGAAAACACGTCGTCCCCGTGACCTTTGTCCGGCAGACCCCTGCCGAACCTGTTTGATCTCGCATCCTGCGAACTTGACCTTGACCTCACGGAGCTGTCATGGTCCTCGTAGCGTTGTCGTAACAACCTTGCGGACACATGTCCGTCGTCCTCGCTGTCATTGTCCCTTTGTTCTGTGCTGAATTCCCGCGTCAGGTCACTGTCGGACCGGCTCATGCTATTGCGCTGCGAATCCAGGTTTCTATTCTGGATCCCAGCATCGTCCCTCTGGTGCTGTCGCCTGGAGAAGTCATTGTCGAGTCTGTCGACGGAGCCGGCCCTCTTCCCGTACGAGTCGGTGGAGCTGCCGGTCCGCGACCCGCGGAGGTATTCCGGTTTGTTTGGAATGTTGGGTTTCGAGGTCGTTCGCCCGCGGTTGTCGTCCAGGTGATTCGGGTCCGACGTCGATCGCTGCTTCCGCACGTTGTCCACGCCGCTGGCAGGCGGGTGGGTCATCTTCCGGTTGTGTTCGTGTCGGACTGGCGAACGCGCTTTGGGCGAAGTGGGAGACACTGCGCGATAGCGGTTTGGCGAAACTTTGCGCCCACCGCCCCGTTTCGAATGTTGCTCCTCCTTCGTCTTTTGTTCCATTTGCGCGAAAATGGCGCGTGTGAACTGGAATCGCTGCACATGGCTGGTGGTCTCAAAGAACTTTTGAGGGTCCACCAAATTAGTGTCCAGCGTGGAAGGAACGTCTTTCTTGTTGACCCCGGAGGGCTTGTTGGCATCGATGATCAGGTCACCTCGTTTACGCTTCACCTCAGGAGACCTGGTGCCACCAAATCCCAGATTACGGTTGTACGCAATTCGGTTGTCTTCCTGCTGCTTTGGATCCAGATCGTTTTGGAACATGCTCTTGATCCGGCTGACGTTGCCCCTTTGCGCGGGGCGCCCCCTGTCGGGGACGTCTTCGTCCTTGTTCTTCATCTGGTTGGTCTGGTAGGTGTCGAACCCGCGCTCGTGCGGGAACGAGTGAATCCTGCTCGCTGCTAGAACCTCAGCTCGAGTGGTTGCCATCGTGGAATGCGATCCATATGCATTTCTCGACCATCTTTCTTCCTGCAACACGTGTCACGCTGAAGTCTGGAATCGAAGGTCACTTCACTTTTCATCACAGTCAAATGTATCCTGAATGAGCTGCTTGTTCCGAACAAGGTTGAGTGAGTGAGAAGGCAAGAAGTGTGTTGTTTTGGAATGCACTGAAACTGCTCCGATTCTCCAAGCGCGTTTCACATGGTTTCTTCCCTTTGCTGTCCGGCTTGTTTGATTTGTTTGTTCAGTTCACGACACTTCCCCATTCCATGCTGAGGCAGTCTGTTGGCAATCTGTGAATTTCTTCACCCCACGGAACTGACGGTTTCGTTCGCTGTTCCCTTCATCCTGAAATTAGATAAAGTAGTCGCATCAACATTTTCGCTCGATGAGAAAACATGTCGCACGTCAGAAGTACGCGCTTCAATACGTGTAAAAAGTTGCACACAAACAACACAAATTGTCACGACTCTTCGACAACAACATCTTGATCACAAAGTTCCCAGCAATTCCTTGGCCTCTTCTCGTAAAACGATCTTCACCGCAGACCACATGTGGACAACCATTCTGTACAAAATGTCTCCAGGTGTTTCCGTTACGGTGTCGAGGAAATTTACTTTGTAAACGACACGAGACAAAAGGGTCTCGAGACATGCAGAGACCTCTGATCCAGAGATTCGAATTTCTCACTATCTGACTGGTGCGACTCAGTATGGTAAGCTCGCAAATATTTGACAAGCTCTCACATCGTGGTCGTGTACCTGTACACAGGCCACATGATATTTTATGGTGACATGTTTGGCTGTGTACGTACGAGTATTTCAAATGATACTCGCGCAAACCACACGACGCACACTGAAAACCTCAGTCGCTTGCGAAGTGCGAAGACCGTCTGAACATCGTTCGAGGACGTGGCGTTCGTACGAGTACGAGCACGCGGTTGACGAAGACAGTGCCCAACACGAATTTCAAAATTTCTTTTCCTCTCAGATTGTGCAGAACTTGGGGCGCTGCAGTTTATCTGATTTACTGATCCGATAACTCAAGTCGATTGCAGTCAATACGACGAAGCAACCTTGGCATTCTTTGTTGCAGCACACGAACAACTCGTAGTTATGATATTGATTCAATTTTATCAGAAGTTGAACACCACATGACGCCGTGTCCTGAAACAGACGTGATCAATCGCCTCGTAGCTTCCACGCTGGAGCAAAGGCTTCTTCGACGGCGTGACTGTCCTTCCAAGGAGCGCAGCTGCTTTGTGTCCTCACTTTTTCAAGGTTTTTCAAGGCCCCATACTCAAGGGTGATGAAACATACCTTTCTCCACTCATCCAAAGATAACACAACAGTACAACACAAGAACTTTCAAGAGGTTTTGCCGTTCAACAAAGTTGCCGCTGTGGTCCTTTTTGGTGCAATGCATGACAGCGGTGAAATTAACAACGAGCCGTGGATCGCACAGTCTAATCAGACTCCACTCGCGAATGCTGTTGTCACGAAAAACCGGTGGGTTTTCTTCTCATACGCGCGTGCAGTGCTGCTGATTTTGCACGGAAATGGTTTGCCTGGTCGTTTTTTGGGCCCAATCTTTCCGATACAAACACGCAAACAACTCTCGTGTTCAACGTTTTCATGCAAAACAATAACTGACAGGTGCTAAACAATGCGAGATCATGTGAACCCAAACTGAGGTTCTCAAATGGAAATGCACCCGTTGAGACTGAACGCTCCTCGAATTTCAATGAGAAACAGCCTTCTTTCGCTTTTCGAACTCACAGAAAAACTTTCCTTTTTTTCGCCAGAGCCAAACAATATTTTTGCACCTTCAAGGAAACCTCACAATGAACACCATCTCAAACGAGCCGTTCCACAAGTTGTCAGTTTGTACGTTTTTTTTTTTTGTGGTGATACCTTTCCAGTGTTTGAGTATCTAATAACCCCGTGACATGCGTCTAATTGTTCACCTGTTCAGTCTGACCTGTAAGTGTGCACATCTTGGCAAATGACAGGCTGCCTCGACTGTGCTGTATTAACAAGAGACGTGCACGCTTCATGGTCTTATTGTTGGACACGTTACACTGCTGCTCTGAGGCATCACGTGAAGCGAGTCGCATTTGAAAGTACACTGTCCCACACCAGTGAGAGCAAGTACATTTCCCGGGGACCTCGTACGGACTTCTTGCCACATTTCACATTGTCCTATTGACACAACTAACAGCCCGGTAAGGAAGTCTGCCACCGTCGTGCTTTCATGTCTTCATTCTATTGTGTCAAATTGTGATCCTCAGGACTTTTCGAACCTGAAAACATGCTTTTCTGTTCTGCGAGCAATTTCGCAACGCAGATACGAGGTAGAATCAAAGTATTCTGTCAGTTATCATGATCTCAGCGGTCGGCCGGAGGAAGCAATTGGTCACAGGTGGGTGAACAATACCGACAACAAACAAACAAGTACAGGGTTAATTGCCATTGTTATTCACTGTACAAAATGACAATACACAGGTGTTTGAAGACGTCAGTTTGGTCAATCCGGAAGCTGTTTCAAGGTGGAAACTTCATGCCTTCAAAGTACCGTCCTTCAAACTGGATGCATTTATGGCAACGTTCGATCCACTGGTCAAAGCAATGTTCCCATTGTTCCTGAGTGATGTCTGCGACGCAGTCTAAGATCTTTTGGGTCACATTTGGAATTGTTCTGAACTCAATCCCCCTCATCTGCTTCTTCATCACAGGAAAGAGAAAAAAATCACAAGGGCTGAGATCAGGACTGTAGGGGGGATGCTTGAGTACAGATATTGACATGTTGCGGAGACAGTTTTGCACAATGTCACTGCGGTGGGGGGAGGCGTTGTCCATGTGGAGACGGAGAAGTTGGCGTTGAATCCAGGCAGCTGCCCCTCTGCGGACACGGATGGAAACCCTCAGGCATTGCAGAACTTGATGGAAAACTTCAGAATTGACAGTCATGTTGTTGAAGAACTCAAAGTGGATGAGACCACGCCGGTCAAAGAATGGGAGAAAGAGCAACTTCTTGGTGGACTGCTCCTTCCTGGCGACCTGTGGCCTGTTGACATCTCTTGGCAACCATTCCCGGCTCTCCTGCTTGGACAGAGGGTCGTACACATGAAAGTAGGACTCATCACAAGTGATGATCTTGGACAGCTTATCCGGTTGGCCTTCAAATTCATGCAAAAAGTTCCTGCAGAAATCCACTCTTGCTTGCCTTTGATATGGGGTCAACACATGAGGAACCAGCTTGGCAGCCCGCTTGGTCAATTTCAGGTCCTTGTGCAGAATGGTTGAAACACTTCCATGAGAAATCCCCATTGAACTTGACAGCTGTTGGATGGTGACTCTGCGATTCCTGGTCACTTTCCTCCAGCATTGTGCAATCATGGTTGCATTTCTGGCAAGCGTGGGACCTCCCCTGCGGAAGAGATCTCCGAGTTTTGTGCATCCAGATGCAAATTCCTGGTGCCACTGGAAAATGGAATGATCACAGTAGGTCTCCTGACCAAAAACCACACCCATCTGTCTCATTGTCTCAGTTGCTGTGAGCCCTTGTCACATGGAGTACCAGACGCACACCCTTTGAACCAATCTTTGAGGTACTCTCATGGACATAGATGCATCCTTGCATGCCATGGCAGCAAAGTCAGAAATGTGCAACACCCACTCAACCTGTTCGCACAGTGTGTGACTCCAAGACTCGCAGACAGGTACCATTTTGCACTGGCCAAAATAGTCTGCTGACTCAAGTGGTCGCACTCCGGCCGACCGCTGAGATCATGATAACTGACAGAATACTTTGATTCTACCTCGTATGTCTTATTCTCGTGACAGATGGCCCAACTGAAAAAGCACCCTGCTGTTTCACAAAACGTGCAAAACCGACACATTTCAAACCACCTGATGCTCGGACCTTTCCTCGGTGATGGACAAATTGCACAAAACTATCAGCACCACACAATGAAAATCAGACGAGAGAGATCTCCCTGATGAGTGCAATTCATCAGCAATGGCAGCACCAAATTTGAACAAACACCATAGCTCTCCCCAAAACCTCCAAGCAAAACAGTGCCTCTGCCTGCTTTCCTTCCACCGTTTCCAGTTAACATGTGGAACATATGGATCAGCACGTCCCCACGCTTTTTGGTGGTGGCGTTTTCAAGCCACTTCAGATTGTGGAAGCAGAGCGCACACACACACACACACACACACACACGCACAGTTGTAACGTCTGCTGATCCTTGTGACCAAACCAATACCGATGACCTGAGGTCCATTCTCTGTGCCTTTACCAACCTGGTTTGAACAAAATGGTTCCTACCTGACAACTGCATCTCAAAACTGCAGTGAGTACAAATACAAGCACGTGCAGCACTGAACAGCGTGCAAGACGAGCAGGATCGGCAATGCGTGAGTAACGTAGCGTGCTTCAGTTGGATATGGATTCCCCACCGCAGGGCCCGTGTACTCATCAATACAGCATGAAGCTGGAGCTGTCAACCTGCTTCCTCCTGCTGATTCACCTTGCGCGCCAACACAGCAAGTTCATGCGAGATGATAACAAATGACGGCAAAATTTCCACTAAAGTGTCTGATAAGGCAGGAAAACACGACACTTTCATCAAAGAGTCAAAAGGGACAATGAGATAAAAAAATATAAACACGCAATAAGCCAACAATGTCCATACGCTGGACACAGAGCAGAATAGGAAGCTCGTCAATCACATGGAATGGGTGATCCACAATGGCTGTGAGGCAGCGGGGAGTATCCTGTAAGGACCATCTGGATACAGACCGCGCGGATGACTAAATACGGCGGTATTCCCGGGCACAGATCCTCTGTGGGCCTTGTAATGAATCAGTATTGAGTCGAGTCACGCAGAGTGATAAATGTTGGCCGTGCAGGTTCGCCTGAGCCAAAATTGCTCACAACGACAGTCACATTAGAAATTAATCTCACGGTGGTGTCAATTGCACAGCATTTCCACAGCATCACAATTCTTTCAACAGACTTATCTGCAGCACCACACCCATTACAGTGGCGTTTGTCTCCTTCGTTGCAGAAGCCAAATTCCCGCACCTGTCTCCAACTGAAGAAATTTGAAGTTTTCCGAGCGATATCCAGGTTGTTGTTGAACATTTTCTGACAGCTCTCAGCGTCAAAATGTTTCAGTTTTCAAAAAAAAAACCAACCTAGCATTTGCTCAAAACTGGCTGAACCAAATCACAATTTAGACCAGCTCACCTTGTTCGGCAAATTTCAGGTGTGGCAAAACATCTCCAAGTTCAGGACAAACAAGACCTTCCTTTCCAGGTCTCTGCAACCGGGACAGGTCAACGTTTGTTTGTAATTTTCCCGGGATCTGAACACGAAGAAGCATCTTGTCCTTTTTTCAGTGATAACCAAGTGCACATTTGCTTGTGAGGGGTGATAACGTTTGATATGGAACAAACAAGTCGCCTCCCACATCACACTGTCTCTGGCACGCCCATACTGCGCCACAGTTCCTTCAATGGTCAATGCCAACAGCTGAACAGGAAACTTATCTTTGCCTCGGTTGTTCACCGCACGGTACTTCCTACAGATATTCCAAGGAGCTGAAGCATGAATGATTTGACCGCACGCGACACTTGTACCGTTCGGTAACATCGAACTTCAACGCTTGGATGTTTTCAAAAGTGTCGTGACATCAACGCGTTTGCTGTGTCACCTCACATCTTCCCTGAAGATGACAAAGCCCAACTTTCTGACACAAACCTCCAAGCAAAAACTTTTCTTCAAGGTGCATTGCGAGAATTCTGTTCCCAAATTAAATGCCAACTACATTGGCATTTTCTTTTCAACAGCACAAAACATCTCTGAAGCCACATTCACACTTGTTCTGCAGTGAGAATGAAACCACAATCCAACAAACACATCAGCTTTGCTCGTTATTGCCCGACTTCAGTTCTCCATCCAAGTCATGGGCAGAACAGAACCAGCAGTCATCACCGGTCTGACTCCGGCTTTGCTGTCAAAACACACGTTCCCATTCGAGATCTATCTGGTTTCTTTATGAAAGAAACACCAACTGTGACTCGAGCGCAACTGTGCTCGAGATCATAAAGCATTGTGACGGGCCATTGAACGTGAAGTGACACAAAGAGATCATGCCGAATGAGTTTTGACTTGACCTGGATCAATGTGTGTTTCTCTTGTCATTTGTCATCGATCAGTCCAACCGTGTTCGAGTCGGCGATGGCCGCTTTTGACACTACAGGGGCGGCAGTTTTGAACACAGATTCCTTTCCAAAACGCCAAATCTTTCCCCATCAACAAATGCTTTTTGAAATGCCACCAAAAACCTGTGATCTGATGAATTTTGTCCCTCAAATGTCAGTGATCGACAGACAAACGAAGGAAACACGCCTTGGCTTGCTGGGAGTGGTTTGAAGCTTCTTGTTGTCACGCTTCAAAACACAGGTTCGTACACACAAACAACAAACTTTCTTTGAGAGAACTCACAACCAAGTGACAAATAATTACACTAATGTTACTTTTCTTGCCCAAAACATCAGTATGTGGGTGTTTCTTACCGACTAAAGCGTAAATTTTGGGTGACCAGAGCCAAATTCATCCTACTACTCCATTTTTGCCAATGTCCCGGATGTACAACCAGTACTCGTGGAAATAAACGTTGTCTGTCTCTGGTCGTTCGGTTGTTGGTGATCATCACCATCATCATTGGAATTTCATTCTCCAATCGTAACTTTCTCAAAACATAAAAGTTTGCAACACATCTCACATCACAAGAAAGCTTACAAAAATCCAATTCCATCAAGTTTTTTCCCTTCAAAGAAAGAAATACGTCCAAGGACGCCGCGGTGATTTGCCCCGCCCCAACTTCCAGCGGGATTTTTGATGCGCCCCTAGCAACCAAAAGTAGCCCAAAAGTAGCCCAAAATTTTAAACATGATCAATCTGCAAATGAACACCACCAAAGAAGTCATAAATACTTTGCCAAACAACCATAATAAGGAATTAGTGATCCGTCGAAAAAATTTCCAACTTTTCACAACCAATCAGATAAGCAAAATCCATTTTCAGCCCATTTCAGCCATCTTTGCAGGTCATCACACACTACACAGAACGCACTTGAGTCAAACGCACTCAACCATCCAACACCC
>JAAUXT010068492.1_pt1 | contig 23111 bp, 25 predicted proteins | sample 7278171 | NCBI WGS metagenome assembly JAAUXT01 (sample SAMN14350112, study PRJNA611818) | marine sediment metagenome | isolation source: surface marine sediment (1.8m) | place: French Polynesia: Moorea | collected 2018-08 | reverse complement strand
TGGTTGCTAGGGAGTTTTGCATCTGGTTGCTAGGGAAGTTGCCATGGACATTCTTTTCAAACTGGAGTGCAAACTACTTTCAAATACCTTTCATATGAGCCATAGATCATATCTCTATCACAAAAAGAACCTGAGATTTAGCCATTTGCATCTTGTTGCTAAGGAGTTTTGTATCTGGTTGCTAGGGAGGTTGCCATGGAGATTCTATTTTTCAAAATTTGAAATGTGGATTCAAAGACCTTTCCAATGAGCTCTGGATCAAGTCTGTACCTTCAGCAGTTGCTGAGATAGGCCACCAATAGCCCTCCATGGGGGGGATAGGACGGGACAGGATGGGACAGGACATCTTGGCCCAGATGCCATATATACAAAAAAAATGTTCGGCACACCGCTAAGTGCTCTTCCCTAAAGGGACATCGCACAATGAAGAGTTGTGGACAACACAACCACCAATTTACTTGCGTCACTGTTGGGTGTTGGTCCTCAAGCAGTGAGGGGCACATGTTGTGTTGACATGCAGAACTCAAATAAACTTTGTCTGGACTGGGTTACTTACAAGTCTCACTCTCATCAAGTTTTTTGCGAAGGCGGGACAATGCACAGAAATAACTGAGCAGGTAACACCAACAATTTTTCAAAGGCAGTCACCCTACTCAGGTCCCCAGTTCCTTGTGATCAGTATTTTGTCCTTGCTGTCATTCTGGTTCTTGTCCGGGAGCTGTGACACACCTTGTTTGTGAACTTCGAAAAAAACTTCCGGTGTGACGACAGAATCTGCACAGAAATTTGCTCAAGTAACGGCCAGCACCGTCGGTGGAGATTACTTGTTCATCACGGCGCACCTTGCGGGACGTGTTTGAGTGAAGTCAAAAATAAACCCACGACTTCTCTGTGAAATACGCCAAAAGTGAAAGGAATTCGTGAAAGATCCAACAGGAAGAGTGTCTGTATCGCAGGACATGACGGCAAACACGGAAGGACACTCATTAAAATCAAGAACAGTTTGCAAAGGAAAATAATTTTCGTGAGTGAGTGACGTCTTTCAAATTGAAAGTTCGACAACTTTAGTAAGTTTGGCAGGTGGTCCTGGCCTCCGTTATTTCTGAGTGAGGCTTTTTGAGCAGAGATTGAGAAACAGTGAGTTTTTCGCAGACATCCATGCGTTGGTACGGGTACAAGCACACAACATCTTGAACGCAAATGGACTCCACCTCACACGACATGAAGGTTCCTGTCATAACTTGAAAATAAAGAGACACCTTCGTAACCCTGTCCATACCCACAATCGCCAGAATGAACCCTTTCACTTGACTTGGGCTTACAAGAATCTGAGGAAACTCATTTCTACTCACCTCGTCGGGTTTCATTTCCACGGCCACACTGGTGCTGCAACAGGGCAAACAAGAACTGCATGAGCACACTGGAATTTCGGACTTCACACACCAAACAGCATGAACAGTTTCGTTTGTCCTTGAGGCGGAACAATTTTCTGCCCGATGCGAGTACATGCTTGCTGGCACAAGCAGTGTATGACAATGTGAGTACTCAACAGGTTTGGCTTTACCCTCTGTGCCCATCCGGGTTCTCGGGCTGCATGTGCAGTTCTTTTGTTGCACTGCTTTATTGGTTTCATGCAGTGGTGCTTGTACCCGTTCTGTCCCTGGATGGCCCCACATCAGCCCAAATGAACAAACCAGACTGCTCGAATTGTTGAAACCAACACGTACTCATAAAAAGGTTCTCAAGTGCCCTAAGCCTCACTTGACCCCACAGAATTGGTCAACAAGTACTCAAATACTCAAGCACACAAGTTCACATGAGTACTGTGTGAAAAGAAGCACTCAAATACACACAGATGTTCTCAAACATGACTGAGCACTCACGTAAGCACACATTCGCCTTGGCCTTCTGTGTCTCCTCTTTGACTTTAAAGGACCAAGTCCAGAATGTGACACATGTGTCCATTTTCCCAAATGACCCAAGGGGTGGTCTCCACGCACACTTTTTGTGTGATGTTCCTTTTGGGCAGAGCACCTCGTGGTAGTGTGGAGCAGGTAAGGTTGGCCAGAGTTCCACCCCTCTTACAAGTCAATCCCTCTGTACCAACTGCTCCTGTAAACCAATGTACCACCCCACCAATGGAGTGACCAACGTCCGTGTGGATGACGCCCCCCATGATGGTACATAGGGGGTTGAACATGGGGGGTTGAGCATGGAATGAGGATAATTAGCTGAGCTTGCCTCTTTCTTTCACAAGGTTCGTTTCTGGTCAAACCAAACGAAAGAATGGAAGCGATGCACTCACCCTGCGCGGTGTTGTCGGTCGGAGCTGGCTGCGCAGCAGCGACTGGCTGACTCTGGTACAAAACAGAACAACGACATTTGACTGCATAACTTCGACATTTTGTCTTTCGTTCTTTTCTCACCGATACCTGAGTTCTCGTGGGCACAAAACACGGAAAGGAGCAGTATTTAACTGTCCTTCCCTGGCGATAAAAACACGTTTCCTCGTGACACAAAAGTTTTCCACTCACCTGGCCGAAACCGAGCAAGTTTTGCCAGGACAGTTCGATTCCACGTGCAGCTGCAGGTGCAGGGGTTGTTGTCTGACTTCCTAGAAAGTTGAAGATGGGCCACGGCAACGGTCCCAACCCACCACCTGAAGACACAGGTTGTGCAAGCATTTCAACCTTCTCCTTTTGCGTTCGCGAACGAGTGCCTGTTGGTACGAGGACCAGGGTCGAAAGGCGACGGGATCCCGACCAGGGTTTGATCTCAAGAGAGGAGGCCCCACGAGAAAACTGAACTCCGAAGTCCCATAAAATTCGTTTTTGCTGAGAAACACACAGAAACGCACGCTTCAGATAACTTGCCGTTATCGTCTGTCGCGCACTCCTCGTACTGCTCACTGTCATTGTTTTTTTGGGGCGACCGAGTAAAAATCACCGAGACCAATCTTCACCCCTTCCTTCGATGCGTATTCTAAGGCGGCTTTGTTGGGGTGAATGCAGAGTTTCTCAACTTCCAGCTTCTTATAGTACGTAAGTCTTTCCGAGCCTGCCAATCGCACACAGAGGGACAGACAGTCTGTGACCCCAAGGCATCTCAACTGGTCAAGGGAAGTTTGTCAGGTCAACCATCCACAGATGAAGATGGTCGTTGCTTTCTTGTACGGCATAAATTTTGCGGATTTTGGCACTGTTCCGCATCAGCAGTGTTGTTGGTGTGGCTATAGACACAACATTCAACTGACAAGCACTGCAGTGCATTTTCGTCGGTTTTGTCACTGCATGGGCAGCCTGTTTCGGACACCCTCGCATTGTCGTGGACAGACAGGCAGACAGACAGACAGACAGACAGACAGATAGACAGACAGATTGCTCACTTGTGTCGCCGAGCCACGTGTCGCACCCGGACCCAGTAAAACCTGGAGCACAAGCGCACCGAAATCCACTGAGTGAAGCTTCTTCGATGCACGTGCCTCCATTTCGGCATCTCCGGGGAAACACATTGCACGGGCGCGTACCTGCAACACAAACGAGCAAACTTGAGAAGGACCGAAGGAACAACTCCAAACTCAGGCGCTGACCAAGCTAACAAAGATGCGTGGTCTCCTTTTTTGATGACACTCCAGATGCATCGTTCACGTGTCGCTCCAAGTGTGCAATGGTGTGCACCTTTGCTGTTTGAAGTAATTTTTTTCCAAACGCTCACCAGAAGACAGACCTGCTTGTTTCAAAATTCTGCTCATGGCCATTTAAACACCACAAACAACAAGCTCGAAATTTTGGGAGATTGGTGCGGTCAAAAGATGCACCTGTCCTGAAGACAGTACAATGTCAACTTTGCTGCGAAAATCAGACAAATTAGAATCTACCAACCGCAGTTGATTCCTTCGTAGCCAGGAGGGCATCTGCAGATGTAAAAGTTCGGAGGCACGAGACTGTTGGGTTCACAGGTTCCCCCGAATAGGCAGGGGTTCGTCGAACACGCGGGCGGAGGCGACGGAACTGAACGAAAAAATTGGACCATCTGAATCTCATTGCCAACAACTTGTTCATTTTCAATGACAGTGGAGTCCCGTTCAGTCAGCCTTTTACCCAAGTCATGTAAAAAGTGCAGAACTTTTTTTCATTGGTCAGTGGCCTTCAGTTGTCGAATGAAAACAGTCACTTGCCTTGTTGAATGCACGTGACTCCGGTGGATGTGAATCCAGAAGCACAGAGGCAAAAGTATCCATTCACATTGGCAGAATCCGGTACGCATGTGTGTCCCGCACCACATGGGTTTGCACTGCAAAAATCTGAAGCCAAAAGTTGTTTTCAACCAAAGTTGTGACTGATATGACTTGGACAGAATTTCAGCCCATTTTTGTGAATAAATCTACTCAGACTGGTGTTGTGAAGGTCAGGTCAGGTCAAATACAGTACACCCCTGATCTCTGGTTGAAGATTGCAGAAAAACAGGGCAAAAAAAGATCCAAAGGCAACAACACCCATTGCTCTGTGGAGAGACTGAGGCTGGATTATTCTGAAAGGGTTGGCTAACAGTGCAATTTACACTGAAGGGATCAATGCCCGATTGATGTCACGCAAAGGACATCTTCCTCGTGAAAGTCAGCCAAAGGCAATCCTTTTTGAGCAACAAAAATGTCACTTACTCATGCAGGTGCCTCTGGTGAATGTGAATCTGGGAGCACAGTTACACCTGTACCCATTCACCATGGCAGAATCTGGCAGGCATGTGTGTCCCCCAAGTCCACACGGGTTCGGATTGCAAACATCTGAAGGCAATTCGGAACTTGTGTCTGGCATGGGAAAGAATTTCAGGGGATGACAGTTCAGCAGATGGTAGTTTCTGCATGCATAACATGTGTTCTTGAAGAACTTTGAACAAAAGAACCACAGCAAGAACACCAAACAGTGCCACTACCAAGTATTGCACAATGTTCCGAGTCCAAGTTCCCCAGAAAAAAAAGGTTTTAAATACAATCTCTCCCAAAGTAAGAAACGTGTCACTTACTTATGCAGGTGCCTCCAGTGAATGTGAATCCAGGAGCACAGTTACACCTGTACCCATTCACACTGGCAGTATCTGGCAGGCATGTGTGTCCTCCAAGTCCACACGGGTTCGGATTGCGAACATCTGAAGGTAATGAATCCGCAATTCCAAAATATTTTGAGTGCATGTGTTCATGGCCTTTTGGTCATTTTGTGCGCAAGTGTTTGTGTGTGTGTGCATTGTGCACTGGTCATTTTCTTACTCCACAATCGTTTCAACATCAAGGTCTGTTCTTATATTTGGGGAGGGGGCAAAGGGTCGTCCTTCAGAAGATGAAAGCGGCGTGGCCTCCCTGACTGCATGCCAAAAGAAAATTTACCCACCAAATTGCTTGTCACAGGAGCCAAATCTATTCACTTGTTGCACCTCGACACTGAAGTTGGACTCCAGATTTCACCACAAAAATCACCCCAGATGTGGTTGTAGTCAGGAGGGGGGTTCAAAAAACTGTCCCGAGCAAAAAAGATAAAGACTGAACAAAACCCCAACACTGAGTACACGAAACAGTGAGAAGCAGAAGGACGCAAGAAGTAAGACTTCAAAGAGAACTTGGTTGTGGACATAGAACAAGAGTTCTAACAACAACGAGCCTGCGGCTCCTCACAGCAGGCATTATGCTCACAACACGCATTGTTCCGGCAGACCAAGACTGCCTGCGTGCCAATGTCAAAAAGACCACCAATGATTGGTTTTGTGTTGTTGTTGTTTTTTTTGGGGGGGGGGGAAATTCTCAAACCAACTGTTGGTTTGGCTTCTGTGGGAGTGGGAATCAACAAATGTTGGCTTTCGGTCGCTTGTATTTCGGTCGGTTTCTCAAATCACCGCGAGCTCCATGGGGCTATTTTGGGATCTTTGTCGTGCGTGTTCTTCCTAAACAAACAAATAACGTTGGAACACTGACCTGGTGGTATTCGAAAATCGCAAAGTACTCCAGTGAAATCTGTGAAACAGTTGCATTTGTAGCCCCTCGGACTGCCGTCCACCTCGCACGTTCCGAACTGACACTGGTGCCCGTAACACATGTCTGTCAATCGAGAAGAAGCAGAGACACCGGAAACCGGGTGTCAGTAGGAAACCTGCAGGGAGCTGGATCTCCAGTGGCAACCGGCACAGCACGCTCGGCACCCAGTGGCACCTGAACTCTCTGTCTATTACGCACGATGTTTCTTGAAAAATATTTCACATTCACTCTTGTGTGTATCAACCACAGATCTATGCACACGCTGCGACTGTATCGGGAGGCAATCACACCTTTGCGCACACAGAAACACCTACAGACCCCGAACACACTGTACTCACCGCTCTCGCAGTTCCTGCCTGTGAAGGCGGTGTGACATCGGCACACGTAGTCTGAGAAACCCGCGACAGCTGTGTTGTCTATACAGGTACCTCCATTCAGGCAAGGGACGTTTCTGCAGGGGTTTTCTGTTGGAAATTGATGATCAGTGAAGTCTCTAAACTGTCAAATCGAACGATGTTTGTTCACAGTCCCAAGACACTGTCAAGTACTCACGGAACTCGCAGGAGTCGCCGGTCCAGCCGGTGCCACAGTTGCACTTGTAGACCCAGACGTTGCCTTGCTGCTCGTTCTGGCACTGTCCGCCATTCAGACATGGCAGTCTTGAGCACGGTAGAACTGCAACATGAATGCAAATCTCTGATTGTATTGAGCACGTTGAACGAGAGAACTGGCAGAAAGCTTCAATTTTTTCTCAAGCCCCTTGTGTTGCAAAAATGTTTGTGCAGCTGGTTCATTTTTCCCTGACTTGCAATGCCGATCTTGTTCTGCTCTGGGCACTGGATGTCCTCTGGTTGGTGTTGAGTTCTCTCCAAACCCCTTGTCCATCGAGTGGACGTCTCAGACAACCATGGACACTGGGTGGTTCAACTCCACACGCTCGGACATTGCATAACTCACGGATCTCGCAGCGCGTTCCTGTGAACCCTGCTGGACAGTTGCATCGGTATCCAAACTCGAGCGGCGTGCACTGAGCTCCGTTGAAACAAGGGTTGAAGGGAGTGTTGCACGACGCTGCAAATGAAAACAGAATGGGAACACCAAAACCGGCAGCGATGACACGCGCCTTCAGCAGCTCTGTTCAGGTGTCATTCATCCAACACACTTCCACGTGGGAGAGCGGACAGAGAGAAAGACAAAGGAGACAGGTTTGCACATTGTAGACCCTGCAAAATGAATTTTCATGCGGATCGAAAAAAATGTTGGTGTTTTCGCTGTCGATCCGTGGCCAGACGCTCCAAACCAAATTTTGACAATTGGATCAATGAAAATAGAAAGCTTGTGCTCCATTTGTAATTTCCAACGAAAATAAAACACATAATTTTTCAGAAGAATCCATGAAAAATTGGACACCATGAAATCATGAATTCAAATTTTTGGGGTTTGTTTCGATTTTGATAAAAAAAAAAGTGAACGCACCAGATACAGGTCCCTGACTCTCCAGAATATACTGAGGTCATGATGGTTGAGTTATTCCCCCCAACTCAACCAAAAGTGACCACACACATACATATAGACTGATGGTGACTACAATAAGCGCGCGTCCTATCGGCAGAGCCGGACCGCACGCTTAAAAATTCAATCCCAGCTACACCCACTGACTTCCAGGTTTTCCCTCTCAAAATTGATTTGTGTCCCTCAGGTGAGGTTCAGTCATCAGGATTTTTTGGCCACCTTTGAAGAAAGCTTTCTTGTTGCCAATCAGCAAGTTGAACAGATTAAGTTGGTGGTTTATTTTGGTCGCGAACGAAAACACGTCCCAGCCCTGGGAACTTCAGTGTGAACTGAACTGATTCAGACAGCGAAATCCTTGGTGTCAGTCGACAGGTGATACCCAGGGAACTTTCCACGTGAGTTGCTCTGTGGTGGTGGTGGTGGTGGTGTGTGTGTGTGTGTGTGTGTGTGTGTGTGTGTGTGTGTGTAAGTGTGTGTTCACGTGTGTGTGCTGCAAACTTACTTTCCTCACACGTCGGTCCTCTGTATGGTGATGCGCAGCGACAAAAGCCTTGTTTGGTGGTGATGATGGTGAACAAATTGAAGTCGAAATACGAGGTGTCCCTCACGTCACAAGTCCCGCCGTTTTTGCACAGGCCAACTTCGGTACTACAAGGGTTGGGTGCAGCTGAAACCACAGCAAGAGTCCGATCAAAACTAAAACACCAAACGGGCGAGTCCTACAAAACGTAATGTGCGGGTGAGGTCACAAAAGTTTCCAAACATGAACCTTCGGTGCAGTTCGTCCCCTGCCAGTTTGAAGTACAGAAGCATCTGTAGCCTCCGTTGAAGTAGTCCAGACAGCTACCGCCATTCTTGCAGGGGTCCAACTGGCAGGAGAGCTCTGCAGGTACACACAGGTAGAAATGTGCACTGAGGACGTTTGTCTCTCAAAATTCTTCTTCAATACGAAGCGACAACAAAATAGTGTGCAAAACAGGTGACCAGATCAACCAAGAACAAAACGAAGAGATTTCGTGATTTTGAAATGGAGAATCTGGCAACGATAAATCAGATTTGGGCAGGCGGAGGTTCTCAGAATGCTTCTTGGAGGTCACGGGTCCTTGACCAGACTTTATGGCAAAAGGGGTGAGGGACTCGAGCGCTCAACGCTCGGAAGGTAGTCCTGGAACTTCTTGATGACAGTACATAAGACTTGTGACTGGTATGGGGTCTTGGTTCAGGCAGCGTGTTCACGACGCGTCTGGACGACAGCTCCAAAAAGCACTAGACTTTCAAGTGGAGAACCAGCCGCGCGCCGCGTACATTGGCAGTACAGCACTTCATCTCAGAGGTGATGTCCTGCCAGGAAAATGTCCAAGTTGAAAATTTCTGTGTGTGTGCGTCTGTGTGTGTGTGTGTGTGTGTGTGTGTGGAGGGAGGTGTAACCCAGACAATATCCTATTTGGACAATGTCCTACCAGGACAATATCCAAGTGGAAACTTCTGCAGGTGTGTGTGTGTGTGTGTGTGTGTGTGTGTGTGTAGGGGGTAACTGGACAATGTCCTGCCAGGACATTGTCTGAGTTAAAAAATTTCTTTGGGTGTGTGTGTGTGTGTGTGTGTGTGTGTGTGTGTGTGTGTGTGGGTAATCCAGACAATTGATGTCCTACTCGGACAAGGTCCTGCCAGGACAATATTTCTCCAGGCAGCAGGGGGGGGGGGGCTTACCTGGACAATGACCAACCAGGACAATGTTCCACGAGGACAATGTCCAAGTTGAACATTTCTGTGGGTGGGGGTGGGGGGTAACGCAGACAACTGAGCGGCAACAGGACACACGGACACAGACACAGTGGCAAATGAAGACCCACGCGGCTGGTTACAAGGATGAACCAGGCTTCGAGAGCAAACCTGAACTGTTCCATCGGTTTCTTCCATTTTTGACCTTTATTGCAGTTATGCATGTGCATCGCTTTCTGGTGAAAGAACTTTCGATATTGTCTGTACAACAAACTTTTCTGATTCTGCCTCTCGAGGAAAAAAAACCAAACAAACCTGCAGTCGGTAAAAATACAAAACAACTGTTTTTATCCCAGAATTTGCATCCTGAAGAAACCTCTTTCTCTGGTTGTCTGCTCAACAAAAAGCAGGATGAAACCCTCCCAAATTTGATACACTTTGTCCTGGGTGTCATTCTCGAAAGTTGTTTGTTGACATAAATTTCAGGGGACCTAGAACACCAGTTTGTTGATGCACTCACGAGTTTCGCAGTTGTTGCCCGTCCAGCCGGTGCCACAACTGCACGTGTACGAGTCGTAGTGAGGCAACCTGTTCTGGCACTGTCCGCCATTCAGGCATGGCTGTCTTGAGCACGGCAGAACTGCAAAACGAGCACAAACTTCTGATTGCAGCAAACGCTCTGAATTAGAGACTTGGCAGAGACACTTCCAACAGAAAAGCCCTTTACAAGTGTGGCTCGTAATTAGCTGTTACATGACACGTGTGGACGTGCAAAACTGACATTAGTTCGTCCTGTGAGATCATCTGGTAGGTGTTGAGTTTACTGCTCGGACAACTATGGACACTGTGCAGCCCGGACGGCGCGTTACTACTCACTGGTTTCGCAGCTGACACCCGTCGTATTCGTGGGGCACAAGCACGTGAAGTCGGCGCCGACTCCGTTTGTGCAGATCCCGCCGTTCTTACACGGCTTCGTGTCGCACGGCAACATCGAAGGCCCTGCAAACAGAGATACCTACAGGTACCTTTGTGGCGATACCTGAGACCAGAAATCAATGCCTGGGAAAATCACAGGCACATCTTGTACGTCAGCAAGCATATCATTCCTTCGAAAAGTCTTCCAAATTGAGATACCGATATTAATTCCTGCCCAAGACCAGGTGAAACTCGATGAGTACGTTCTTTTCCTGGGGCTGAACTTGATGCGCAATATCTTTACTCTGCCACGTGTGACGCACCTCCATCGTCGTTGGTGCAGTTGACCTCGTATTCACCGTCTGGACACGTGCACATCGCGAGATAGGAAGAGGAATCCTTTGTCTCGATGACGAAGTTGTTGCAAGGGAGGTTGCCGCAATTGTGCGGCTTGCTGCACGGTGCCGTGGTTTCACAGTTGTCACCGACAAACAAATCGGTGTCACACTTGCAGGTGTGGGTCATGGAGCCAGGTCCGGCGTCCGAGCAATTGCCTCCATTCTGACACGGTTTCGAGTCACACGCCCTCGCCCTCGCCTTGGTGCACGTGGTGCCGGTGTACTCGGGGGTGCAGACGCACTCGTATGTTGTCTCATTCTTCGCGACGCAACTACCCCCATTCTGACATGGCTCTGGGGAACACGGGTCGATGTCTGCAAAAAAACAGTCAATCGAACCCGTGGTCATTTCAACACGCGGGCCAGAAGCGTGCGCGACGTGGAAGAAAGGTCATGGCCAACAGCGAAAGTTTTCAACTCCTACCTTTCTCACAGAACTTCCCGCCGTAGCCTTGTGAGCAGTTGACGCACACGAAGTCCTCTGCATCGCCCGAGATGCCATCCAGGCACTGTCCGTTGTTCTGACACGGATTCGCAACACATGGTTTCTTTATGTCACAATGCGGTCCAAAGTGGGTGTCGTCACACACGCACAACGCCGTGTGGTCGCCTGACTTGGTTTCCTGCACGTTCCTGCAAGTCTTGGTGAACGTGGCGTTGCACGCGGACTTCTTGCACGGCTCCGTGTCCTTCTCACAATTGAGGCCGGTGAACTGTGGCTTGACGCAGATGCAAGCATAACTCTTGCCTTGGACAACGCACGAACCGTTGTTTTGGCATGGGTTTGTGTCACAAGGAGTCGAGGAATCTGAAAAATAACATTTGCTGAAAATTATTGTGTTCTTTCGACAATGGAGTACAAACTTCGTGTGGCGAGTCCAATTCATGTGGCTGCGCGGACGTGTACAAATCTATTGGTTGTGCTCCCTCATCCTGGAACCAGCCATCGGCCCCTCCAGATGGGTCCCTTGTTTTTGGACCAGATAAAGATGAGGGGAGGGTGGAATATCAAGACTGGGAGTTGCTCGTTTCAAGGCTTTGGCACCACTGGACAGGTACGAGTACGTCTCTTAGCCTTACTGCTATCGGGTTGCACAAGTGTACCAGGTCTGGGACCGGGACTTTGTATGATTGAGCCTGTCTCGCCTCGGACACATTCTCCTGGATGCTGTGAAATGAAACAGGTGGACCGACCAATCTACGTGGGAAAATCTTGAACACTTTCAGTTCTGGATTTCACTGTTGTCATCTCTTGTGGATCTCAGTTTTCTGGTTTCATTGTTCAGGTCTGTTGGCTCCAAAGGCTTGCTGTCACAGGATGGGAGTACGGTACATTGAGTACAGCCGACACATTGTGAAACGGACAAACCTCGCACATCTGACGCACATCCCTACCTGTCTCACAGTGATCTCCAATGAATGGCTTCGGGCACGTGCAGTTGACCTCGTACGTCCCGTCTGGGTTCTTCGAGTTGGCACACGTCCCACCGTTGAGACACAGCCCGCTGCCGCCCCCACACGGGTTCATGTCAGTTTCGCAATGGGTGCCGGTCCTGTTGGCCGCGCATTCGCACTGGTACTGCATGAGGCCGGTGGTCGTGGACAGCGTCGTCTCCACACACGTCGAACCCGGGAAGCACGGACCGGAACGGCACGGCTTCATGTCCGTCTCGCAGCTCGTGCCGCTGAAATCTGGTGGGCAGGTGCAGTTGGTCTCGGCGTAGGTGGCGTTGACCTCTCGCTTGTTGCACGTGCCTCCATTCTTACAGGCGTGTGGATTGATGAGGCACGGGTCTTCCCAAGTTTCGCAGCGCGTTCCAGAAAAGCCTAGCTGGCAGACGCAGAAGGGGATTTTCGACTGTCCAGGGACGTCAATGTTGTGGCACTTCCCATCGTTCATACACGGCTTGTCTGTCATGCACACGTCCTCGTTGATCTCGCAGTGCGACCCGTTGTAGGGGACGTCACACACACATCGGTAATTGTTGTAATCAAAGCTGTGGCTGCCATTGAGCGAAACCTGGTCGACGACCATTTCGCACTTGCCGTTGTTCTTGCATGGGGTCCTTTTACACGGGTCAGTTTCGTACCCACAGTCTACTCCACCAAATCCAGTTGGACAGGAACACCAAAAGAGTGATGCCGACTTCAACAGCACGCTGTTCACGTAGCAGGTGCCGTTCTGCTTGCATGGATTTGGTTCGCAAGGATGTCCCGTCACACGCGTCTCGCACCTGCCACCGGAGTGCGTGAATCTGCAGTTGCAGCTGGCGGCGTAGGTAAATTGTCCATTGGGCATTTCGATCGCGCGGTTCGTGCATCTGCGAGTCCCCGGGCTGGCGCAGGCTCCCATGCCGCACGGATTCATGCTGATGCCACAAGCCGGTCCTGTGAAGTCTGTGGCGCACGTGCACTTAGCGATGTACTCCAGGCCGGCCTCCTCGTTCGTACACGTTCCGTTGTTCTTGCACGTTGTTTTAGCACAGGGGACTTTGTCTGAAAAAAAGAATAAGCGTGTACATTTGTCACCACATGACGAACCTGATAACCCTGATACAAGTCGCTTGGTCACTCGAAGTCCGTATTCAGTCTGTACTGCTTTTTCTGTTTGTGTCGTGAAAGACGGAAGATGATGTTGAAATGGACAGGGGATCAGCCACATTTGTTTCCAACTAAAGGCCGTTGTTTGCATTTTCTCAGAGGAATGAGGAGCCTGAACAAAAACTCAGCTACCGTAGTGAGTTGGCGTTTCAGCGAGCACGGCAGGCAGAAAGGAACACGCGCGGCGGCGGGCATTCACTGACCGATATCGCAGGTGGCGCCATCCCACTTGGTTGTGTCGCAGCTGCAGGTGAAAGACTTCCAGTCGTCCGAGGCGGTGCAGTTGCCTCCGTTCTTACACGGGTTTGGGTCACACGGGTCTGGCGGCTCTGAGGCAAAACCAGAAACAAAACCTGCAGGCCAAGCACCTGTGCCTCCGCTGATGAAATGAAGACACACTAAACAAATCAGGCACCTTGAGCTTTTTGAAGATTTTCTGGTCCTTCACAGGACACTGAGACTCGCATTTGTCTTTTTCAACTTTTGTGAATTTGAGGCTTTGTGTGCTTGCGCCTTCTCTGTGTTTTTGCAGTTTGAACTGTAATGGCCAGATACGTGTCTGAACAGCCTCTGGCTGTTTTGATCCATTGATGATACACTCTTCAAGATTGCAGCCGAGTCATGTCTTGTGTTGCAAATCAAGACATCATTGCTTAAACTCCACTCTGCGCGTTGCCGCTGAACTGAGCGAAGAGAATGAGGTTTGCACGTACTCGACTCGCACTTGGTTCCGAAGAACGGCAGCGGACAGTGGCAAGTGAAGCTTCCTGTTGTCGAATTGCCAGCACACTCTCCCGCGTTCAAACACGGCTGCGGATCACACGGAGTCATGTCTGAAAAAGACGTCGGCAAATCACCAAAAGGCGGAACCAGCAATCAATTTGTTTAATTTTCTGCAGTCGTTGAACCGTTGGCGGACTGCCGACGGTACTGAGTGGGGAGTCTCCGTGTGACAGGATCGTGGAACCGGACCCCGACCTGCAGAACCAACTGGACTTGAATACACGGAGAGCTAGACTGGACCGGCAGAACTGGATGCGGGCCCAGATATGCAAAACTAGACTCTTGCACTGGTCCAGTTGTACCAGTCTGGTTGCACTGGACCAGCACAACCGGAGCCTCTGAAAACCATCTGGAGCAGCCAGCAACACAGAGGACCTGCACAAAGTGCTATTCGAGTTCTCAATCCTCAAAACAACAGTGGAGCTAACAACCCACACAGACACACAAAAAAGGTTCCGCAAATCACGCAGTGACTGCCTTTCCTTTCGACTTACCAATTTCACAGTCGGCGCCTGTGAAACCCGCCTCACAGGAACACGTTCGGGTGTTGCCGCTCTGGCTGCAGTTTCCTCCATTCAGACAGGGCCGCGCACCACACAGGTCGTCCGCTGCAAACAGAAACAACTTGAGTGCAAGGTAAAAAATCTTCAGGACTCTGAAGCGGTTTTGACTGGCATCTTCGTTGACTAGGAAGAGAGCTTCGAAGATTTTGTCTCTCTTGGATGCAATCTCTTCACTCGTTTTATGGTTTCGTCACCCGAAACTGTGCTCAAAAAGTGCACACAGGTTCTGTAGGCCATGCAATCAGCAACGTTACCATTGGCAGCGCACGTTGGTCCGGCGAAGCCGTCCTGACACTTGCAGTACTGCGAAGAGGACAGGCCAACACGCACGCACTCGCCGTGCACACAAGGGTTTGACAGACATGGGTCAGGAGGCTCGTCGCAGTTCTTGCCAGTGAACGCCTCGGTGGCGTTGCCCGGGCAGGAGCAGGTGTAATCGGACCCGTCCGCTGTGTTGTTGCAGACGCCGCCGTTCTTACACGGCCATGAGGCGCAAGGCAGCTCTGCAGGCAGAACAGTGTTCACACATGTAAAATTTGGCACGGCCAAATTTGACGTTGTGCATTTCTGTCTTTGTCAGCAAAAGTCTCGTTTGAGGCAAGTCATCCCAACGTCTTGACACGAGTCCCCCTTTTCCCACTGCGATGCGAAGAACCAAAGGTGATTGCTCTGACTTCACAGACACTTCTGTCTTCGCTTCCGTGCTCTCTCTCCCATGTTTTCAACGACCACTCATCAGTCACGCGTTTTGCAGACTGTTGCTTCCTTACGCTTCTCGCACTTGGTTCCATTGTAGTTCGGGTAGCAGTCGCAGGACGCGGTCCACGGCATCGCAGAGCTGCGCATGCACAAGCCGCGCCCGTTACACGGACTCGGGTCGCACGGATCCGCTGCAATCAAGAGACATTGCGCTTCTTTCACCAACCAGTTCATTGGGACTGAGTGAGTCTGGGTCACTGTGATCTTCGGTCCGTAAGAGTCATCGCGGGGCGGTGGCCACTTGATTCTGCGAGAGGAGGAACAAGCGTCCTGCCACACAAAAGCATTCACGGACTTTGTACAACTAAATTCCACCCGAACTCTCACCCGGACTCTTTCAAACAACGCAGGAATACAAGGGGCTTTTCTGTTCTCTTTTGGACCAAAAACCACGGCTCAAATGTCGTCATTGAATGAGTCCCAGCTTGGAAGAAGCCTCACTCATGTTGCAGAAATCTCCGTAGTCGTTTCTGTCGCACATGCAGCGGGCTGTGCCGAACCTGTTCTTGCAAGTTCCTCCATTTTGACAAGGGTTCGGGTTGCACGGATCAGGCAGAGCAGCTGAAATGAGAGCGGACCTTTTTGCTGTCTGGATACCGTCAGAAAAGGCTATTCTGGTGTAGTCTACATTCCAAGAGATACTCGTGTAACGCTGGAGCTGAACTGAAAAGCACATTTTGCAACCCAACTTTCTTTTGTGCGGAGTTAAATTTGAGTCACTCACACTCGCACGCAGCACCAGTGAATTCGTCGAGGCAGTGGCAATGGAAGAAGTAGTTTCCATTGTCGTATTCTTGGAAACAGGAACCATTGTTGAGACACGGGTTCGGATCGCAGGTGTCCATTTCTGCTCACAGGAAAACCAATGCAGGTTGCAGCATTTTGACACTGGGAAGCCTGGGGAGGAAATGCTTCCACCAAAATTTCTACACTGAGTGGAAATCCCTCCTGAGGTGAAAATGACTGGTATGCATCACAAACTGCATGACAGTATAGGTGGAAATGACTCACCCATGCAAAGGTTAAAATGACGTGCAAGCATTCTGACACAAGGAACCGTTTTACACGCCTGGTTCTTTTTGAAAGACTCACTTTGTTCGCACTTGTCTCCCGCAAATAAGGGTGGACATTCACACCGGACGGTGCCAGCTGCTCTGTCTACCGGTACGCACGTCGCATTGCCGAAGCACGAGTCGTCTTTACACGGGTCCAGAACTGACCAATCAAAGTGTTCAAAATGACAGTTCAAGACAAAGTGCGCAGCGGAGTCTGTCTCTGTTTCTACCCCTCTCAAACTTGTTTTTTGTTTCAGGAATCCAAATTTTACCACTGTCAATCTTTCCTGAAACTTAGGATTCTTTTTGTTGAGATGACCAGCGAAATGGGTGCACAGAGAAGGCAAACTAACACCACTCCTTCCACTTCAAAACTGACCTCAAAGGGGTGATAAGAAATTGAAAAAAACATAATTTTGAACAGGGACAGCAAGCAGCTGGGCTGTTTCTTGTGAATGAAAGGTGAAACACTGTGGCTAGAGAAACTGTACCAGTATCAGAAAACACCATCTTGTGGCTATCATACTGCATTTGGGTGGACTCAAAGCATTTGTGGCAGAATTCAACTGTTTTTCCAAGATGGCTGCTTGGGTGCGTATCTTGTATTTGTATTTGGTATGAACACCCAGAACTACTTGCTTGTCAAAAGGACAAAATGCACCCTCCAAACAGACAACAAACGAGAGAAGTGGTCCATAGTGGCTTTGTGTCCACAATACCAAGTGGCTTGAAGTGGAGTTCAGCACAAAAGGGTAAACCTACGTGTTTCACAAGTGGTGCCAGTGAAGTTGGTCGGACACTCGCATGATTTCATTTCTGGTGTGATGCCGATCGCCGTTTCCATGCACGTTCCTCCATTTTTGCAGTAGTCGAAACACCCCGTCTTTGCTGCAACAGAGAAGGCAGTTTCATTCTTTGCACACACACACACACACACACAAACACACACACACACACACACACACACACACACACACACACACACAACTTTTGCGTATTTGGTTTGAAACCAGATGTAACTTGCATTGCTTACGGTATTGGCATTCGGGTCCCCAATTAGTGGTGTTTGTACAGTCGCATTTGTACAGCCAATTTGCCGTCATGTACTGCTCGCCATTCGGCACGCTGTAACACTTTCCGCCGTTGCACCGATCGACAAGGCACTGATTCTTGACTGAAAGCAATGTGCATCCTTTATGTGTTGGCTTCGTTGAAAAAAAAACTCGTCAAAGACGCTGTGCGTGTTGCTCCGACTCGCGCTGGAGCCCACTTCAGATGCCAGGGTCACACAAAATAACCAACAAATCTTTCCCTTTGAATCTGACTTCCATGGAAGTCTGGTGTAGTCACACTTGTGCGTATGTTTGACGTGTCAGAATTGCAGTGTTGACTTGCGTGGGACTGAAAAAGTTTGCTTCTGAGATCGTTGTTCCCTTTTTGACGGAAAGGAGTGCTTACGGAATTGACACTGCGTGCCCGTGTGGTCAGGAGAACAGAAGCATTTGTACGCGTCCTTGTCTTCGTTGACACACAGACCTCCGTTCTGACAGGGCATGTTGTCGCACGCGTAGGGACCCGTGTAGTCTGAAAACACAATTCACGTTTTCGTCAAACAGAAAAACACTTTGAACTCCTGATTCATCCATCATGCCTGACTCTGAAAACCGCAGCTGAGCAAAATGCTACGAGTAAAAGAGTCAACGTTCGGTTTTTTTTGTTTGTTTTTTTTGGCTACCACCCTGTCAAACACCCTTGTTGGACGTGGCAAAGTTCCCAAACAGCAGACAGTCACACCTTGGACTTCACGTTTGTGTGTGTTGGAGATGCAGGTTCTGAAGACTGCGGAAATGAGGTCGTGGCGTGCAGGTTCTCAGGCTACGCAGATTGACCACAATTCAAAACCTGGTGACCACACCACACCACACCACACCACCCAAGATCTCGATGAAAAAGGAAAACCTGGCATTTCCTTGTGGCACAGGCGGGGCGTACGCGATCCAACAAGTCTCAGAGCACAATCGCGGCACACTGTCATGCAGGGAAAATCTCCCAGTACGCAGGTCCCACACCCGCCAGTGATTGCAGTCCGCAGCACTTACTCCCGCAGAGCGGTCCCTCGTAGTTGGGTAGACAGGTGCACTTGTGGAAGTATTTCCCGTCCTCTTGGATGTTCTCACACGAGCCGTTGTTATGACACGGGTTTGAGTTGCACGGGCTAACCACTGCGCGAAATCAATGCAAAAAGTAAGGTTTTTGTGCAAAACGTGAACGTACTCGCGGCTTGTGAACGTTTGACAAGAAATTGAGACCTCTAATGTCAGACTCCTCCGTGAGCAAAAATATTGTGTGAATAGTTTGCTGCAACGCTTTGTTCCTCTGCCAGGTTCACTTGATCAGGTGACAGGCACCATAATTCCTTCTGTACCTTGGTCGCAGGTGAGTCCAGCGTAGACACCGCGCTCACAGTCACACGTGAACCGACCGGTGCCGTTCGATACACACGTGCCGTTGTTCTGGCAAGGGTTGGAATCACACGCGGTGTTGTCTACAAAAAGAAATGGCCATCATTTGTGGTTGATATCCTTGGAAGAATGCATCATCTTTGATTCGCAAGAAACAAAGGGCAAAGGATCAAGCAACCAGTGACGTCCAATGATGTGTCATAAACTCTCGCCAGTCGAACCCGGGACCTTTGTGTGGTGAATCTGGCGCGATATTCCTGTGCCATGGTCTGACCTGAGGCTACTGAGCTTCACCTGGTTTTCCCCATTCCGGTGTCTAATCCGCCCCCCCCGCACAGGCTGCACCTCACCCCTATCAGCCACAACACCAAGGCCCATGTCACCCCAGCCCTGCTACTGCACAGAGTCTACTAGCAGCGTGCATGAATACAGTGCAACACCATCCACAGCCCATCATTCCAGTCCACGAGGGTATGTTGTGATTGGGAGTCGAACGCTGAAGTATTGCCCGGAATGTAATGCAGATGTTATTCTTCTTCCGATTCAAACAACTCTCAGATGAACCTCGAGGATGCGAGGTACTGGGGCCCTATCTTTCACTTCTTAAAGTAATGCGTTCTCCTTTACTCTTGGGAAGCCAGTTTCACTTTCTATGCACAGGAAACAGCTCCTCCTGACGTGTGGAAGCTCACGTATTTCGCAGTTGACGCCGCTGTAGAGTGCGCCCGTCGTCGAATCGTTGACGCAATTACATGTGTAGAGGTTCGCCACCCTGTTGCTGAGGCAAGTAGCACCGTTCTGACAGGGATTCGAGTCGCACGGCGTCGTCACTGCAGAACAGAAAGAGCAGATGCGCAAGAAAGGCGAGCATTCCCTCAGCACAAGCAGACAAATTCCAACACAAAAAGTTCACAGCGGTCTGTCCACGTCAATTTCAAAATGACAAGCGAAAGTGCAGCAAACTGAGTGCATTGTGACTCACGTTGCGAACACTGGGACTTTGCGGTGTAGTTAGCTGTGCAGTTGCACTCGACTGTGTAGTCGGCGTTCACCTGCGGGATGTTAATGCACGTGCCACCATTAGCGCACGGACCCGAGGCACACGGGACCTTGGCTGAAAGCAAACCAGCAATGTAAACTCTCTGTCCTGACTTTACTGCCCGGTCTGCTCATCACCATCCAATCCTGACCAGCACCCTGTTGAAAATTGGCCCCATGAGTGAACTTGGTCTGAGAACAGCAGGCAACAGGTGAGTGGAATTGAGGTGGGGGAAGGGGCATTATTCTGCTGGTGGACTTGCTCTTCCCATTGGAAATCAACTCAGCCAGCTGAGGGATTGGGGAAGCAGAGTCCAGCGTCCATTTTGAAATGCTAAAAAAAGGAGAAGAAAATACCCCTCCCCCCTCTCAACAGAAATGTTTTTGTGTCCAGAAATGGGAATTTTACAGAGTTCACCGATTTTGGCACGGGCGGTTCTTGAAGGCTTCAGTCTCGTGCGTGCCATTGGAACAAAAAGTCATATCGAGTCACTCCACTTGCGCAACTGCACGCGTGCAGATCCACTCCGCATATCTGATGCAGTTTCCTTCTTGTCATTGTGCGGGTGCTACTCAATCAGACGCCACTGCACTCACTGAACTGGCATATCTCTCCGTGGTGTGTCGCGTTGTCGCAATGGCAAGCGAATGTCGTCTCGTCCACCTTGAGGCAGGTGCCTCCGTTCTGACAGGGACTCACGGCACACGGGTCCGCCTGCTTCGCTGCAAAGGCATTCAAAAGGATGCCCTCACTGGTGGAGTGGAGCTGAAGCAACATACACACGCACAGAACGGAGGATCTCAAACCGATCACCATGTTTTCTCCTGATCCAGACACTGCGTACAGCTCAAGAGCACAGATCTTGTGCACAAGTGACACGGGAGCAAACATCAAGCAAGAACCAGCCTTTCAAACAAAGGAACCTGTGACACCAACCAAGACAAGTTCGTGCATGAGTTTGTTCAGCTTGTACAATGATTGTTCCTTTCGGTGGTGACTCGCTGATGCCCCACTCACTTTCACAGTTGGTGCCAACGAAGTCCTTGGGACACGCGCAGTTGTATTGATAGTCCTTCAAATACGGTTTGCTGACGGAGCACGTTCCGTTGTTTTGGCATGGGTTCGACGAACATTTGTCTTTCTCTGCAAGAAATAGAAAAAAACTTACGCATTACTGGTGGAAAACAAGCAATCGTGTTGTGCACTCTCCGTGCTTGAAACTATTTTTCACAACAGGGTCCGCCAGACGTTGCAAGTACAACATGCATGTTTTTTTGCGAGAACAACGAAGCGACTTCTGTGCCTGTGGCAACAACCATTCCAGTGCCAGTGGTGTCTGAGAGAATGAAATTCCCAAGACGCAAAAGGTTGACTTTTTCTGAGTGTCTTAGACAAAGGAACTTGTCAAGAGATGGGGCACAAAAGGGTCATTAGAGTCACCCCACTTACCACCGGTCCGAAGAATCTCAAAGGCAAATTTTTCTCCCGTTTGCACCCAGGAAACCTGAACGAATGACAAGTTTCATCCCGCCCAGAGGGAACAACGGAGTCCACTCCACTAACAAATCTTTCGGGTGCCTGCATGTCCACGTGTGTTCACAGGGATGTGGATGTTGCCAGTGAAACGGACCTGCGATTCTGAAGACCGCACCTCTGTCTTGAGGAAACTGAGGTTCTTACTGCGCACAGTGAGAGTTGAAACGCCCTGTGTGGAGAATACTCACTTTCAGAACAGTCAACACCGTAGTACGGATCCGTGCAATTGCAGTACCAAGCACCGGTGAGCGTGTCCAGCGCACAGGTTCCTCCATTCAAACACGGGTTGCTATAGCAGGTGTCGAGTCCTGAGGGACGGGCATCACAAACAGCTTGTAGAATAGCGAAAGAGCAATGAAGTTTTGCAAGTTTGTCCGCTTCAAGACAAAAGATTGAAACTGCACTATTTGATGAGTCTGAACAGCAGGTCTTACGTGCAATACAGTTGTCTCCAGTGTAGCCGGTGGGACAAGCACAGGAAAAGGTGAAAGCTGTGGCCGTGACGTTGTCAGTACAGGTGCCGTTGTTGAGACACGGTTTCAAGTCACAAGGTGTGTACTCTGAAGCACAAGAAAGCGCAAGCATGCCGTGAGTTTCTGCGACGCAGTTGTCCGTGCACTTGTTCAGCCGTTTGCGTCAGTTTTCTGCACTCACGAATACTCTTTACTTTAGGCAGGAAGCCATTTAAACGGGTCAGGATATTCGTATTTGAGCGTTTACGCTTCACCTAGCTGAAACTCAGCTGGAGTGTGCACTCACTGGTGGCACAGGTGGTGCCTGTGTAGCCGGTGGGGCACTTGCAGCTGAACTGCCCCGTTTTGCTTCCCATACACGTGGCGTTGTTCTGACAGGGGTCCGCAATCTCACACGGGTTGTTTGCCTCTGGTGGTGATCGAGGAAATTGAGAAAAGCAGTAAATAGGAAGTGTGAGGTGCAGGGCACATGTTTAGGCCGTGGGGTCACAGTACTGCGAGTATGGAGTCGTCCTCAGATCTATGGAGTTGCAGAAGACAACTTCACCGAGTGAGTCCTTGCTCCACAGTGCTTTGTGAGGGTAAAACGAGCAAAACAGCCCTACGTAAGGTGAACACTTTTGGGAGTTATTGTTCTGGTTCTTTTCAAGGCACTGTCAAGCAGATGGACAGCATTTTTGAGAGCACGAAGTTCAGTCAGGGGTTCCTTTGTGGACAAATCCGCGCTCGCACCCCCCCCTTGTCCCAGAAATCCACTCTTGTGGAATATTCAAGTCCAGAGAAAGTGTAGTGCACTTACTTGTTTCGCATGCAGTGCCAATGTAGAAATTGTTGCAGTAGCACTCGTGTCCGACGACGCCCTTCTGCCATGTGCAGATTCCGGAGTTCTGACATGGTGCCGACGAGCACTGGTTCACAGCTGAAACACGCGGAATGCTCGAGACATAATTCCTGATGAATACCCAAGCCCTTACAGGAAGCCGTGACAAGTTTGACCCAGGCGCGAGTATAGAGAGGGGAGACCAACAGATTACAACAACGGAACGGCAACCAAAACAGATTTCAAGGCAAAAAACGAAAAGTCAGGACCTGAACAATCCTGTGCATGGTTTCCATCTGCATGTGCAGCTCTGGCACAAACCCAAATAAATAACAAGAATGCTACGCATAAAAAGCGTGTGGTCTATACGTTTGCAGTTCATCACTAATCATTTAAAAAAAAAAAAAATTTCGAAAGTGGGTCTTACCCTAGATTCGCTTTGGCCAAAGTG
>JAAUXT010024136.1_pt1 | contig 23112 bp, 22 predicted proteins | sample 7278171 | NCBI WGS metagenome assembly JAAUXT01 (sample SAMN14350112, study PRJNA611818) | marine sediment metagenome | isolation source: surface marine sediment (1.8m) | place: French Polynesia: Moorea | collected 2018-08 | reverse complement strand
TTTTTTTCACACGCCAACAAATTATAATCGTTCCTCCCAGTGGTTCATCCCTGGCCCAATCCATGTTTGCCCCCTTCACCGTCCAGTGAAATTTATTTGCGGTAAAATTTGGACCCCAGTGGGGTGGCGCCAACACCCCCGGCCGCACCCTGGACCCGCCCCTGGCGACGGTAATGCACCAGGTTGTGGGATCATCAATCACTCGGAGCACGACCGAAACTTTCCCAGGAGAGGCCGCCGCTCCGAGAGACATGAGTCAGGAACCCACCCGACTTGGCTTTTTACTGCGACCGACCCTGCCCCGACTTTTCAATCTGAAGTCTTCGCCCTTCACGCCAACTACAGGGAATTTACCCGTGTCTTCCCCCCGGATTCTGATCAACACGGGTGTTCAGAATTCATTTGCACAAGCATCCCCGTAGAGCTGGGTGCACTGCACTTAGATATGACGCAGCACCTTCAGGACACTGCTCCCATGTTCACACCCCGTCACCCGGGGTCCTGCCCTCCTCCTGATAACGGCAACATTTACCCCAGTTCTTTCTCATCATTCGTGATCAGCGCTTTGTTCAGCTAATTGCAGGTTGTGAGATCCCTTTGCGTTGAGGAATCTGATTTCTATGAAGAGCACCGCACCGGGAGATAAATGGAGAGGTTTGCTGTGATCAGCGACACGGATCTGGTACTTTCGAATCTCCTCCACACTTCGGAGCCAGCAGCGAGGTTTTATTATTTTTTTTGGGGGGGGGGGGGGTTGGCGGCCGGGGTGGATTCGTATGAAGCAAGTTGCACCTCTCGCTGAGGCCGGGGAATTCCCTGCGTCAGAGTCGGGGATTAGACTCACGAAGCCTCCGCACCGAACAACAACACACGGCGTGGGCGCTGATCCCCAGCCGATCCACGAGTGGCACCCGTGACACAGGCACAGAGCAGTTCTGCCTAAACCAAGGGCAGATCCAGGAGCTGTCCCCAGCAAGGTGATCCGTCACCCCAATTCGCCCAACATTCAGAGTTGAGAAAGGGCTCCATCTGACAGCTGATCCCTGTGACCCAACCCCGGATCCGTCTCCGGCCCGACGCAAAAAGTGTCGCCCTAACGCAGTTTCAACCTCAAAATAAACAGGTCCCGAAAGTCGTGTCCGCTGACATCAAATCCGTCCGTACCCTGTGGAGGCACTTGGGCCGAAATTTTGAGATGGCGTTCTTTTCAGGTGTTTCAGGGGCGGACGCAAGGAGCAGGAGCTCAGCTCCCGAGCACCCAACCAGAAACTTCTCTCTTTTTATTTGTGTGCATTGCATCTGTGCAGACTTCATGACCCTGCTAGGGTTTTCCCCTCTGACCAAACCCTGGATCCATGGTCCCTGTATCATCGAGTTGCTGCCTACACACACATTCTCTGCCTTGAAATAAAATCTCAGTGCTTGTCTGGTGGAACTCTACTCCTTCAAATGGCCCGTACCCGTGTCAAGGTTCTCCGAGCGAAACCCAAAACGTGTTGCCTTCCTTTACGTGTGTCTCCAATCCACAGTTGGGTTCACTTTGGATTCACTTCATGAAAGTGGGGACGCGACAGCAGGACCCGGGAGACCCAACAAGAATCTCCTCCACCCCCACCCTCCAAATGAACAACGCCTTGTACTATGGCAAGAGTTTCTGGCTTGCAGGTGTTTTTCCAACGGTTGAAAAGCACACGGACAAAAAGTGCGCCCGACACGCGATGGCTGCAGATAGCGGCTCCGAGCCCTGTCGATAGTGGCGCAACTGTAGCAGATCGACATCTTCACGATCACAAAGCTGCACCGTGGGAACATTCGCTGCGTCGTGGGAACGTTGGCGCAGATAGCAACACAGACAAACATACACATGGCACACACCCACAGCACACCTTCACACACAAACACACACACATACACACACACACACACCAAGCCAACGTTTTTCAAGACATTTGCAAAACAACAAGGGGCAGCCAGGCTCCCTGACCAATTGGTACGTTAGACTACGCCGCAGCAATCAAGTCAGTGCAGCTGATCGACCAATGAGTCAGTGAATCTGTCAGTGAATCATCAGCCCATCAGAATCAACCATCAACAGATCAATTTCATCAAACAATTCATCAGCAACACAATCATAAAACCAATCGATCAATGGCTGAGTGAGTACGCACCTTCGAGGAAGTAGACGACCTGCAGCACGATGATGGCCACCATGAGCCCGAGCAGAACGAGCGCCGCCGGCAGGATGTAGAGGCACAGCGCCCAGCGCGTGTTCTTGCGCCGCCGCAGCTCGTCCCGCCGCGCCGCCGCCCGCGCCGCCGCCCCGGACCCTCCGCCGCTGCCCTCGCTCCCGTCGCCCGGGAGCGTCCGCGCCTCGTCCCCGTCCTCCCCCTCCACATATCCGTCCTGGAAAAGATCAATCAGATGCCGAAAACTGAAACATGTTGAAGGAAAGGGGTTTGTGAAAGCTTTTGCACGTGGTTCCCTTCTTTGGTGGTCGCCCCTTGACCAAGTGGTGGACCCTCTCTGAGAGAGCCTGGAATCTGTTTTTTCCTTTTGTTCTGAAACGGCCCTCTGCTTCAAACCCCTTTTCCAGTGCACACGTCCTCAAGAAAGGTTCAGCTGTGTGTCTCGTATTTGGGGCTTGACCTTGTGCTTTTGGCATCTTTCAAAGTGACGAGTCACGTTGGCAGTTGAGGAACTAAGAACCTGCGACGTTGCCATTTGTCACCACGGAGAGAGGTCTGCGCAACTGGGCTGCGGCTGATTTATGGCAAAAGTAGCGCCGCTTGACACGTGTATATATCTGCGAATCCCACTGTCGAGCAGGAGACGGCGTAAAGGGATGGAGGGGGGTCAGGGTCGGATCCAGGGCCGGTATCTGATGAAGTCCACCCCACCCGTGCCTAAGCCTCTGAAGCCCAGCATGTTGTCCTTCATGTTGTGTCTCATTTGGGGGCTTCAACCCAGGCTAAATCTGGATCCGCCCCACACTTCGCTCACTTTGACGTCAACCATGAGCAACTTGACACCTTCCCAAGTCAGTTGGAACTCGCAGAGTTTTTGAAGACCACATGAAGACTGATAAATACCTGCCGGGTGTCTGCCTTGTATTTTCTGTCGAGAGCAGACGACCCTCTCCGGCTGATCCCTTTCTCTTCATCTCGACCGTCTTCCTTCCTCCGGACCCCTCCTTCCCACATCTCCCATTCTCTTCTGACCCCTCCCTCCATCTCCTTGACTCCTTCACTCACCACATGCTCCTCGTCCTCGTCTCCCTCGTCGGACCGGAAGCTGTCATTGACGATGCCGCTGAGCTCTTCCGGTGAGTGGGTCCGCTGCGCGTGGCGCCCCCCGGTGGGCTCCACGATCACGTCCATCAGCGGCGCGGGGCGGCGCCGCGGCGGCGCTGGGGCGGGGGACGCGACGCCGGGCCTCGCGTGCGCATCCTTCTCGTCTGTGTCTGAAAAAATAACACAGTTGCATTTTCAAAAACATCCCTTGTCTTCGTCATGCCAGATGAAAGCATTTTCGACGGTGTTTCTTTGATGGTGCGTGGTTTCGTTTTGACCTCTGAAATCAAACCCGTCAGATTCCAGTCAGTATTCAGTCCCCCCTCCCCGAACCGCACTTCTGGATCCAATGCGGATTCCAAACCATCGAATGTGTTCTTTTTTCTTGATGTTGTGCCCGACCGTGATTGAGACGGCCTCAGTTCTCTCTCTGACCCAGCCTTGCATGTTTTCGAACAATCCCAAGACCCGAAGTGACTTGCTTTTTCAAAAGTGCGAACTTTCCAAAACCTGCACATGTGCCAAGAACAGCAAATGAAATTCCTGAAATATTTGGCATGCAGTTGGGTTTTCCGTCCTTTCACCCAAAGGCTCAAGTCAAAATGGCCCCAAATCTGAGGTGAAACTTGCAATTTCATTTTTGACACGACATAGAGATCAGACGGGATCTCTGCGGACCGAACCCCTGGGAGGTCGCGGAGGCTAGCAGGATCCAGGGGCTGGGGGCGTGCAGACCCCTGAGCCCTGAAACAAAAGTTTTCTGCAGATTCCAGGTACTGTGTGTGCATTGATGATGCCTTCTGCGCGTTGAAGGTGTTCGGCCAGATTTTCTGGGATCAGCCCCTGGATCTGGAGCTAGATCGGCCCCTGGGGCACCCCGCGTGAGGACGCGACCTGAGGGAGACTCGTCCTCGTCCCTGTGCTCCCTGACCGGGCGCACGTACCCGGGACAAGGACCCAGTCACATGGGGTGGGCGATCCCGTGAGCGCACGTACGCCAGGACAGACCCAGGAACTGGGCAGATCAGAGTCACACAGCCGGAACCAGTTCAATGGGTGACCGTCCCCGGAATTCTGTACATGAAAAGATGGAAAACTGCGCCAATAGTGGGGGAATTTGTGTTCTTTAGAACGTCAGGGTAGTGAGGGCTTCAGGGTTCCACAGCAACTCTCGCTGATGCAAACGACAGGGAACAACGGATGGGATGAGGCTGCAACCGTCAATTCCGTTTGCAGTTCTTTTTGATAAACTTGGAGCCATCTCCTGTCGTGTCGGACCTGTGCCTCCCCTGGTCTGGATCCGCTGTCCCCTGGTGGTCCTCCCCAGGGACGCAAACACGCGCTGCGTCTTCGTTTGAACGCGATGTTTGACGAGGCGCTGCATGTGCCGCAGCGCGACCCGTACCACGCACGGGAGGGAGGCGGTTGCGTGCGGCGCGGGGCGACAGGTGCCCGATGACGAAACGTGCCATTTCCAGCAAAATATTTTGGCATGGGGAACAAAAATAGGAAAATATGTTTTCTCAGATACTGTAGCATGCCACTTTGTTTTTGATGACAATTGACAATTGTTTCTTGAGTTGTCAGTTTTGTCAACAGTTCAGTGGTGGGAGGTTGTCGATCAAGGTCAGTGACCAGTTTGGACGAAACACACACTCATTGCTCAATGTGACACCCCTTCTGCAGTTTATGTTGATGTTGGAGGTGGGGGCCGTCCCCTGTGGGGAGAGACATCTGCTGGAGGAGAGTTTCTGAGACTCTCTTTCATGTCAGTGTACGAGTAAACCGTGCAGTTTCTGACGTCGTTCTCAGCGTGATAAAAGTTTTGATGGGTCTCAGACCGGCAAGGGAAAACAAGATGCAATTTTCTCACTTCGCGCTGGAAACGAACAGCAGCGAATTGAAAAAGCTTCTCTCAGAGCCGTTTGAATAGGAACCGCTCCGCACCGCTGGGTCTGTAGGAAAGGTGCGGTAACCGCACGCAATTCCATCTCAATTATCCAAGAGAGAAAAAACACATGTCATGAACAGGCACTTTGGGTCCCACGGTCCTCAACCCAAAGATTGTTTTGAACTAGATTTGCGCAGGGGAACAAAGCAGAATTAGGAATGTTACGGGCTTGTTGACTCACATTGGGATCTCGAACTGTGTCGTAAAATTGCACCTTCAGGTTGATCTTATCTTCGCCAGGTTGATCTCAAATGCCTCTTGTCAAACCTCGTTCACGCTGGGTGCATCACGCGTTGCGTCACTGTATGAATCAAATGGCGCTGCTTCGCTGGCGCCTACCTGACTTGTGCAGGAGGCTCAACGCGTGACGCACGCAGTGTGAGGCAGGTCTCTGTCTCTCTCGTGGGGAGGGTGGAGCTAATCGGTTCTGCTTCGGCACAGGTACAATGTAACTGGGTTTGAGACGCATATTTCTTTTTGCTGTGCTCGTCACCGAGGCTTACAGAAGTCAGAAGAAGCTCTCAAAACGTCGCACTCCAAGCCAATTGTGGAGATTAGAATGGTCCTTCCTACGTACACTTGACTTCTTTTCTGTGACAAGATCAGCATCAAATTCGAACACCTTTTCCTGAGTGAAAACTGTTTGATTCAGCCAAACTTGAGACTGAAAATAAGTTTGCGTGGCACCAATGGTTAAAAGAAAGAAAGATCTGTTCTTTGACGACATTCTCCATTGTCTGACTTTCAAATGAGTTTGGGCAGACAGATCTCAGAGACCCACCCAACTGACCACAGCGCAGGACTCCCTGACCCTGGTCATAGACTCCACCGCTCCAGTCTAAAGGACGGGTCCTGGGGGCACAGGACGTTTGACCTCCTTCGAAACAAGTTGAACCATTGATTTTTGCGCCGTTTATGTCGAAGATGATTTCGTGCTCTCACAGAAGTCACCCTTGACCAGATCCTGGACCCGCCCCGGGATCTTCCCCTTGACCCGTTTGGGACTGTTGAGACCCGAGCTGAAGAGCAGTTCTCATTGGAGATGAGTTTCATTGGGCTCCTTCAGACCAGCGAGCGCAGACGAGTACATGTTACACAAAGACACGGCCACCGTGCGAGCTTCATGCGAGCCTGTTGCTGTTCACGCGTCCTTCACACTGGGTGCGTTACGCGTTGCGCTTGTTGCCAGCAAACGGGGGACGACGCTGTGACCATTGACCTGGAGAGGGACGCAACGCATGGCGCCTCCAGTGTGACCCAGGCGTGACATATGAAATGTTGTCTCGATGCTTTTTGCTTCTCTGTCGCTTTTGTTCCTCCGCCCACTGCGTTGTGATGCGAGGAATATTTCGAATTCATGCGTCAGGTGCACGCGAGGTGAGGACTCTCCACTCTATGGGAGAAAAGCCGTCTCGGGTCAACCTGGCGTCGCTCACGGGAGGCTGTGGAGATGCCAAGGTTGAAGTCATCTCAAATGGGGAAAGGGGATCACAGCGAAAATTCAGCATCCAAGCAAATTCAACTTCCAAAATCTGTCATTCGAAGTTCTGCGGAGCTTGTGTCAAGGATTTTGGTCAGTGGGGCCAACCCTCCTCCGGTTGGTGGAGAACGATTCCTTGTTGTAACATGCGCACAGATTGTTTCCGTTTCCCAGGAGGCCCTCTTTTTCCCACTGAAAATGCTTGTGAGTTTGGAAGCCACTATCCAAGATGGACACGGACAACACTTCTGCAGTCCTTTTTTCTGACAAATTGACAGGTACTATCCATGTGACCCATTCGCCTTAGGGGGGACAACTTGTCTGCAGTTCCCCTGGGGTCAAACAGGCGGTTTGACTCGCCCCACGTCGATCTTGCAGAATCAGGGCCAGGAACTTGCGCTGGTCCAGAGTGGAATCCAAGAAGCCTGACCCACAGGCTCAAGTCCAATGTGTCAATCCGGTGGTAATCCAGTGGCTCTAGGGTTGTCTGTGATGCGTCAACTCGAGCAGGGCTTCAGTGACTCCGATCAGACACAGAAACCAGGGGCCCTGGTGTCGGCGTCTGGCTCCGATGAAAAATAAACACCCTTCAAATTTTGCCCCCCCCCCCAGGTTCCTTGTTTTCCTTTTTGTCACTTTTGTTTCAAAGTTGAGGTTGGTCCGGCTGGGAGATCGGCCGGCCTCGATCTCTTCAGGAATCGCCTGACCCTGGCACTGAGGTTGGGTTGGTGATGACCTTGGGGATTCTGGGATGTGCATCGGGGTCAGTGTTGTCAAAGACGTGCGGACTCCGAAAAGCTCAACCCTGGACGGGACTCCGGCTGTGTTGAAGCCACGCACACGTACTCGTGAGTATGCAGGAGGGAAACTCACCTCAGTGTCTCCCGTGCTGGTTCTCAGGTTCCCTACAGGCCCCTGAAACAAACACAAAATTTATTCAGTGTTTGAGACAAAAAAAAAACAGTTAATTCCAAGAACTCAAAATCAAAATCAACTGAAAAATCAACTCAAAATCAAATCAACTCAAAATGAACTCAAAATCAACAGCCACAATACCACAAGCATTGTCGGGGGCTTTTTGCATGGAAAACCTTCATTCACTTGACTTTCGAATTTTTGTCACCGAATCTGAGGTTGTGCCTCTGAATGGAGGGGCATCGTCGAATTTGGGGTTTTGATCCAGATCTGGTCCTGGGCTTCTTGATTTCATTGACTTCACACCTCAATGCAATTGATTGCTGTGTCTTGAAAATCATTTGAATGAGGGTTTACAACTTCATGTTTGTTGAATCATGCTTTCTGGTCAAGATCGTTTGGGATTCGCGAGAGAGAGACTCCCGAGTGGATCCACAATCAGGCTGCGGGCTCAAGCCGGGTCTGGGATGGTGTGGGGTGCATGTGGTGGTGGCGGGACCCGAACGCCTCATTGGATCAACAACGTGATTTCTGCGAGTCTTGTGATCAGTAATGACTCAAAATAAACGCGCACGTGGGTTCATAAAAGACAATTGAACATTCCAAATTACACAATTCGAGAAGCTCTCAGTTAATTATGGTTTGTACAAAAAGCCAGGGTGGAATTTTCAAAGCGGGGGCGGGAACCACTTCACAGTTCGTCACGTTTGTTTCTTGGTCCGTTGAGAGAAATTGGTCACAACAAAAGTGGATCCAAGTTTGGGTCAGGGGGATCTCGGTGTGTGTGTGTGTGTGTGTGTGTGTGTGTGTGTGTGTGTGTGTGTGTGTGCCAACGATGCCAACTTTGAACGTTTGTGCGAAGACAGAGACAGTTTGCGCTGGCACCGCCAATGTTGGGTTCATTATTTTGTGTTTTATGAGGTGGGGCCTGAAGACCTCCTGGATCCGCAGTCCCGCACACAACCACCGGAAGTTTCAATAGGATGTTACAGTTGGAAGTGTAAACAGAAGCCCGGGGGCCTGGAGGACGCTCATCAAAATGCTCATTACCAATTCAAACCATTGCATGGAAAGTCTGTGCGAAACTCGTCAATGGGCGGGCACTGGAGCGAATGACAGAAATCTTTTCTGAATGTGGAAAACGCAGATGAGGAAAATGTGAATCGCTGGACGAACCTCAATTCCACAGGCAAATATTGCAATGTAGCGTTTGTCAACGCATTTTGACTTTAATATGTATCAACCCATTACTCGCATCGTGACGCACGCGCACTCACACACACACACACACACACACACACACACACACACACACATCCTTGATGACAGCACACTTCTGCTTTTGATTCCGACAAGGGCTGATGCTGACGAAACGACAGCGAATCGTGAGACTCATTCCTTGCTCATGCACTCAATCGTGGGGAAGATTTGGTCAAGGAGAGCAAGGAGAGCTGAAGCGAATTTGAGAGGTGTGGGGAGGGGACATTGTGGTCGGGGCCCCGTGATTCTGATTTCAATTCCATTTTCTAAATTCTGACTTATTAAAACTTATCTTACGAAACAAACAGGGTTTTGAATAGGGTGGGGTCGGATAAGTTGTCATCAAGGTTCAGTACCTGAGGAGTACCCCAACCCCAGTATGTCTCTGTACCTCCCCGCGGATCGACTGTCCGGTGGACGTCGGTGGAACCGAAAATCTCTCTCACCGGGGCTCAAAACCGCACAACCGCAAGAACCGTAACAGATGACCAAACAAAACGCACCGTACGAGGAAAAGTGACCGTTCCGTCAGACAAATAATCCGGCGGGTCCAAATCCGTGCAAACGTGTGTGTGTGTGTGTGTGTGTGTGTGTGTGTGTGTGTGTGTGTGTGTGTGTGTGTGAGTGAGTGAGTGTGTGTGAGTGTGTGTGTGTGAGTGTGTGTGTGTGAGAGTGTGTGTGTGTGAGTGTGTGTGTGTGTGTGTGGTGGCGCGTGTGTGTGCGAGGTAACTCCGAGACCAAATTCAAAAGCTTGACACAAACAGTGCTACAGCAAGTTGGTGCCTTCAACACGAAGCATCTGAGGGTAAATTAAGTTTTTCGCCTTTCAGAGGAGCCCTGCCCCTGAATCCTGGTGTACACAATTCCACAGTACTCAACACATCTCGGGGGACCGATACTTCAGCAAACAGTCCCACTCAGAGAAGTTCCCGTGCGTTTCATTGAGACCCACAATCTGTTGTTGCCAGTGAGAAAACACCCAATTAAGGGGTGGTGTCCTCGTACACACGGTTGCCATGTTTACCTTTGCCCGGCAACGCCTCAATGGACCTGCGTCTATTGCGCGTGTCGTTACGTGCACTTTTGCACGGAGACACGGCTCCTCAAGCGTGGAATCCAAACATCCAAAGCAGTGGATAAAGTTTGACACCCAACCGCATCGCTGGCCACACGAACGTTGACCGTTATTGACTTGTTCACATTGGATTTTTTACTTTCGCTGTTTCCCCTTTCTCCCCTTTTCCGTGCTCTCTCCTTCTGGCAATTATTTTCTCATTCTTTTCTCATTCTCATTCTTGTTGTGATACTCACTCTCTCTCTCTCTCTCTCTCTCTCTCTCTCTCTCTCTCTCTTTCTCTCTCTCCGAAGACTCATCTGCCGAAAATTGTAGAAACAGGCAAACAAATCTCAGAGCAAACATCTTGAAACACGGAAGACGGAACTGACTCCCAGGTTCCACAACACACTCACGAGGCCATGTTGGTGCTGACCAGACCCAGACACGTTTGAGTGTTTCATATTTGGGGCGTGAGGTGAGCAATTGGGTGTCACGAGCTGAGTGTCTCCAACAGGAAACAGGGAGCAGCCCGTGCATGTTATGTTTACAAACACACTCACTCACAGAGTACCCCCATCGAAACTGATCACGCGGGTGATTCCCAGCAAGCCAGGATCCCGGCCTGAAGGGGGCATCTCTGGTGGAACCAGCTCTGGAGTGGGGCCGCCCAGTTCTGCGCCCCTCGGGAAGGCTGACCTCAACACAGGCGGACCGAGGACAGGGCCGGAGGGGGGTGACCCAGTCCTGGTGAGGCGCGACCCTCCAGTACCTCATGGCCAAATCAAAACTGATGACGCGAGTGTGCTTACAAGTGAGGCTGTTGATGACATTCTGGCCCGACGTGTACCAGACCTGTTACGAGGGGCCCAAGATGGACTCCACCCCTGAACAGACCGAGCGGGTGAGTCTGGCGCACCGGAGTCCGACGCCACGTTTTCTGGGCTGACGCCGTGAGTTCACGTCCAACTCCCGTGTCAACACACCAAAGACTCTCGAGTACACTGAAGACCAGCACGACCCAATGTTCAACATCAGAGCCCTTTGTACGAGGCCACGTGAAACAATAGCAACCACCCGTCAGAGAAAAGACCGTACAAACCTCATGACTGATGGATCAACTGACCAAGACGTCGGTCTCGCAGCGTGAACTGTTCTTGTGCCCAAAGTCCCTCCCACCCAAAACTCCCGTGGACAACACAAAGGTCGTGAACTCTGAGTGAGGCTTCCTTCTCACAACACAAATTCACTTCCGGTGACCATTTTGACAGTTGATCACGAAATCTGTGCTCCCAGCATGAATCAGAAGACACGAGACCTTTGATCTGTCCCGGTCAGCAGCCGAGCACTGAGATCCGAAACAACCCAACAAGGAAATTTACAAGTATGTTCCGTGTCCAACAAGTACAAGTCTCCATGTTGCTCTGTATACCTGATACTTACTTCGTGTTGATACGAGTATTCCTCGTGTTTATTCCTTAAAATTCCAGTTTAAATCCCCCTTGAGAACAAGTACACCGTTGTGAGTACATCCAGAGTATCAGGAACTATCCATGTCCACGGTATATAGTGTCGCAGAGGCGGTTTGTAGTCCAGAAATGGTGACCTGAGGATACCCTGTTTCAGAGAGGGGTACCAGTAACAGAACGTACCCAGAATCTATTGGTATGTGTGTGGAGGCACTGCCATACACAGCACAGGGTTGTGTTGTGTCATTGAAGACCGCGCTGTGTGGTGATCAGTGTAGCCTGGTACAGGACGTACACACACAGCGCAGCACACGGCGCGGACACAATGTCGTCGGGAGAATCACCGCGACGCGTTCAACACTTTTACCTAATTTGGTAAAGTCAGGGTTTCTTGGATTAGGGGCTCGGCTTTTGGTTTCTCATGCTTTGAACCTGATGAAAAGGGACGACCATTGAGTTTTTTGTTCTCTACAGTCTGGTTCTGTCCAGAAATACTTGTCTGGGACATTTGGGTACCCCCAAATGTTTGGCTTGTTTCTATGCAAATGTTTGTGCCTGTGGTGCACAAATAAGGGACAGTTCACTTCAGGAGGAAAAGGAAAGGTCCACTTCCCCAGAATTCGCCACACATCACCCTGTGATTTCCAAGCATTAAATATTTTGCTCAATGTGGTTTATTGACGCTTGGTTGGTCTGGAGTCTCTTCCAACTGGTGCGTCGGTCGGTTCCCCGACTCGCGCCGCCTTCACCGAGCAGATCACAACACGGCGATGACACCGCTGCGCGCCCGAGCGTGAACCCCCCATCTCACTGCACTGCGCGCAGGGTACGCGCGTAGAATCTGCGCGCAGAGTCCGCGTGTAGAGCTTTGCGTGCAGGGGTTGGGTCCGCGCGTGAAAGGACCACAGAGTGCGCGCGCGAAGGAGATCACAACACCGCGCGCGGGAGCGTGAACCTCGCCGCGCGCACCGCACCGCGCGCGGGGGCGCCGCAGCGTGGCCGGGTGAAGGCCAGACCTCTCTCCGTGTCGCACCATCGTGTGTACGCGCAGCAGCACTCTGGTTGAGGCCTGTCATCTCCACTGAGGTGAATGTCCTATCAGCCCCGTGAAAGGTGATGATGCAACATTCACAGGTACTCGGGAAGGTGTCCACTGAACCGCAGCACAACAACCCACATGCTCCAACAATTGACAGAGAAAGTGCTTCATAATGTTTTGTGTGGAAATAGATTTGAGCAACATGTGCTTGTGTGCAACATGTCGGGGTTGATTGTTGTCAAAAGCTGAAAATATTGGGGTTGGTCCTGGTGGTCCAAGATGTGGTCGGGTCCGGGTAGAACCCTTGCACAGCGGAAGTGCCTTCAGTGCAAAAACTCAGACACTTTCTCCTTTTGAAAATTGCTGGCGTCAGGGGGCGGCACTCGGATTCCCATGGACCCGCCACTGGATCTATCTCGGGTCGTGTGGGCTTCACGAAACTGACCCGAAAGTAAGGCTCAGACCAGACCAAAAGTGCTTTCACGGTTCCTCGTGAGCTTCATTGCCTGCCATTTGTCTCTTTGTGCACTGCACGTTCGAGGTAGTTTTGAACAAATGAGTGACACACAATTACCCTCGCCGCCTCTGTTGTTTGGCAGCTCTGGCCCCACCAGTTGGTCTGGGTGGACCTGGCTCAACAAGTTGGTGTGGTGGGTCTGGCCCCACCAGTTGGCACCACAGATCTGGCCCTTCCAGATGTTGTGGTTGATCTAGCCCCACCAGTAATCGTGGCAGATTTGTGATGAATCTGGCCCAACCAGTTTCCGGTGAGTCTCGCTTCACAAGTTGGTGTATTGGATCTGGCTTGAATTGACTGTGTGGTCGACGTGCTCCCCCGGCCGTTGCTGTGGTTGCTGTTTGGGATGAAGGTTCTCAACAATGAATGATATCACCTCGCACTTTGAGTTGAGGTAATTTTCAGTTCCAATTCAGTTCAGAGCTCTGCCCCGTGCGGTGTCGCTGTGTCTCCAAACCGCAGCCCGGCGGGAACCCCCGGGATCCAACCCTCTGCGTGTTGTGCTCCCGAGATAAACCTTCTATTTTGGGTTCCAACGATCACGTTCGAAGCACGAAGTCGCGCTGGTTTCAGGTCCCTTCGCGCACTTGTTCCGGTCTGTGTCAATTGGTTCTTGGGGTTCTTGGAAATACAGCCTGTTTGCCTTTGTGCGGTGCTGCTCTTCCTCAATGTTCCACATGAGGATCTTGGATCCAAGCCGGGGCGGATGTTTTTGATTGAGTCAGGTGGTGGAACCCTCAGAGCGACCCGGTCATCGATTCGATAAGCACACCGTGTACACGGAAGGGAAATCACGACGTTGTTTGTTTCGAGAGCCCTCTGAATGTGCCCATGGGAACGTCCTCAAATATCTTCAAATCACCACCCAAACAGGTCCGTTTTCCCTGATAATTTTCTGAAGGCCAACAAAGAAAGAGACCTGAAAATTTGTCCCTGATCAAGCAGCCAAGTAGCAATGTCCGAGAACAGCAGGGTTTTCAGGGTCTTGGTCTCGCAGGTTCATCATTGGAATCAAAGCCAAGAGGGACACGTTGTACGAGTACGAGTCGTAGAAGGACGGCGTCCTGGGCTCAGGCCCTGGTTCCTCGTTGGCTGGTCAGCATTGAGTTGTGAGATTCTCTGGTTGAAAATTCCCTTTCCTCCGCGAACCCGAAACCCCACTGTGCGACTCTTCGTCATGTCATGTTTCGCCCATTTGGGTTTTTGCGTTTTAAGTCTGTGGCGGATCCAGGAAAGACTTCAGCCGGGGGAGCTGCAGTTGGCCAGAGGAAGGGCGGCACTCTCGAAGGTGGGCTCTTGTGGATCTAAGGGAGGCACGAGGCTTGGCCCTCAGGACCCGGAAAGTTGTCATGCTGGAGCTGCAACTTTCCTTTTTTTGTACCTTTAAAAAGACAAAGGAGGAACCCCCCACATACACACACACCGTATCCCCACTTGGGGTGTGAAACATCCTGACGTCACACCTTGATCCACAGGAAATGGGACCCGCTTTTCGTTGAAAACAGAAGTGCTCTTTCCAAAACTCCTTTTTCTCTGCAGTGGGACACAAGACCCCAACGGACCCCTGTGTGGATCCCGGTACACCTGAGGTAGCAACGCGGAAACATTGCCGGCTGTTTGCGCTTCGAGTCGTGTTGTGGCGGTGCACCTCGTGCCCCTGCATAATGACTCGTTCCCCAAAGCCGAGTTTGATCATTGCGAGCATTGCGCGCGTTTCCAGACGGCCGTGCCTCGTACCGGGACCTGTGTGCTTCGTGGGACCTGGGCAGGATCCAGGGACTGATCACGGGGTGGGTCCAGGGGAGGTTCCAGGGGCTGATGCAAGGGCTGAGGGACAGATTCAAAGGTGGAGGAAGGAGGGGTCCCAGGTCCCCAACACTTGAACAATCTGACATCTTTCTTTTGCACCTGGCGCAATGATTTCTTGAAATATAACACCTTTTCAGACTTGATATCGCCCCCAGTGGGCACAGTGACCCTATCTTGGATCCGCCCTGTGGCCTGAAGGCAACTGCAATGCGGTGGTGAGGTTGTGGGACCGAGTCTGTTTGTCGTTGGCCTGCAGATCCTGACTCTTCGGAGGCGGATTCGGGGTCTGGTGTTGAGCCTCATCTCAACATGACAAATTCGCCTTCCAAACTGCACAGCGAGGAAAGGAGAAGGTCCCACCTGGTGCTGCCTGGATCCGGCTCTGCGATGCGTTCTCAACACCAAGAAGGGCGTTGGTCTCTCGATCCACCCAAGTCAGTATGGGAGACCAACCTCAGCGACTGGTTACAGTTTCATGTTCCTTTGTACTTGTGTATGAAATCTGCGAAGGCAAACCTGTTCACTGGTGATGGCAAAAAGTTGGCAAAATGTGACAGTTGCCTATCTTGAGTAAATCTTTCTCCCGCGTGGCTCTCATGGCAATTTGGAGTCAGGGAGTAATCACTGTGAGATCAGGGTGCGGCTCTTCAGTAGCGCTGCCGGTGTGTCGGGAGCGTGTGACAGAACCAGAGGGACACGCTTTCAGGGGATGTCACTGAACCTCAAGTCGAAATGTCTCAAGTCAAATCTGCTGACATTGATGTTCTCAGTGGGTGTCACGCCACACTGGAGACAGAGGAAACAGAGGAACGGAGGGGTCTGACGCCGTCGGATCCAGAACTCAGGTAAAGGGGCTCAAACCTGTGCTGGGCAACGAAGACCCTTCACACCAAGTCTGCATCAGGGACACGGGCAGACAGTCAGCAGGACAACATTGTGGTGCAATGTTGCATAGGACCAGCCTGAACTCCAACTTGGAAATTTCTATACGTCAAGTGTGGGTTTGAGCCTGCAGCTGACAGATCTGCACGAAAAAGAAGGTTGGGAGGGCGAAACGTCTCCCTTGGATGAGCTCGGTGTGCCAGGCGCGGTGCAAGCACCAATACATCACCGATTGAAGACCACACAACAGGGAAGAAGAAATTCACACAACAAATACTTCTCTTGTCGATGTCGAAGCAAAACCCTTTCAGTGAGTTGAGTGAAGGCAAAACATTCCTGTCACAGAGGCACTGCTGGCTCAGAACTGTGTTGGTCTCCCTTGGGTCGCACCCCTGTTGGACCCTGTCGGGACTGGGTCGGAGCGCAGGCACAAAGTCAGGACCGGACAGGGCCCCCGTTAGGTCGGACTCGGGTCAGGACTTTGTGGGGTCCCAGAACCACGGACCTGGACCTAGAGATCGATTGCGTTGCACCAGATCAAGCACACACGGACACGTGTATCAACGACTTGTTCCGCCGACGAGTGTGTGCCTCAGTCCTCGTGGCAGGTTTTGAACACGACACCTGAATGTGCGTGGACACGAGCGAGCAATGCAACAAGTCGTGCGTGTGGACCGTTCAGTACTCGTGTTGAGAGCTGTGAACAAGGCTCTGAGAACGATACAGATAGTTGGAAGCAAACGTTCTCCCTGCACGTGTTGTGTCTGTATCCGGTGGCACGCAGCCTTCCATTGGGAGTCAACCTCACAGTGCAAGGTAACAGCAGGAAAGAAGGCCATCGGGCGCTGCATTGCCCCTCACGATGGCGCAGTTCCCTTGGACTTGCACACAGAACACAACGCGGGACGCGTCTGGCGTGAAACACTTCAGACTTGAATTGCGCACAGGCGCCGCAGCGCGCCACGTGAGACGCGTCCGGTGTGACCCGGGCGACGCAGCACTGAATGCGCGCGCGTGCGGACTGCCCCGGTGTGTTGACTCGAGGACCGTTTGTACCATGGTGTCGCTGACACGGCCGCGCGCGCAGTCATGCAGGGCCGCGCACGTGCATTCCGTCCCCCTCCGGGCACCGCTCTGTGTGGTGTGTGTGTGTGTGTGTAGGTGTGTGTGTAGGTGTGTGTGTAGGTGTGTGTGATGCTCATCTTGGCATCTGGCGACGCAGGTTCCTGAGGAAGGAAGGGCTATGGAGGAGGGTGAGGCAAGCCGCAAGTACATCAGCGAGCAACACGTACGTTCTGATTTGAAACTCAATTTTGGAGAATTTATGTTTGACAAGTTGAAGCAACGCAACAAATGTTGTGCAAATATCAGGGGCTCGCAAGAAATGGTGCTTCAGCCCAAGGACGAGGATGCTCAAGAATAGCAGAATTCGGCATTCAATATTATCTTTTCATTGCGAGTTTTGTGAGCACATAAAAGCCGGGAATACATCACGGGATGAAGGATGGGACCTTTTATTGGTGATCACAATGGGAAAGTGGCGTCGTCCTTTTCTCCGGCGTTGTAGCTTTTTGCGCCGTAGTGAGTCTGAATCCTTGTACCAATTTGCACTTGCTTTGCACTCGGTTCAACTGAAGAATGACGCAGTTAGAAAACGAGGGGTGAGATGTGAGTTGAGGGAAAGCGAGACAAATGAGAGAGACGGACATACAGAGAGAGACAGAGACAGAGACAGAGACAGAGACAGAGACAGAGACAGAGACAGAGACAGAGACAGAGACAGAGAGAATGTGTGTGTGTGTGTGTGTGTGTGTGTGTGTGTGTGTGTGTGTGTGTGTGTGTGTGTGTGCGTATGGACATGTACGTCCGCGTGTGTGACGAGTCTGCACGCACAAACTGTGACTGGAGGAGAATGTGCGTGTGTGCCTGGGTGTGCATGTGCGTGTGCAATTCGTTAATGAGTTGCCAACACACGTGGGTACGAGCAGGGTTGGATCCAGGTGCTGCTGACTGTACAAGCAGTGTGCTGCTCATCACAACCTGCATGGATGAAAGGGCTTTCTTTCTTTCTTTCTTTCTCTCTTTCTGTCTCTGTCCTACTCTCTCTGTTTTTTGCTCAAATTCTCCATGAGAATTTGGCAGCAGTTCTGTTTTGGTTTTCACTTCAGAATCACGAAACAGACCCAAGGATCAAGCGCTGGTTTGGCCTCTCTTCTGGCAATGTTTCACTTTTCCAAAAAAAGTGTCGACCCACGGAAGGGGGGCGGGGTCGGCACCCAAACGCTCGATCCCACCTTGGTTGTGAGAACGACAAGGTCAGGGGGACAAACTTTCACCCGGAAAGAAAAAAATTCGCACGGAGAAGGTTGGCCACAGGCCCGAGTCTTCACGTTTGAGGTTAGACTCTACGTCAGGATTGGAGATATGTAGGGGACAACTCTGCATGTGAATTGAATACTCTCTGCTCCCCGCTCCAAGAAAGATGTCTGTTTCAGAAAGTGCGCCTAAGGCTTAACTGATTTCAATGAAAACCAGTCCCTTCATACGTCCAGCAAGAACTGCCAAGCTCCACACAGACGATTCAGCGCAAACGTTTTGAGCTGTCATACGAGTACATATGCGCCTGAACACGCTCGTGCTGCCACCTGCTTCTGTTGGGAGATTTCAACTACACAACGGGACCGGTTCCAGTTTTTGCCTTATTTAGTCAATTGCGTTTCAACAACTGGTGCTCACACACCCACAGGGACGTTCTATGATGTAGGCCAAGTGAGGCTCGTCATGCTCGATGTGTTCGCGAAAAGGACTCAAAATGTGGGCGCGTTCGAAACGGTTCTTCAGGGATTTGCAGCACGTGCACTTCAACAAAACCAAGCAGTTCTGCAACCTTCCCCAAATCCTCCCTGTTGCCTGGCATCATGCCTGCCCGATGAGCCAACTGGGTACGAGGTACATGGCTTTTCCTGGGAGTCCATGAAAAAATGCCAGACTCCTCAAACAAGAGGATATGGGAGTCTGGTTCTTTGTTCCGGGTGGTCGTGTATTGACAGAACCGTGTTTCATCATGGATTTTGCTCCACCAGGATCGCTGTGTGATTTGTTTCACACCGCACGGGTTTCAGTGAGGACAGAGGGAGCCCCCGGGATCGGTATGGCATAACATGCTCGACAGCGCTGCTGCTGCCCGTGCTCTCGCTCGCTCGGCTGGCGACGGCCCGACATTGTACACAACACGACCACCAGCGAGCGAGTCAACATGACTGCAACACATGTGACTGCGTCGTTGTCGCATTGACACACACGCCGTGCACACCCTCCCATAGCTGAACACAGCGCGTTCTCGCTGCGGACAGGCTCCATCCAGGGTCACAGGTAAGCCACGCATTCTTTATCCTGTTTCCAAAAGGTTCGTGCCAGGAATTGCTCTCTTCGTTCACAGTTTGAGGCGTATACGTGAGCATGTTTTGAATGTGGCCATGTCGAGGAAGAAAAACAGCCTGTGGGCCGCATGACGTCGTGCATAACTGAGAATAGCAGTGGTATAGACAAGCACAAACAGGTTCCCTCCGTGGGACAAACCTTCCAACAAAGAGAGCAGAGCAGAGTTAGGGCCACTGCACAAACGCACCAGGTCACTTCCTTCCTTGATGATCACGCCCAGCGTTCGCTACGCCGACGTCAATTTGCATGACGTCAGGGTCACAACGACACCGTCGACGTTGGTGGCCCTGCGAGTCATTCGTGCCGTTCACGTCGTGATTGCACGAAAACCGTCCTGTGGCCCGAACATGCACGTTTGCCTGCGTCGTGCTGTCGAGTTGTGCCATGGCCACGTCCGATATTTCTGAGATGAACGGGATGGGCCAATGTGTGCGTGTACGTGCACATGCGTGTGTCGAACTTTGAGTCAGAAGGGACCCCCCCCCCCACAAACACAACACACGTGCGCACACACGCGCACCCCCTTTCTCTTGTTCCGTTCCTGCTTGGCTCGTAAGTGAAATGGCTTTGTCGTGAGGGGACGGGGCGGCTCGTAAAGTTGGGCTTCTGTTTGTCGTTCGTCCGGAGTGGTGTTGGGTCTCAGTCAGGTTCCACACCCGCTCAAAAACACATTCCCAACATTTGACTCGCTGCTGTGTATTGATGTATGAGTTACATCAGAGGCTCCGCTCCGCACGGCGTCTGAATCTTCGATACCACGTGCGCGGTGACTCACGGCACCTGTGGAGATCGATCAGAGCGTATTGAACACTGATTGGGTGGGGATCACCCACGTCAGGGGCAATCACCGGCTGCAGCGGCCGCCGAGACCTGGGCGGGTTCACACTGAAGGCGTCAGGAGGGCGTTGCGTCACCAGATCCAGATCTATGGGTCTTGGTTCATCGAGCGCTTGTGTTGGACGTCTACGCCTTGCTTGCCTGCAGAGACAAGTCAGTGGACAGTGGCACGGACTTGTGTACGTGGTTGTGAATCGGGACGTGAAGCAGAAAGGCGACTCGCGCAGGGCCCCGGTGTCACCGCTCGTAACAACGAGCCCGCTGCCTGCATCGTGGTCAACACAGGCCAAACTTGTTCGACGTGCAAGTGCCGTGACCATGAGGGTGTTTTCTCGTGTGTGGCATTGTTCGAATTCTGTGGTGGATCCAAGACTGGTGCTCCCCAGCTTGGTACGAACCGGAATCTGGCCCTACCTGGGGCTCACAACGATTCCAGCTTTTCACGGGTCATCGGGAGCCCCTGACCTCTGCAGGCGCCCGACCCTGGATCCTCCATAGGAAGGAATCAAGCGAAACCAGACCTGATGTGCATTTCACAGCACAGAGACGTAGAAAAACATGATGAACTGACGACCCCAATTCAGACACGATGGAGCACCTGCCTTCACCACCGGTGGATCCGATGAGAGTCCCATAGAAACCCACGCACGGGGAGACATCTCTCATTCAACACGTGTGAAGTGGCTGAACAAAGAAGGGATCGACACTGACGGCGTGTAGCACGCGTTTCACACGAGATACGTCTCACCTTGCGTCCCCATGCAATTGAGGCCTGGTTGACACTGGACGCATCATGCCTTGCGACTCTGCAAGTCAGAAGGCGCTGCAGTGCCTGGGGCAGCGACGCCCTCTTGACACCCAAAGTGTGAAGGGGACCTCTTCCGAGGACCTTTTACGCTCGCACCACGATGTGCTGCACGTTCATTGGCCAAGACCAAGACCAACAAGCGACATTTTACGTGATCAGAGGGTTGATCTCCAACCTGCATTGATGTCAGGTGGGGCAATAGAAGCAAATCCAGGGTAACGGTGAACAAAGCCGCCTCTGGATGCGCTCTTCCTGTGCCAACCTGACTTCACGTGCACACGGGACATGGAATTCGCGCTGAACGTGAGACAGGCGTGGTACGTGAGGCTCCCCACTCATTCCAGTCGTGACATGAGGCTCCAGTTCATTTCCACGGAAAAGACGTGAGGCTCCCAACTCACTGCGAATGACAGGACTGTTGCTTTGTGCACAACAGCTGCAACGCGCGAGCACACGTGTACAGTGTACATGTGGGTGTTTGACGCGCAGCGAACAAGTGTGAAAGTTGCACAGGTACCAGGTCGCAGGTTTCAACGGGAGTTTTGTCAACCAGCAGAGTTTGGGGTCGAAGGTGATCAGTGTTTGCGACACGCAACTCCAAACCGAGCACCCGCCTCGGGCCAAACCACAAAAAAGTTGCTGCAACGTTAAAGCGCAGTTGTTTGGCCTCAAAATGTCACGTCGTCTGACGCATTGCTCTTCAGAATTGTCATATTGCAAACAAAATCAAGTTTGTTCGGCCTCCAGAGGTAAAAAGCTGGCGACCGGGCCGGGCTGACGCTCCATCACGGGAACCAGAGAACAAACTGAACCTGGCCATGTTTGAATTGTCTTAAATTCTTGCGTCGATCCGCAGGTCAAACATCTGTAGTAACAAGAATGCTACGCATAAAAAGCGTGTGGTCACACAAACGTTCGTTGTTCATACGAGGTAATATCAAAGTATTTTGAGACTCGACATGTTCTCGGCGATGCAGCGCGCGGTGGTCGGCTTCACGGTCAAGCGCAATTGGAACAAAACAAAGTGAGTTTTTTTGAGGTCAAAGACCATGTGTTTTGCACTGTCAAAAAAATTGCACATGTCAACAAACAGCAATGGGCGTCAGTTTATGTGGGTGGATACTTCATGCCTTCAAAGTACCGTCCTTCATGAAGTATGCATTTCTCGCATCTGGCGATCCATTGGTCGAAGCAATCGACCCACTGAGCAGCTGGTATGTCAGAGATGCAATCCAGAACTGTTTGCTTCACAGTGTCAATGTTCCGGTACTGGACTCCTCGCATCTTGCACTTCATGAGAGGAAACAAAAAAAGTCACAAGGGCTGAGGTCAGGACTGTAGGGGGGGTGCTTGAGTTGGTTGAAATTCATGTCATTCAGGGCATCCTGGGCTGGTTTTCCTCGATGGGCGGACGCATTGTCCATGTGCAATTTGTACAAATATCTTTGAGCCCACACTGCAGCATCTCTCCTGACCCTCATTGAAGTCCTCATCCTGGTGAGCACATCCCTGAAGATGTTGCTGGTCACTGTGGCATTCTGAATGAACTCGGCATGCAGCAGGCCCCGGCAGTCGAAGAATGGAAGGAACATAATCTTGGCTGTGGATCTCTCCCTGCTGACAGTTTGAGGTCTGTTCACTCCTCTTGGCAACCACTCCATACTCTCCCTTTTGCTGAAAGGATCATACAAATGAAAGTATGATTCGTCACATGTCACAATCCAGTTCAGTTTGTTGCCGTCTTGGCTGTAGTCCTGGATGAATTGGCGGCAGAAGTCCAGGCACAAGTCTCTTTGCCTCTGGGTGAGGACATGAGGCACAAGTTTGGAGGCTCTTTTTGTCAATTTGAGGTCCTTGTGAAGGATGCTGTGGACACTCCCATAAGAAATACTCATTGCTGCAGCTAACTGATGGATTTTTGTGCGAGGATTGCGTGTCACTTTGCGCTTACATTGTGCGATCATTGTTGCATTTCGGGCCAATTTTGCCCCACCCTTCCGGAACAAATCTCCAAGTTTGGTCCTTCCAGAATGAAAGTCCTTGTGCCAGTGGAATACTGATGGTCTTGAATAGCAATGTACTCCAAAAATGTTGCACATTTTGCGGCAAGTCTCAGCTCCAGAAATACCTTGCCGCATTGAGTACCAAACACATACTCTTTGAACCAATCTCTGAGGTATTCTCATGGACATTGTGGCTCGCTTTGTCTCCATTGTGAACACCAATGAAAATCCTGTCTGACAGTGTCTCTCAGTCTTTGATCGCATTGACCATATTGCACTTGTCACCAAGGCACCACTGACTAAATGCATACCGATCGCCAAGGACCGATTGACAGCCCAAAACATGTTGAGTCTCAA
>JAAUXT010045687.1_pt1 | contig 23116 bp, 22 predicted proteins | sample 7278171 | NCBI WGS metagenome assembly JAAUXT01 (sample SAMN14350112, study PRJNA611818) | marine sediment metagenome | isolation source: surface marine sediment (1.8m) | place: French Polynesia: Moorea | collected 2018-08 | reverse complement strand
TTCAAAACCACCAGTGTCATCGTTTCATATTATCACTCACAGAGCACCCAGAACTGTCAGTCTTCCTTCGTTTGCTGCACCACAACCATCAACCAGATCAAGCACAAAGTCCTCCTCTGCTTCTATTTCATGCAAAAGTGCGGACACACATGAGAAAATGACTGTTTTTTTAGATTTTTCCACCATACCTTGCAAAACCGTCTGCTTCTGTCAAAAAGCGCGAAAATGAGAGGCCGCGCATGCGCAATGAGATTACTCGATAAAAACAACAAATGCTGTTCGATTTACAAAAATCCTGGGGTGTCGAGAAAGAATTGGGTCATCAGAGAGAGCAAAAAAACTCTCGGATTCTCGGGTGTAAATCGAACAGCATCAATGAGATAGACTCTACAAGTCAAACTCTTCATCACTGAAGTTCATCGGGTCGTGTGGAGCCGAGACCGAATTTATGTTGTGTAAGATTCGGTTTGTCACGAACCTGGTTTCCTTCAATACAGTTGCCAGAAACGTCACTTGCGCGCACGCAGACAGAGCAAACTTGCGAAAACGATTCCTCAACACAAGAACATTGTCTTTGTTGGTAGATCTATCGGAGGAAATGAGTTTTTTCTCTGACGGCAGGCTGTCGACTGAACGCTCGAACTGTAATGAAAGCAAATTCAGCGTCAAATCTTGCATCGTTGCTATGAACGCTACTTTTCGCATTTGCTCTCCGAGGTCAGTCGACTGGTTTTATTCCTGTCCGTTTGGTCACTACACAGCACCGGCAAATTTTGCTCTGATTTGTTACTCAGCGTATCTTCCTGGTGCACGCTGAATTACAGACATTAAGAAAGAAGGTTAGACGAGAATAGTTTGTTTTCTGGTGAATAAAATTTATTTTGGCTGTCACAACGTTCACCTACGGTGGGCGATATTATGTGATTTTAATGCCCCAGGAGCTGGATGTTGAATGTCTTGGCAATGAATAACGAACTGTGCCGTGAACGCATGACCACTCGTGGTAGAGACAGAGCGAAATCTTGAAGATCTATGAAAAGCAGTCCACTGACGCCGAAGGTCTTCGTCATATGTTGCTTTGTTGGCGTCAGTGCAGCGTCCAAACTGATTTCAGCCATGGCGCACTACAAAGGAGCAGCGAAAGAAGCTGGCCGAGCGGCGATCCTGATGAAAAAACGGGAAAAAGAGCAGCAAGAACTTCAGGAACGCAAGAAGAAAATCGAGGAAGAGTTGGCGATTGGTAACATCAACAACAAGTTTGCTGCACACTACGATGCTGTGGAACAGAAACTGAAATCTGACACAGTCGGTAAGTGACAAGCTGGCTGTCGGGATGTACGTGGAAATGCCGAACCGATTCCACAAGCGCAAGACAAGAGCATTGGATTGGAACAGTTCCTCTGTTCGTTTTATCATTATCAAAAATAAATAAACAACAACATAAAACAACATCAAATCACACCTGTCATCTGGTGCGCCCTTGACACATTCTTGTGTTTTAGGCTTGGTCACGCTCGATGAAATGAGGGCCAAGCACGAAGATTTGGTCAAAGAAAGAGAGAAGCAAATTGCAACAAAACGAGGAGAGGCTTCGAGATTGGAGGAAGAACAGAAGGAGACGTCAAAGAAAAAGAAAAAATCCAAACAGGTGGGCACGTACATGAATGGTTCGTCACCCAGCGTGAAAAGAAACAGAATTTTCTGGCTATCGTCTTTTTCAAAACGGTTCAGTGGCATTTTATAAAAAGGAAAATTGTTTTGTTTCAGAAATCAAAGCTGTCATTTGACCTTGATGAACTGGACGATGATGAAGATGAAGCCGGAGAAACCGAGACTGCAGAAGTAGAAGTTCCATCAAAACGCAAAAGACTCGGTACATTCCTGATACGGAAAACGACCACAGCTGTAAATCAATCTCTCTGAGGGTGTCTTGCTTGTCACAGTCAATCAGAACAGAAAAAAACAAAACAACAACACACGATACATTGCAGGCAAGAATCCAGATGTCGACACAAGCTTTTTGCCTGATCGAGACAGAGAAGAAGAGGATGCGAAACTCAGGTAGGAAAACCTGGTGCTGTCCAGCGTCTGTCTTTGGCAAGGTTTGATCGTCCTCTCGTCACACAGTGATTGTGCACCGCTTTTGAGCGCCAAATGGACTCAGACTCCGATTGGCTGGTTGGCAAATGTGTTTCTGTCAGGTTCTCACAAGTGCAACCAACGTAAGTGGGGACTATAAAAGGCACAGGTTGACGCTGCTCGGCGTGAGCTGTTTGTCAGTTGGTGGTTTGAGCATGCCAACACGCACGTGTCAATTCTTGATGTGAGTGGAAGTGTGTGAGTTTCAGAAAAAGTCCACACCTGCTTGCTTGGTAACAAGGAAATGGTTTGTCCTCAATCAGTCAAGAGCAACGTAGAATTGTTCATGTCAGATCCTCATCAAATAAAACGCTTCTCGTTTGGACCGAAATTCGGGGTCACACGACAGTGAGATCTGTAATAATTTCGTCTAAAAGAACACCGAACTGCGAAAAGCACACAAAGGCGCAACTCTTTGGTTTCAGACACGCACAACCCACGCCTCGACAGTTTGATCGAGGAGAGATTTGTTGATTTTGTTCGAACGAAAGCACCGCACGGCAAATTGAACCGTACGTTGGTTTGAAAAGTGTATCGTGCACCAAAAATTTGCTTGTTGATCTATACCTGCAGAGAGGAGCTGAGACGAGACTGGGCCGAAAAGCAGCAGAGGATCAAGAACGAGGAAATCGAGATCACGTACAGCTACTGGGACGGGTCTGGCCACAGGCGGCAGGTGCGCATGAAGAAGGGAAACAGCATCCAGCAGTTCCTGCAGAGATGTCTTGAACATCTTCGGAAAGAGTTCAACGAGCTGAAGATTGCCAGCGTGGATCAGTTGATGTACGTCAAAGAGGATCTGATCATTCCTCAACACTACACATTCTATGACTTCATCGTCACGAAGGCGCGAGGGAAGAGCGGCCCATTGTTCAGCTTTGACGTGCATGATGATGTCAGGATCATCAGCGACGCAACTGTGGAAAAGGATGAATCTCACGCTGGCAAAGTTTGTCTCCGGAGTTGGTACGAGAGGAACAAGCACATCTTCCCTGCGAGCCGGTGGGAGCCTTACAATCCAGAAAAAAGTTGGGACAAGTATACCGTGTCGGACAAAGAAGCTGCGAAGATCACTGTGAAGTAACTTGGTTTGAGTATGACAGAACTTTGAAGAAGAACAGTTTGATCCGTTTGTGAGTTCAGCGATCTGTTTACCGTATCTACGTGAAACACGTCAGGTGTTGGAAACGTGAGTTTCTCTTTTGTTCTGTGGCGTCGCGATTTTACTGAGTTGGTGCCCTTCAATCTGCAGAAAGGGTTTGCGGGCACAGCAAGGGTCTGCCATGCAAACATTTCACATTTCAACATTTATCATTGCGGCCTCCCCACCCCTCGCCAGAACAAACTGGGAAGTTCCCTTTTCAAGCGTGATGTCTGCTTGTGTGTTTGTCTGTCTGGGCAACGATCGGTTTTGGTGGGGGAGGGGGCAAATCGATATGTGAGACAGGATTGGTTTATCCCCTCCCAAACTGTCACACGGTCGGGTTCACTCCACACACTGATCTGTGAAGAATCAGTTGGCGGGGGGGGGGAAGGAAAACCCATCCTTTAGAAAAAATGTCTGTTTCGTGTTTTCCAATCATGTTTTCTTTCACAGATATTTTGCTGATAATTTTTTCCTTCTTCAAGCCCGTGGCACGGCTCGGCCTGCAGGTGCGGGCTCAAGTACAACCACTATACGTATGTCTGTGTGTGCCAACCACTTGTGGCGGGGAGGGTGTGTGAACTGATCTGTGACACACTGGTCAATTTACCCCTTTCCAAACTGGTCCACCACACGGCTCTGTTTGAGGTAGGGTACCCCTGAACCAATCGGTGTCACATGGATCCCCCCCCCCCAACGAAAAACCGTGTGGCGGGTCATTTGTCGGGGTGTGGGTTGAACCCATCGTCGGAATGTCTGTTCTTGGAGTTATGCTGACCGCGAACAGCTGTGGGCTCGTTGATCAATTATCTGTTTTCAGCGGATCAAGAGCAACAGCCAAAACAAGCAAATGACAAAAAATAATGGCCAACAAACAGTCTGAAACGTTTTAAAATGGGTGACAAAATTAAAATAAAGATATAAGTCACCGCACACTTCTTCCATTCCTCCGTCACGTTCCAACAGCGGTTGCAAAGTATTCAACAGTGTGCTCGTCCGCTGCGGCATCTGTTGGAGAGGTCAAGGCAGAAAAACATACCAGGCGATATCGTGACAAGGCTTGTCTGCTAAATACTACAATATACAAGTTTTGTACAAAACCGCATTTCCTCGCAAAAATTGTGCAGACCAGTCGATCTTCTTGCGGTGCCAGCAGAAGGACAATACGGAATCATGGACAAGCCACAGATTATCGCGCATGTTCAGAAATCAATGAACTTTACGCTGTTTGATTCGAAGTGGATTCCGTGCAGTGCAAAATTTGTTGTGCTTGGAAACCATGCGAGGGGCACTGGAGCCCTGCAGGTTTATGAGATCTCACACGGCGACGTCAAACTTGTCCAGGAGGTTTGTGTTCTGTATGTAGCTCTAGATCTATGAGTACTTTGTGATGATTGTGGTAGGTGGTCTGGGTTTCGTTCAACGAGATATTTACATAGATCTACATCATGATTACTCGTACCATTGTGGTTTGTTTCAGTCAGAAAAATCGAAAGCTTTGAAGTGCGGGACGTTCGCAGCGTCAAGCCTGCAACAGCGATACCTTGCAACTGGGGACTTCGATGGACGGATGCAGATCTGGTGAACACAGCCTGTGCAAACACCTCGTGCCCAATTGACACCTCGTGGGCAAGCAAATAACAATTTGATGTCGTGCTTTCAGGAACCTGGAATCAGCTGAATTGCCTGTGTACTCGGTGAAAGGGCACAAAGAGATCGTCAACTGTATTGATGGGGTCGGAGGAGTGGGAATCGGAGAAGGAGCCCCGGAAATAGTCACCGGCAGCAGAGACGGTAAGAGTGACAAGTTCTTTTTGACTGCGCCAACAAAAATTGAAACTGAGGCGCGTTACAGGAGAGTGGTGGCCCCAAGCTTGTGTATGACTTTTTGGTCAGGGTCTGTGAAAGTGTGGGATCCTCGTCAAAAGAACGACCCTGTGGCCACTATGGAACCTCAGGAAGGCGAGACGAAAAGAGACTGTTGGGCAGTAGCATTCGGTGAGTCTCATTGAAACGTGCACTGGCCAAGAGCTTCAACACTGAGCGTCTTCCACACATGTTACGCATTTACGAAATTCAAGAACTCATGACTCAAGAGTGCACTTTCAGGGCACGCGTACAATCCGCATGACAGGTGTGTCTGCGCGGGATACGACAACGGTGACATAAAACTGTTCGATTTGAGGAACATGTCCCTGAGGTGGGAAGCCAACGTCAAGAGCGGTGTATGTATCAAAACAAAAAAAGACGAGAGAAACACTCAGCGTCCATCTCTTCTCAAGGATTGCACTTCAACTTCGCTGTGAACTTTTCTGTGGTTTCTTCAGGTATGTTGTGTGGAGTTTGACAGGAAGGACATAAACATGAACAAGCTCGTCGCATCTTGTTTGGAGGGAAAATACCACTTGTACGATCTCAGAACACAACATCCAAAAAGAGGCTTTGCAAGTCTCACAGAGAAGGTGGGATGGACCTTGAAAATGTTTGTAGTACCGGTAAACTTCAAAGTGAGAGGTTCTCGAAACTCAGTTGCACTGTTTTTCAGGCGCACAAGTCCACAGTTTGGCTGGCGAGGCACCTGCCTCAGAATCGCGATGTGTTCATGACAACGGGAGGCGGTGGCTCCTTGAATCTGTGGAAATAGTAAGTTTGTAGATTCTTGCGGGGCATGAAACGAACACAGCAACCTTGCGGAAGCATTTTCACGGAAGCAAAGTGCAGACACTTTATGACCCGTTTCTGTTTGGCAGTGAATACCCAGCACAGAGAGTGAAGAAAGATTCGGAGGAACTGGACGAAGGGGTTGTAGGCGCGGTGAATCTGCTACAAAACGTGACGCTGTCCACTCAGCCGATCTCCAGCTTCGATTGGAGCGCAGACAAGTTGGGGCTGTGCGTCTGCACCTCGTTCGACCAAACTCTGCGGGTGCTCATCGTCACCAAGCTGAACCAGCTCTGAACTGTGCTCAAAACGGACACCCTGAACTGCCGTCCAGTCCTTTGCCACGCGTTGAAGATGACCCCACAAAACCGAGGTGCTCTGTCTGTGAAGGACAATAAATCGTTCTCAGTGTGAAAAATAAGTTTTTATTTTTATCGCATCCGTTCCAGTTTTCTTCCATAAATCTTCACTCGTTTTGACCAAAATAGAAAACAAATTGGTTCACGCACGAAATAAAGGCAATGGAAATGCTGCAACGCTTCCCCCCTATTCTGGTGGTCGGCAGCAAAGCGCTTTGGAAGTACGTGCACAAGTTCTGGCTTGGAAATCTCACCAAGTGTTCTTTCGTCGTCTGATATTATGGTTCGACAGCGTCGAATGGCAGTCTGGGGAAAAAAGTGTCTCCAAGGCACCTGGCGTTGATCTCCGTTTGCAGCACAACAGTTTTGTTTTCAACAAAGCCAACAACCAGAATGGGAACAAACTTATCTCGTCTCACGAATATGTGATGCAGTTTCGACAGTATCAAACGATTTTTAGAACAACTGATCAACGAGCGCGCGCGGCGACCAGTGCCGAAAAAAACAACAACAACACCCTGCCAAAAAGCGCACAGCCACGAGATGCGTCGACCCATTTCTCAGTCTCAGTTCAGTTCTGGGTCTCTGGCTCTTCCGAATGCCACCCAAACTAGCCCCTGTTGATGTCGGAGCATGGAGCAGGTTGCAACTCAACTGAACTGAGACTGAGAAATCGGTCGAGGTGACACATCACAGCCAATGGACCACAAGAACTTTGTGGCCTCAAAGATGGTGATGTGTGTGTGTGTGTGTGTGTGTGGGGGGGCATTTTGTACACATGAATCGTTTTACCCCCCAAAACCATTTTGGTATTGCAAATTAGTTTTGGGAACACTGATTTGTAGCCACAAATTGGGTCGGGGGGGGGGAAAGTAATTCTTTTTGGATCTGAGAAAAGCACAACAAACCTGAACATCAGTTATTTTCACAAGGCCAGAATTGCAAAGTTGAGTTACCCCTCCCCCTGCCTCCCCCATTTACGAGTTCAACTGTACACAGACAGATACACATACAGAAAGTGATTGCACTAAGCCTGGACCTATCCGGCTGTGCTGGGGCCGCGGGCTTGAAAAAGAAAATCAACGCACAGGATAGTGATTGCGCAAAATGAAGAGCCTCAAAATTTCGAAGGACAAGATCGTCAAAATTTGACAAGAACAGAGTGACTACTTCAGTAGTTCGCCCGTGAAAATTGACATGTCGCAACGTGAAGGAAGCACAAAACGCACGCGACACATACACACGCACACACACATACAAATGCATCACAGAGACACTGACCCAAAAATACAGGTGTGAGTAAATATAACGAACCAACAGATCACACAGCAGACGTGCATTTTGCGTGCGGGAGATAAGTTACGTTCACATTGCATACAGAAAGGGGACTAACTATTGGCACCATGAATACAAAATGGACACTTGCTTCTTTTTTGATTGTTCGATAAGTACCAGCGCATAGAAACATTCCAGTCGTACCTTCATTTGCCTGGGCAAACAAGAGTTCACAGAAAACAGAGCGCGCGGCCGCTGGTTTATGCCCAAAAATATTTTCCGTGCTTTCTTGAAAAACTGGATCACACCCCACACCTCTGATCCAAAATCTTTGGGCGGGACGGATCGTGAGGTCTGGTCCCAATTTTTTTGGGACAAACCACATTGAATAGTGACAATTTCTGACTTGTTCTGAACAAATTGGGTCCCACACTGTCTTAAAATGTCATGACTGGACCGCCGCCCTGATGAACACACACACACACACACACACACACACACACACACACACACACACACACACACACACACACACACCGCTCTGCCGCAAAGGCAGTCGCGCGCACAAAAACGAGCACTGCTGCGACACAACAGGAACCGCTGTGTTCAATGCGTAGACTCTAAAGTTTCCCAAAAGAAGGATTACACTTCCCAAAAACGTTTTGACCACACTTGAATTTAAGGCACAACTCTGCGGGACAATGGCAGGAACAACACACGCACTGTTGCGTCAAAGACAATCACCGGCATGAAGACTCAATTGTATTCGAGTACAGTTTGTTCTTCAAATTTGCACCTGCAAACTCTTGAAAGTTTACTTCTTGGTAGAATCTTGTCAAAAATCGTTAGCAAAAGCACAATCATTGCTCATTTACTCAAAAACGTCTGAAGATTCGTGCTTCACAGCAAACCCACGCGAAGCCACAGCATCAAACAAAAAAAACAAAGAAAGAAATGAAGAAATCAACGAAACCAATCGTTAGTACATTTGGAGAAAACGAACACCTTCAACAATAGTTTGCACAAAAGACGCAAAGAATGAGAATGCTGACACACTAACGAAACCAAAATCCCATCTGGTACAAAACGACTGAACACACCAGGTACAGAACACACACTGTGGTCAGACTGAAGATACTCGCCTGAACAGCTGGGCCGAACAAGATAAATACCATCAAATTCAAAAGGAGCAGGTAAAATATCTTCAGCGCCAGCACTATGTATTCGTTGTGTCTCAGGGGCCTGGCGTCGGTCAACAGGCGATCTGCGTTGATGCTGCGGGTCACTTCGTTCCACTCGGGAAACTTTCCCGTCTTGTGGAAGACTTCCAGCAGTTCCTCCTTCTCCACAAACCTGTCGTACATCCACTGAGTGAGAGACTCTGTGTCTTTGGGAAGCTCTGAGATGGGAAACTTTCTGTGGTGAACTGTCACGTTGCACGCGTTGCGAGTTCCACACAATATAGTGATTCCGTTCAGATCCAAGTTGTTGGGATACCCGACGGTCGTGTCGACCAACCACTTCAGGGGCCGCACCTCCGAATTGGCACCTGCAACAGGAGGTTGGAATATGAACAGCATACTGTGTGGCACAACCTCTTGATTGTCCCATCTTTCACTTCGCCAGTCAAGTTACCGCCCGACTTGCGGCAGACCCATAGTCTAATGCCCAACTGTTGAGTACCAACGCGAAGATTTACTCTGGCGACCAAATTCAAACTGCAAAAGGCACACTGACTTTTGTGATGATCGTTCGCGACGCCGTTGCTGCCGTTTTGGTGTGAGGCTTCAGTTGGGAGAGTGTTCAGGAGGGTTCCCAGAGCTCCGACTCTGGGCAGCACCACGTTGTTCAGGACGGGGAAACCGTGCTTCTTGGCGTACCTGCGATGAAACAAATGGAAAAGGTGCCCAGTTTTAGCCGTGGGTGGATTCAGAGTAACTGATGTTGGGATTTCTGACTGAATGAGACCGTTTACACCACACAGGAGCGTGGACAGCCAACAGATGGGTGACGCACCATGTACACCCCGGACAACAAGCATGACGAAATAAAATCTTACTCTTGGCTTCTTTGTCTTCGCTTCCTGAGAAAACCGCCCTCAGGGAAGAGCAGTGCCCATTTTCGCTTGTTTGGGATGAAGACCTCTTTCAAATGATGTGTCAGTCTGTCCATTTGAGTGCTTTTCAAATCTTTCTGAAAAAGAAGAAACAAAAACACTTTTCAGTGCCGACCCGCGCCTCAGCGGCCATATCGAATTCACAAACCACACGGCATTGCGCTTTCCAAGCTGGAAAATTTGGAGGATACTGAGGGGGCGGGGCCAGACAGTGTGTAAAATTTTGGAGGTAACTTTCAACCGGAGGGGGGGGGGTACGAAAATGCACGCGCCGAACCTTAACGCGAGGAGGGCAGGCGTACTTCGTTCATTTCCGTTGAGCACATTTTCCCAATGTTTCTGCCACAAAGGTGTTCAAAAGTTGTTCAAAGATGATACCAAGGTTGAACACTCTGTGCCAGTGAAAGCACAGATGTGCAACGACGAGGTCGTATGTTGTGCAAACACAAAAACAAAAGGAGACTGAGAACAATCGATAGACGTCAACGACGACCAACATATCTCCCTCAAAGAGCACAAACTGCCAAGTTGAAGGTTCCGTGCCTTTGGCATGCATTGAATTTCTTGAAGTTCAATTCTGTCATATGCAAATCTAGACCACGAACAAAGGCATTTCGAGGACGAAAGGAAGCCGTGAATCCCACAGGCACTTGACGAGTCTGTTCCCGTGAAGGCGCTGACTCCCAAAATCTGGCTGTGGATCCAGAAATACCCCACGCGGAGTCAACTTTACAACGCGTTGTTAAAAACACAGGTGTTGAAGCTCAAACAAGTTATGGGTTACCATCAATTACAAATCAATACGTCAAAGCTATTTATCGATCCCTCCCAGTTACCTGTTCCAAGTAGAAATCACCGTGCAGCAGAGACAAGGGACCGAAGTGCGTGTATTTGAGGATCATATCCTGGATCCACATGGAGTTCTGGCTCACTCCGTGGTGCGACAGCAGATACATGAGCGTGAACACGTCCGCCGTTGACTGGTGATTGCTGATCAGAATGCCGCCGTCGTCAACAAGATCTTTGATGTCCGTGCCTACTTCTGTGACTGCAAGCACAAAGTGACTTTGAGATGGATTTGAATCTCCGCGCACGCAAGAAAGCTTTCAACACTCGTCACGAAGGTGGGCGTTGTGACTTGAGATGAGAAACATCTTGGCAGGGGAATGCATATGTCTGCAGCTGATTTGCACATCTACAGATCACGGAGTTGTTCTTCTGAGGTGGCTCATCAGTCTACAGCATGGCAGCGAAATAATGCACGATAGATTGAGTCATTTGCAGTGAGACCAAATCGTTTTGGACATTATTTTTCCGTGCAAGGTATCTATGCAACAAACAAATGCGAGAAGATAGATAAATAGCTCAGAATCAATCACAGAATTGTGGCAGATGATCCAAACTCAGTTTCTTGCAAGTCTCATTCTTGATCTATGAAAATATCCCGAATGGATCATGTCTGATACAACACATTCCAAAAACCACCAAAGAGCTTCGAATTATGGACAGACTTGTGGCAGATGATTCCAACTCAGTATCTTATTGTTTGTACCATTCCCATTCCTGATCTGAAGAAAGCATTGTCAGATCATGTTCAATCAGTTCCACTTGTCAATAACTGATATTTAGCTCAATCACAGACTGATATCAGAATCAGTCAAATAATTGTCTCATTGGTTTTTCCCATTCCCTTGCTGGATCTGTGACAAAACTTTGGACAAAAATCTGATCACCAATCAGTGCATGTATTCCAATCATGGCAGGGCAGAAGGATTCCACCCAATTGGAAAGGACAAGAGGTCAAATATGCTATCACCCAGAAAATGAAAGTGGCTCAATCTGCCATTATGCACACCCAATATTTGTGACTGTTATGTGCTGGTTGGTGATGGAATGTACTACTGGCAGACATGATTTGATGGCAGGTCAAGAGTGGGAATGACCAGTATGAACTTACAAGGCACTGAGTTTGAATTATCTACTACACCACGATTTTCGGTACGTACCCATGTAATGTTGATGATATTGCTGACTTGTCAGGAGGTACAAGAGCCAGCGGTGGAAAAATCCTTCGATGCGCAGGTAGAGCTCCGGAGCGACGTACCACAAGGGGGTCAGAGTCAACAACCAGAACAAGTGTACGAAGCCAATGTACTGATACGCCAGAAACACGGCAAAGGAAAGCACTCCGAAGGCCACAGTTTTCAGGTATCCGAGTTTCGTTCCGTCGTGGTCCAATGTAATAAATTTCCCCCATCTCTCAGCCATATTGGAGAAGTCTTCGCCCAAAGCAGCGATGCAAAATTAACAGGCTCGTCGGTGCCAATTTCCTCAGATCAAAGCGCTGTACGTGATTGTCATCAGGTCGCTGCGCTCCGTGCTGCCGGTACCTGGCTGCCTGGAACTGAAACGGAAAAACAAGAAAACATTCCATTAGGCTGCTGCTGAATAAATATGGTAAATTAATTACATGTGCACTGAATTCCACCAGCATCATATTGAAATAATAACAGCAAAAACACAATGTCACATGAAAATGACTGCATGCAACCGAACGCACGTCAGACAAGTGGTGCTGTACGCCAGAAAGCGCGGCGTTGCTCTGCCGAAAACAAATGTGAAGGGTCAAGCACAATTCTCAAAGAAAATTAAAAGAACTGAGAGGTATTTTTGGGGCAAACAAATCAGTTGCACACAAATGTAACGATTTGTGCCAACCATTTTCTTGTCAATTCTGTGCTTTTAAAACCTCCATCACAACAAATTTCTTTATTTCTTTCTCCCACCCTGAGGACACACAATGGGATCACAAATAATCCTGTTTTTTTCCTGTTGGTTCCAATCAAAATGTCTCCAATTTTCTTGCAAAATTCTGTGCTTTTAAAACTTCCATCACAACAAATTTCTTCATTTGGTGGGGTAGCATCCAGCCTGGAGACACACAATGTGATCAGAAACGATCCTGGTCATCATACCTATTGGTTCCAATCGTAATGCCTCCCATTTTCTTGTTTGCACTTTTAAAAACCTCTGTCACATCAAATTCCCTTATTTGTAAAGGTAAGATCCATCCAAGAGAGACACAAGAAGATTCCAGACAATCATACTTGATGCCAGTATTGATCCCTGTTGATATCTGTTGTATTGGATTGCTCATTTCAAGAGTTACAATCTTTGGATTCAAACCTGTGTCAAAACTCAAATCTGTTACATGTAACCACCAATCCAAGAGAGAGGCTGAGGGCAGGGTAAGGTAGGGTTGAGTTTGATTGAAGTGACAGATTTGTGGGTGGCATGCCCTCCATTGCTAAGCAACGTGAACTTTAGGGTTATTGGGAACCACAACAAATACCCCCTCCCCTTGCACAGGTAGACATAGATCCACTGAGACCGACTGCACCAAGCCCGCGGTTACAGATGCCTTCGGCGACCGCGTAAATGTACAGCTATCAAAGAAGACTTGACCCCTCTCAGATGGGAAAAGTTTTCACAAATTTCAGGCCCTGAAAAGGGACAGGGAAAGGGCGTCGGTTGACACTTCTGCAGACGCAAACGAGACTCGTAGAGGAATGCTCCAGTATCCGACCACCCAGATCGATCTGCGTGTCAACAGGCCTGTCGACACAATGTTCAACCCTGAGTTTCTCAGCCCCTGTCTATCTCAGAGAGAAGCTGCTTGTACCAAAAGAGAGCCCAGAAAAAGGGCTCTCTTCTGGTATAGGCAACTTCTCTCTGAGACACAGAACTTGTTGAAATTTCAGGTGGTTAGCAGATTTGCTCTAATGTCAGACCACCCTGAATTTCTCAGCCCCTGTGTCTCTCAGAGAGAAGCTGCTTATACCAAAAGAGAGGCCAGAAAAAGGGCTCTCTTCTGGTATAGGCAACTTCTCTCTGAGAGATACGGAACTTGTTGAAATTGAGGGTGGTCAGCTACTGGAGCAAATCTGAAGTTTGCTCTAGTAGCCGACCACTTTCAGTTTTTTTCCCATTGGGAATACATTGGGAGGTGGTCGGCTACTGGAGCTGGTCGGATACTGGAGCTGGTCGGATACTGGAGCATTCCTCTATCGGCGCTACACAAATGAGAACAAAAGTTTGTTGCAATGACGAGAAAGAAGTACGAGGAGGAAACAATGGATGCCAAAAGGTTGCCACATTTGAACAACATTCAGAGAATAGATTCTTGTTGCACGATGGAACAGAAGACTCACTGCTTGTACGAAATTTCTGTTTCCTCTGTGTTTGTGCCCAGCTTGTCAGATATTTCACATGTGCACAGTCGCCTGTATAGTCTTCGCTCACAGAGGCGTCCAATTTATCCATGCATCAACAGAAACACCACAGAAGGAAGCGAAAAGGACGACTTCGCCGCGACAAGAGCTTCAAAGTGAATGAAATTGGGTTCGCGCACCAGCAGTGAGACGAGCGCACCCGACAAACACAGCTTGTTCCGCTTCTTCCAAATCCTGCGCTGTTATCATCAGCGGAAGGAGAAAAGCTTCAAACATCCATCCACCTGTCAGTTCTTGTTGTCTCACTACAACATTGCTCCGTAAGCGAGGAATGTTGTAAAAATAACCTGCTCAACATTTGAATGTAACGTATGTTCGTGTGCACATTGGACTTGCTGCCTGTTTATGAACAGAGCCAGGTTAAACATGTATGGTTGAATAGAACTTGGCTGTCGTTTATGAAACATTTTGTTGAACATTGAGCAGACAGGATGTGCACCCAAGAATACATGCATCACAATTTTTGCCCACTGCATCACAGACCATCCATGCACGCGTGTATTCAAGCAAGCAAGCTTTCAGCGATTCTGCAAAACTCCCTTGTACTCGATTACGGAGCCTTGTTCTGAAGAAACAGTGCTTGCACCCACACAACACATCGGTCGAACGGTTCCGATAAATGTTCTCTTTCCCCGTGGAAATTTTTCTTGACTCGCTTTGCCCGAAGCAACACAAACAAAACTTACGCTTCCTTCTGCAAGCAAGCAAGGAGGGTCTTCAAGACTGGTACCTGTCGGCGCACGTACAACTCCACTTGGTTGCCGACTTCTCCTCTGAGCACCGATCACAAATGGCCACGTGATACGTATCATCGGCAGGTGCAAACCACGTTCCATCTCATGCTCCACGATGTGTGCTCAGTATCATTTGCGCTATTTGCTCAGGAGCCATTGTTCGAAAGCGTGTATCATCAAGAGAATGATACCCCGATAAAGTGCAATCAATATAGAATTGTTTGCGCCACAAATCACACTTTGCTGCGCAATGGAAGTTTTCGGACGCGAGACCGAGAGCACTGGTTCAAAAACAGCGCGATCAGTCGATAAGCTGGATGCAATAAAAGTCAAATCAATATTATGGAAATCGTCGACAGTCGTGCTTGTGTCAGAGATTTATTAACAAAAGCTGCGCTCAAAAATCTGCTCTTATTTGGAGACTTTCCTGCTCACCAAAGCGGTTGTATAAACAAGAGACGAAACATCAGGAGATCAAACTTGCACCACGCAGACAGCTTCGTGGAGTTTTTGCGTGATAGCGCCAAATTAACCACTACATTTCAGTGGTACCACCACACCCTGGAAGCGACCAGATCTTTCTCACAAAACAAGAGATCGAAGAGCAGAAAGCGCGCCAGTTGACCACTCCAAAGAAAATGTGGTCGGACCATGACACAGGTGTGTGCTCAAGTGCAATGCTCTCCTCACGGGGATCGTATTTGTGCAATCCCTGTGATCTCATGCAATCCCCTTGCGATCTCATGCACTTCCAATGATCTCTTTGTGATCTCTGTGACATTTCCCAAATCATAAGTGCTTGATGGCTGCAAAACCATGTGAAATGCACACAAACGACCCTCATGATCTCATGTAATCTCCTTGTGTCTCAGCCAAATTTAACACATCAAAAATGCCTGGCACTCAAAAACCAAGGAACACACCTGAACACTCCCTTCCAGAGGTGGCTGCCATTGAAGAATACCCAGACCAAGATAGAAGGTCTCTCACTGGCTCCTTACAGAATATAATAAGTCCTCAAATTGTCTCAGTTGGAATCTTAGCCAATCAGAACCCTCACAAGCGAACATGTGCACACCAGCAGTTTGTCACCTTCACTCCAGAATTCTTCCACCAGTGTGGCAAGGAGTTCCTTGATGGAACATTCCTTCAGCTCTGACACGGTTGCCTTCTCCATTCTTCAAGACATCAATTCTAATGTATTTTGATTGAATTTTGTGATGTCATGCAATTCCCTTGTGATTCCTGTGGTCCCCTGCCCTGTGGTCCCCTGCTGTCCCCTGGTGATCTTCAATGAAATTTCCTCAATCTCCAGCAAAATGCACCAAATTTTTTTTCATAAACACAAAATTGGAATTGTGCGAAGTTTTACACACATTTCTTCCCTTGCTGTGCGAAGTCCCTGCAGGGCGAAGCACCATATGGTAGTGCAGTATACAGCAAGGTGGATGGAATATCCCCTGCCCCCTCCCCAACCCCCCTCCCCCTACCTAAACCCCCCTCCATAGCCAGACCCCCCCTGCAGACAGCATGACTGGTGGAAGATAAGGAGGATAAGGAAGAATTGATGAACAAGGAAGAATTGACGACATTACTGATGCCGCAAGGGACTTCGCACTGCAGTTGCCTTGAGCACTGCTTCTTGTTTCATGAAAACAATGCACTCGACACAAAAATTTCACAAACACACACACACACGCACACACACACACACACACACACACACACACACACATGTACAGACTTCATGGTGACTGCACTGGGCGCCCACAATTTGTTGCGTGCACACGCTTGAAAAATGTGCGGAGCCTGCAGTAGAAATCCAACATGCACTGGAGGGCACTTTGGAAGCTCAGTTGCGCATCCTGATATTCCACGTTCACTCCAGTAGTGCTCGGGCCATATGCACATCGACCAAAGGAACAAGAAGTCACCATTTGTCTGTGACACGTCACCTGGAACACGAAATTAACGGTCCTTGCTGAGCCAAAAGCTGCTTGCACCTTTGAACGGCAGTGCGAAACTTGAGTCAACCTTCGCACCACAAAACAACGAGCATCATCACCACATCACGGATGGAATGACAGCATTTGGTTCAAGCACGAACACGAATCGAGTTAGTTCGTCCTACAGAAATCTTCTTGATGTCTGTTGAACTGAAGATTGAGCACCTGTCACCGGATTTTTTTTCTTCTTGTTTATCACAACCGCCGCATGCTGTTTTGCGGTCCTTGTGTGCACTCCCAAACAGATCCCAGTATTTTCCTTGTGCGCAAACTGGTATATCGACACATTACCTTGCTTTGTGGTGAGAAAAGGGCCCTGAGCTACAATTTATCACACGTGAGAAACGTAAATGGACTGCTACTGAAGCTGAAGTGGTCGCGATGCGAAAGACGCTCGAGTTTCCGTCAAAACGTCCAAAAAGGCTCTGCTCGCACGTGCACAATTGATTTCTGTCACCCTGTCTGCAACAGAGACTTCACACGCGAGACCTGTCTGCATTTTGGAGCTGCAAATTAGACTTTCTCGTCAACTGCAAACTTTGTCACCCAATATTGTTTCCTATGACAAAACTTGCCTCGCAGACGACTCAAGAACCATGTGTTCGCTACAGACCTGTTCTATTCAGACGAGACGCTTGTTGCGAGGTACCGGTTCTCCGTGGTCAGGTTTCCTCCTGCGAATGACAAAAGAAAACAAAACATGAAATCGGTTCTTCACCACAAATCACCCCAGAAGCTGTCTCAAGTTACCACGCCCACAAAAAAAGTTGCATCAGACACCGCTCGGCACGGCATGAATGTTTCACACCGATCGATAAGGAGTCTGGTGGAACTCAGATTGACACAGGTGTTCTCTTCCGGCAATTGGTCGATCAATCCCAGTGTGTCAAGCTGCACCTCGACAAAGCTGCCTCAGGAAAAACAAACAACTAGAAGTACAATGCTGCGCCACACGCGAAGGACTTGATCGCAATCTTTGCAGAAGCCACGGCCACGGTTTCTGCGACAAAAGGAACACAGGAAAGCCCGCAACTTGTGATGTGCGTGACATTTAATGGGCAATCGATCCTTGTCTTCAACAAAAAATCTTTTGGAATCACATATTCGCATGATCTCCGCTAAACAGGCAAGACGCGGAAAAAGTGTCTCACACGTAACTTCTGGTCCTGTCCTCATAGTTCCACAAAGTTTCCCAAATTTGCTGAGAGGAGCGCCACAGTCAACACGAAGCAAGGGTCACTTCATTTCATCATCGCACGACATGCAGCTTTGTCACAAACACAACGAAATTCCGTTCAGTCATTCTGCTGGTGCTTTCAAGCAGTTTCAGTTTGTTTTTGCAATTGCACAGAATGCTTTCTACAAAGAAACACCGCCATGAAATGAAGCAAAAAGAAACCTGAGCAAATCAGTGGCTCTTCAGACTGAACGTCAACGTGATCAAATTTGCGCGCACGTCTCCAAGGTTGCGCGCATGTCTGCAAAACATCCAACAAATAAGTCTCTTGTGAAACAGGTCTGAACCTTGATGTGTTGACACCAATCACCAGAAAAGACTGAACAACTTGAATATGGACCAGATCTACAAAATATCCACCAGAAAAAAAAACATTTCAAATTCGATCGCACTTGAACACACAATACATCAGGAATTCTCACCGAGTAAACACTGCACTCCCGCCACACCCAGTAAATTCTTTTCAAACACGAGCAAAAGTGCTTCGTCTCATTGCACAAAATGTGACTAGTGACCACGAAATAGGACTGACTTTGTGAAACGGTGGCAAACTGGTGCAATATCATCAATAACAGTGCAGACAAAACCAATAAATGCGCATAAAGAGTGAATTGCTGTCACAATTTCAAATCTCTTCACAAAAATACAATTGGAATGTAAACTTGAAATTTCTTGTGAGTTAAATAATTGAAAAATGTGACTTGCAACCAATGCGGTGAATATTTCGTGAAAGTTCCAAGAGAAATGCGCAACAACGCAAACCTTCGTGAACAAAAAATACACGGTCGTCACGTGACTAGAATAACACACCGATCCAAACACACAGTGGGTAAACCAAACACACAACAGTCGCAATGAGCACTCCAGCGTACAAAACGTTGGCGAGAAGGACCGTTTTAGCAGAAAAGTAAACCGGAGTTGGATCCAGCAGGATATCCCCGTGGACACTTCGCGTTTGTTCGTCCCACTTGGGAAACTGTCCTGTTTTGTAGAATATCTCCAACATCTGCTCTTTCTCCACAAATCTGTCGTTCATCCACTTGGTGAGGGCGTCCGTCTCTCGAGGCAGGTCAGTGATGGGAAATTTTCTGTAGTGCAGCACAACACGACATGGCTTCCTTGTTCCTGCAATGATGGTCTGCATGTTGAGGGGCCTGTTGTCCGGGTAGCCGATGGTCACGTCGATGAACCACTTCAGAGGCCGGCGTCCAGCTTCTGTCGGATATCAAACATGTTGCTGGTTTGCATTTGAAGAACATTTCTGAGCGCGCGACTCGGCCGTTTGAAACTGAGGTTGGTTCTTTCCCAAACCCCGCAGTTTTCAAACCAGCACAAAACATGTCAAGAGAAGGTAAAATAACCCACGCTGGAACAACATCAATGGAGTTTCTTCGAGTCAGAACGCAACCATCACTGACAGCTGACCAAATCACCAGAAGTGAGGGAATCGCTACTTGGTCGGGTTTCTCACTTCTTTGCAGTTTGCATTGATGTATCATCAGGGGACTCACAGTTGTGAGTTGGCAAAAGTACCAAACTCAAAAGAATCACTAGCTTTCGTCACGCGCCATTGGATCCTGTCATATTCTCACTGCTTTTTGTCCATTGTGCTGCGTGTTCAAGCGGAAAGATACGAAAATTTCAGAACCAAGTCAATTTACCTGTGGCCGAATTTTTGATGTTTCCATTCTGAGGATAATAGTGAGGAGCGAGTGAGTCCAATACTGTTTGCAAGGCACCCAAGCGCGGGAGTGAAACGTGGGTGAGGATTGGGTATCCATTTCTTCTTCCATACCTGAAAAATTGACAGAATCTCGAGTCCAGCAACGTTGAGGTCCCAGTTCAGCGCACTGTTTTGCGTGCTTTAGAAACGCAGAAACGAAGGCACGAACTCAAAGGTTCTGAAAGCCGGAACCACTTCAACCACGTTTTACGGAACCACTTACTCCTGGCTCTTCTGCCTTCTCTTCCTCAGAAATCCACCTTCCGGAAACAAGACAATCCATTTTCTTTTCCTCGGAAGGTAAACGTCCTTGATATGTTTGACAAGTCTTCCCATTTGTGAGCTTCGTGCGTCTTTCTGTAAATCGGAAAGTCCGTATTCGAAGGTCAAGACACTGGATTTATCTCGTCAGTGTTCGGAACAGTCAACAACGAATTTCTGCTTGGTGCACTGACGAGAATAATGAGAGCGACTAAAAACATCCTGGGACTACATAATTCCTGTCACCTGTTCCAGAAAGAAGTCTCCATGTGCCAAGGAGACCCAGCCAAAATCCAGATACTTGAGTATCATATCCTGGATCCACATGATGTGCTTCAAGCAGTCTCCCTTGGCGTACAGGGCATACATCATAGTTGGCACGTCGGCGGTCGACTGGTGGTTCGCGATCACAATGGCGGCATCCTGAACTTGAGGCATCACATCTGTCCCAGTTTCCCACACTGAAATATTGTAAGAAAGAGATGCTTGACACCTCGAACACAGAACCTCGCGACAAACTTGTATCAAAAAGCACAAGTTGAATATTCGTGTGGAATTGGAACGCACCTGTGTAGCCGGCGTTCCACGCCCAGCTCGCGACGAGCATCAGCAGGTGCGGGAAACTGAAGCCCTCGAGCCGCCAGTACAGCGCCGGCTTCACGTACAGCAGCGGCCGCAGCGCCACCGCCCAAAACACGTGCGGCAGCACCACGTAGTGGTTCACCGTGTGCACAACTGTCCTCAACACAGCGTACAGAACCTTGCGCACGTAATCCAGTGTCGTACCGTCGTAATCCACGATTACGAAAGGGTCTTTTCCAGCCATGTTCAGTGGGACTCAGTCGCTCTCGACAGAAAGCCGCACCAAGTGATTGTTAATAGGGAAGCATGTTCTAAGCCACTTATCACACATCCAATGCAAGAGACACCATGCTGAAACAGAAAGCAAACACTTGTCACACAGTGATTGGCTAATATCTATGTTAGCAAACGATTCTGCACACACTGAACGGGATTAATTTTAATTAATCAGTTCGTGAAAAGAATCAGTCAAGGAACTCGCGAACAGAAAAGCGAAACCCAAACCCCACGCAAAGAGATTGCAACGAAAAGAACACCAACAATCGCTTGTTTGAACAAGTGTTAGTAACACAAGCACTTCCAAGGACACCAGAAAGTGTTGAGCGAAGTTTGACACCTTTTTTGCAAGGAAATCAGAAACATTCTAAAAACCATTTTTGTGACGAAGAAGCAAAGCTATTTATTTCTGGAAAGCGCGTGAACAGGGCGTCACTTTGAGGCTCTTTTTTGTCGCAGAAGCTGGAGAACTTTCACACTTCACAGTTTGTGTCATGATCAGCCGGAGCCACCACCTGGCACATTTCCGGAGCAGTTCTCTACGTGTAGATGAAAAAGTTTCCAATAATGACGTACGCGTGCATCAAAAACATACAGGCTCCCAGCAGCAGAATGCCAGTTTTAAACGTAACGAATGGGCTGAAGAAGACATTCCACGTCGCTGTGGCCACCAGCAGATAGAAGACATTGAGCAGTATCATCTTCGCGCTGGACAACATGACGGGTCTTGGTTCAAGCGTTTCGGTCAAGTCCACCTTCATTGTCTTTTCATCCCAGGCAGGAAAACGTCCGTGTTCGTAGAAGAAAGACAGCATTTCTTCCTTCTCTTCAAACCGTTTGTACACCCATCTGGTCAGTGCGTCTGTTTCCAACGGAACATCCTCAATGGGGAATTTCCGATAGTGAACGGTGATTACAAAAGGTTTGCGGGTTCCCATCATGGCAGTCTGGAGGTTGAAGGTTTTGTTCTCGGGATATCCGATGGTCATATCAACCACCCACTTGAGTCTTCGGTTGCTGTAAGTGCCTGCAGAGAACATTTTCAGTTGTAAATGGACTTTAGTGCCTCGTTTCGCTCATTTCTTGGGTCGCACAACAAGGAAGCAAACAATTGCTTGTCGCCTCTTTTCACGTTTATGTTGGTCACATTTCATTTTTGGCATTTGCAGTTCCCAGTTGGAGCTGACCTTACCGGAGCCATGACCGGGAGAAGACACGATGTTATGTGGCGACTGAGGTGACAAGGTGTGCAACAGAGGTTCCATCGCACCGACTCGAGGAAGTGTCACATACTTCAGAAAAGGAAAGCCGTTTTTGGCTGCAAACCTGAAAGATACACAAAGAAACTATTCAACCTGAAGCGCAATAATGGATGACAAACTTCGAAACAATTAAATCCTGAAAAAAATTCGCGCGCACGGGAGGGACTCACTTTTGGCTGCCTTCCAGACGATTTCTCAAAAAGCCGCCCTCTGGGAACAGGAGAATCCACGACTTTTGGCTCGGCAGGTACACATCTCTGATGTGCTTGATCAGCCTGTCGGCTTGCAGATGTCGAGTTTTCTTTCCCTGCAAAAAATACCCCCAAAACCTAGTATGGCTTCCAAGAACATCGGCCACTGAATTCATTCAGCGTTATCAACTGTCAAGAGAGATTGACGAAACTGGGCAAAATCCACTTCACTTTAGGTGATGTTTGGCACATTGCACACAACTGTACAAGGGCCAAAGCGAATCCGGTGAAGAAATCTTTAGCAGAAATCCGGGAAGTACCAGTGCGCACCTGTTGAATGAAGAAATCTCCGCGCACCAGCGACACCCAGCCGAAGTCGGAGTACTTGAAGAGAACGTCCTGGATCCACATGAGGTGGTTGAGCACGGTGCCCTTGTGTTGCAGCGCGTACATGATGGTTGGTACGTCTCCGGTTGACTGGTGGTTCACCAACACAATGGCAGCGTCGTCTGCAGCTGACATCAAGTCATCCCCGACTTCGGACACTGCAAGTGGGACACCATGAACCGTCACCGAAGTATCACAGCATTTACGAGGATGTATTTCAAAGTTCGTAGCGTTTGCATGGACAGTGGTCCTAATCAGGTCAACCTTTCTGCTAGGAATTGAAGTGATGGATTGACTGTTGGATCGGAATTCCACGATCATGACAAAGCTACGAACATTGAAATACATCCTAGTGACGGGTACGAGGTTCTATCAACTATTCCTGTCAAACTTCGACATCCACATGTTCTTGCGTCGTGACTACTGCCCTGGTCCAACAAGTTCATTGTCCTCAGAGTTTGATGGGTCTTT
>JAAUXT010108323.1_pt1 | contig 23118 bp, 25 predicted proteins | sample 7278171 | NCBI WGS metagenome assembly JAAUXT01 (sample SAMN14350112, study PRJNA611818) | marine sediment metagenome | isolation source: surface marine sediment (1.8m) | place: French Polynesia: Moorea | collected 2018-08 | reverse complement strand
CCCACAGTTGCCTTAGCACTGCTTCTCTTGTAGAGCTTTGCTCCAGTATCCAACCACCTAGATCAATCTGCTTGATCTTCCGCCTGATCTTGGATTCTTTGACCCTGAATATCTCAGCCCCAGTGTCTCTCAGAGAAGTTGCTGATACAAGGGCTCTCTACTGGTATCAGCAACTTCTCTCTGAGAGACACAGGGGCTGAGATATTCAGGGTGGTCTGACCACTTGCTCCAGTATCCGACCAGCAGAACCATTTTCAACCAGTTCTGTCTCTCTCAGAGAGAAGCTGCTTGTACCAAAAGAGAGCCCTTAGACACAGGGGCTGAGAAACTCAGGGTGGTTGGATTTTGGAGCAGATCTGAGATCTGCTCCAGTATCCGACCACTTTCATTTTTTTCCCATTGGAAATATATTGAGGGTGGTCGGATACTGGAGCAGGTCGGATACTGGAGCTGGTCGGATACTGGATCAATGCTCTATTGACCTTTTGACCCTGGTCTTTGGGTAGTTTTCACTCGGACGATTGTCAAGTCAAAATTGTACTGTATACTTTTGACAACTGGCGCATTCTGACACTCCGACAACGTGCAAAAGGTAAAATGGCGCCAAACTACAATGAAAAATGTCGAAGCATCTGGACCTGTGCTTCGCAAAAGACCTCCACAAGTGCAAGTAGATTCTAAATCCTGACAAACAAACCAGGGGAAGGGTCCAACAAAAAAGATTTCGTCTTCATTGATGTCGTTTTTAAAGAGGAGAGTTCAAAGTCGGTGCGGGCCACCCAGACTAGAATCTCACAAATAAGTTATTCACAATTTCCTAGACGGACAAACAACCAACCAACCAACGCCCCTCAACAACAATCACTCATGCTGGAAGATTTGTTCTGTTTCAGCTCGAGACTCTCTCTCTCAGTTCAATTCCACATTTGGCGGGTGTTTTGTGAACTTGCAAGAACGATAACACACAAGAACAAACACTGCGCTTTGCACGACTTTACGTTCGGAGAAAGGACAACAGGTTGCCAACAATGCAGCACTCTGAGAACTCGGTTGACAGAATGTCTTCTTGTGTTTGTCTGTGGTGCACTGGTTGTCTTGGCGATCAAACGTTGGCACAAATACCACTTGCAAGTCCACCACACAAGAATCAAGCCTTCTTACTCACACACGCACGCACGCACGAACGCACACACATACACCAGAGCACAAGCGCACACAGATGCGCCGTGCGCGATCACACACACACACTGTGTTTTCTCGCATGCAAATACTCCAGAGCGCACGTGTGCCAAGACCGTGTGTTCCTCTTCCCACACGCACCCACCCACCCGCACACACACACACACACACACACACACACACACACACATGCAAACACCCCAGTGCACACCTGTGTCATACCCCTGTGTTCCTGCACACGCACACTACAACCCTCTCCCCCCCCCCCACCCCACCACAACACACACTCAGAGCAGCTCGGGCAGCTTCAGTGTAGGCAGCGTGCAGTCCACGCAGTTCACCCAGAAGTTGGCGCATCCCGAGTGGTAGTGACGCGCACCGTACGTGAGGCGCGTCCCGAACTCGGTCCCGGCACCGGGGGGCGCCACGTTCAGCAGACACACGCCGCACGCCTTCTCGAGCGAGTTGGGCTCGTCCGCGCCCAGCGTGCACAGACTGAAGTTCAGCAGCGCAGGGTTCGGCTGCAGCGAGAGAACAACAAGAACACGTGTCAGTGCAGACACGCGCCTCAGCCGCATGGAAAGTGGTGGTGTTTGATTTGGCTTCTGCTTCGTGGCAGCGGGTCAGCGACTGTATTGAGTTGCATTGTGGGGGAATCCACGCAACACATCTCTGTAAGTCATGCATCGTGATGGGGGCCCCCTCAACTATTCTCATGAAAGTCAGTACTGTAGCTCAGTGTGCAAGGTGGGGACTTGGCATGCTTTGCGCATTGGAACCCTACCCAGAACACAGGTAGGTCCTGCCTGAGAAAGGGCAAACCCGAAACACCCCTTTTGTCTGATTCTGATTGTGGCCACCTGACCCTCCCCCAAGTTTTTTTGAAAAGCGGATTTCCCTTGACCCGCCCCCTTGGCGGTGGGCGCGGGGCGTCTCGACTCACCATGATGTCGGAGTCTGCGATGAACGGCGTCAGGTTGTTCCACGCCACGTTGATGTCCTCCACAACCTTCGTCAGCTTCCCGTTACTCACCGCTGAAACAACATGCGATGCCATTTCAGAGCTCCTTTTTAGGCCGTGTTCAGTTTCAAACCATGAAATCCAAACGTAACTGTGACTGTCCCGTCTCTTTCAACTAGCGTCTGTCTCATCTTGGCGTCAACAAAGCAGCGCATGGTTTTCAGATCATATACAAGGGAACTGCGATACTCACAGAAGGCCTTCATGGACGCGGTGATTCGTCTCACAACCTTGTAGATCTCCACGATTCCTGCAAACGCACAGGCAAATTTTGCACACAAGGCGATCTCTTGAACATTGCTCTCCTGAAACAGATGCTTTGTTCAGTTTCTGGTGAGAGCTGCCACAGCCAACACTGAGGTCGCAAAAGCCCAGGTTCTCAACATTTTCAGCTGCGCATCTCTTTGACAAACTGCCAGTCTGTTTCAAACAAGTGCTGGTTTACCACGCATTGCACACACGCACACAGTTGTGCACTCACACATAAAACACGAACACCCCACCCTCCAACACACCACACACACACCTCTGACACACGACACACACACCTCCAACACACCACATACACACCTCCAACACATCACACACATTTCCAACACACCACACACACTTCCAACACCTCATGCCACGCACACTCTTCCAGCACGCACACACAGAGCACGCACACACACATCACACACACGCACCTATGAGGTACTGGCGTCCGTGCTGCGCGCGCACCACCTCGTTCACGACGCCCGGACACGAGATGGCGCGGAAGGTGCGCTGCGCCTCCGTCATCATGCGGAGACACTGCTCGAGGCACTGTTGCCAGTCCGTGATGTGCGCGTCTCCGTCCTGTGGGGCGTGCAGGGAAACTAAGCGTCAAGGTGTCGTTCACACCACGTGTTCCAACGTGTTCCCGTTCTGAGGCAACCCTTCTTGCAGTCAACGCAAAAGTAGCGTGAACGCTGCAGCAACATGCCACACATGCAATGAATCTTTTCCGCGTACAGTGAAAAGAGACTTATTCTTCGAGAGCCATTCAAATCACAAGCGAGTTGCAAGAATTACAAACTGCAGCAACAAACGGCCTGCAGCACAGGAACAAAACTCGAGGTTACCTGGGAGACGGATCGCTTGGTGAACTCGCTGTATCTGTCTCCGCCGATCACAGGTCCGGACGCCATCACCTCACTCGCCTCGCGGGGGCGCCACTCCTCTGCGGCAATAATGTCACATGTCATCGCCACCGACCCAATCACAACCGCACAGAGTGAGTGTGCTGTTCTGAATGCACACGCGCGGGCGTGTCCACTCGTGTGTGTGTGCGTGTGTGCAAGTGTGTGTGCGTGTGTGTGTGTTTGCGCGCGCGCCTGCCTGTCTGCCTGTGTTTGGCGCATGTCTGCGTTGGCGTATCCTTGATTTTCTTCGTTGTTAGTTTTTGAAACCGCAAGATTTCCAACAAGCGTCGCCCGAATGGTGTCTGTTTACACACACGCGCGCGAGTCAAGTCACCCAAAACTCACACAGTTCCTTCAAGGTCTCTGAATGCCATTCCGAAAACACAAGCGATGCACATCTCCCCCAGATCTGAGTTCAACGTGCGGAAATGCAACGCACTGTTGTCGATGTGTGGGGCGGTGAACCCCCCGGAGCTGTTGAGGCTGTTGTTGAGACTCGTCGCGTTGCTGTCCGAGTTGACGGCGCTGCTGAAGTCCCCGAAACTCTCGTTCACCGTCGCCTGCGGAGAGAGAGGGCACGGTGTGTGTGTGTGTGTGTGTGTGCGTGCGTGTGTGTGTTCCTGAGCGCATGTTTCTTTTCTGTTTTCCTGTCTGTGTGGTGTCTGTTTACACACACGCGCGCGAGTCAAGTCACCCAAAACAAATTGCAAAACGACCGTCCAACACAGGCATTCTTCCAATAACATTAACTTCTGCTGAGCGTCCAAAGAAACCGACGTAACTTGTCCAACAAGCGCGTCTCTGACTCACGGACGGCTCGTCGGGCGACTTCAAGTCGAGGCTGTTGACGGAGCGCGCGTCCTGAGGCGGCGTCACCGACTTCCGGCCCGAGTCGCTCGTGCCCAGATCGAGGCTGCTCACGGATTGGCTGTCCCCGCCCGCGGGACTCCCGTCCTTGGACTCTGTTGGGGTGGGTGAATGAATGAATAAATGAATGAATGAATGAATGAATGAATGAATGAATGAACCAACAATCAATCAATCAATCAACCAATCAGTCTGTCAATCTCCAGTTGTAGAACCATCAGGGTCATGTCATTCGAGTTCAAATTGCAGAACAAATGAATGAACATGAGCGTGAACTTCTTGTGTTGATTCTGTGCTGGAAGGAAGATTGGGTTTCACACCTTTCTTGGCCAGCTCCAGACTAGCGACGGACTGACTGTCCTCCTTGGGCGCGTCCTGTCTGTTCTTCCAACCAGAAAACTCCGAACTCGACGTCGACATGGCGTCCCCGTTGTCCCTGACAACGTCTATCGTCGCCGACTTGTTGTCGCGCGCGACCTCTGGCGTCAGCCTCGGTTTGAGCCCGAAGCCGGTTTCCATGACGCGTTTGGAGGCGTAGGAGGAGTGACTAGAGAGGGCGCCACCGCCGGAAGTCTCGCCGAAGTCCTCGAGGCCGCCGTAGGGTGTGATGAGGGACGAGACGCCGCTCTGACTGGGGAGGCCTTCGTTAGACTGAAGCGAAAGAACAAGAGTGTGTCGTTTTGACACGTGCCTCACGCAGGCCACAGGTGCGCAATTGAGAAGCTGAGATGAGGAACGAAGAGGAAGTGATTCTGGTCTCAATGGCATGACAGCTAAGGAATTTTGGGCTCAGTCACAATTTTCTGCTTCAAGGCCAGGTTCATACACCCCTTTCCACGTTTGAGATTGTTTCCTCCGTACTTGCAGCGTCTCCGTGTGTGTGTGTGTGTGTGTGTGTGTGTGTGTGTGTGTGTGCGTGTGTGTGTGTGCGTGTGTGTCAACGGCCATAAAAACGCAACGCACCTGGAATGTGCCGAATTTATCAAAATCATCGTCGTCATCGTCATCATCATCGTCTGGCGGAAAATCGGGCGGCGCCGTGTCAAGGGCGGCCACGCCCAGCCCCTCGCCCGCCGGCGTCATGGACCGCCCGAAGTAGTCGTAACGCCGCCCGGTCCGCGCGTCCCCGACGCCGCTTCCGGCATGGTCCTTTCCGCTTCCGGTGTTCCTATTGCTGACCCCAAAATCCTTGGGTTTGGTCACTGACGCGGACTTGTGGGCAGAATCCTTGGTTGTGTTGTGGGAAGTAGAGAGTTCACTGTCCGAGGTGGCCTTGGCCGGAGTCGGCGTTTTCAACGCTCCTGACCAGTCTATCACACCAGGGGAGGCGGTGTCACCTGCAGTTGTGGTGGAGGCGGGAGGGGCACTTGAAAAATCAGCCCAGGCGGCGCCACCGCCACCACTCTCAGCGTTCGTCGCTTGACTCTGCAGACCGTGGGGCTCACCACTGCCCCACGACAACAGCTTCTCATCCTTGTCCCCCGTATTTGATTCGCTCTCCTTGAACGCGTCAAACTTGTCTTGACTTGGCACTGTTGCGGGCGGGCCGGAAAAATCCGCCCATTCCTCTTCCTCCTCGTCCTCCTTCTCTTTGTTCTCCCCCTTCTTCTCGTCCTCCTTGGGCTTGGGCGCGTACAGAGTCGGGTCGGACACGAGAGCCTTGAGAACGTTCAGTTTGTCGTTGGCCGGAGGCGGTGCTGCGTTCGCCGCCTGGAAATCAGCGAACCCGTCCGACGAGGACTGGAAATCTGCAACAAGCCACACACACGTTTAGTGATCGATCAATTGACGCGCACAGGCCAGTCTCCAATGTGCAGGGTCAACTTTTCCTTTTGTCCAAAAGATCAGGTCCAGTGTCAGCCTAAATTTCGTCGCAATTTCGTGTCTCGTGTGTCAGTTTGACAATCAGCTGTTCTTTTCAATGAGCCAAAATTTCACAACACTCATTCAACTGTGCAAATGCACACAGACTGAATCGTGACAATTCAGGCTCGCGTGCCAATCCATTCGTTCGGCGTTGGTTGGGTTGCGTTCGATTTACCAACCTATAACTGCGTCCAATCCAACAGAATTTCAGTGACCCTGGGTTTAGTAGTTTGGGTTGAGATATCGAACGCAACCGAGAGTCCCATGCAGCAGAAGGCTGACGCACCTGCGAAGTTTTCCTGCGGCGGCGCGGCAGGCGCTGCAGGCGCGGTGGAGCTGTTCGTCTGCGGCGCGTTGGCTGCCTTGAGGAAGGCAGCGAAGCCCGCCTCCCCGGCCCCTCCCCCCCCGCCGCCGCCACCCGCCCTGCCGCCGCCGCTGCCCGGACCACCGCCGCCGCCCGCGGCCCCAGTCTTACTGCGCGGAGACAACGAACTGAAGTCCGCAAAGCCTGTGGGAAGACACACAGATCATGAAGCGGTGAGGTCCACAACATGACACGCAGGACTACATTCGTCAGCTACTTTTGCAGACAAGAACAATTCTTTCAAAGAAAGTCCACTTTGCATGAATTTGTGGTTGCAACCAAACTTCGGCCCAGTCTCTTTCTGTGCCACCGACAAAAGTACAATTCGAAGGGAAGGGGACACGCTTCTACTCTTGTGGGTGTGCGTTGGGGAAGGGTTGGGCGTGGGCGGGTGGTCGTGTTTCACATGCGTGGCCGGGTGGGTCAGACACAAACGAAAACGACGTCTTCTTCGTCCCCAACCGGAAGTAGTTCCTTCCGCCGAACACACCGGTTTGATTGACGGCCGGTCCCACCGGTCCAACCGGCTCCACCGGCGAACTGAAGTCTCCGAAACTCGAGCTGGTGGGGATCCCGCCCAGGGGCGGGAGAACCCCTGATGACGTCACAGATCCTCCCACTCCCGCAGCCTGGAAATCCGCGAAATCTTCACCTTCTGAAAAGGTCCAACACAAAAATCCCAAAACCTCAGACAGAGACCATCATCTAAGACACCGTAACCATCAAAGGGAAACATTTTCCTTGATCTACACACGAATAATACGAAACTGTAACCTTACAGTTGGATCAACTTCACAATTTCTAAGTGAGACAACGTCAAATTATCTACTACTGCCCCATGCTATTTATAAACTCTGCAGCTCCATCAAGCTGCAAAGAAAACTCGTTTGGTTGGCCGCTGCAATGCGCAGAGGCTTTGCTCTATCTGGGTTCACGTAACATCAAACCGGTGTACATGCCACAACAACAGCCCGTAGCCTCGTAGTGAGAGACGCATGCGCACACAGCGCGACGCGCTCACCTTGCCCGCCGCCGCTGCTCGCCTGAGTCGCCGCCCGGAAGCCGCTGTACTTGTCCTCCTCTCCGATCAGGTCCGCAGACACCGCCGGCGCCATCGATGGGAAACTACACGGAAAGTACCAAACATTGACTTGTGACAAACTATACGAACCGAACAGTGTCTCATAAGAGAATGGCACAAATGTGCTCAGGTGCACTTCTGATTTCAGAACCAGGACCAAAAGGCTCAATGCACGTTGTGCCGTGTTCGTTGAACACATTCAACCAAACAACTTCCAGCACGACTCAATTTTCATTCGTTAAAGTAGATTTCCAGCTGCGTTGAGAGATGCAGAGTTCCAGATCCCAGGAAACTCACCCGACTAACGGCGCCTGCGCAGCCTGGGAGAAATCTCCGAACGAGTCTGCGAGAAACAGAAGCGAATTTCAGTGCTACACCTCCCAGCCTAAAACCTTGTGTGTGTGTGTGTGTGTGTGTGTGTGTGTGTGTGTGAGAGAGAGAGAGAGAGAGAGAGAGAGAGAGAGAGTGAGTGAGTGAGTGAGTGAGTGAGTGAGTGAGTGTGAGTGAGTCAGTGAGTGAGTAAGTGAGTGAGAGTGTGCATGTATGCGCGTGCGTGCATGTATGCGTGCCTGCGTGTGTGTGTGTCACTTCACGTGTGTGATTCTGTTGGTGAGAGAATCTTGTGCGCGTGAAAGAGCCACGACAGCGTACCCGATGTTGGCACGGAGTTGGGTCCCGCCTGGAAGTCAGCGAAGTCATCGTCTCCTGCGGGAGGCGCCCCGACTCCGACCCCGGCCCCGGAGAGGTGCCGCCCCGGACCCGCCGCGGCCCGCGGAGGGGAGGGACCGACCGGCGGGGGGACGGCGCCGGCGGCCGGGCCGTGGGGAGGAGCCGGGCCGGCTGGGACGACCCCTCCCGGTGGATGTGCACCAGGAGCCTGAAAATTGATATTGCGAACAATTTTGATTTCTACAAAACCACACCGGGCACTTTGATTTCCTCAATAAACAGTGCAGCTTTTTGGAGTCTTTGTGTTGTGATTGGCTTTTGTCAGGATGACACGAGTTTCACCCGCATGAACATCGCGTGCGACACATTCGGTTCACTCCGCATCTATCTGCGTATCCACAACTGTCCATCCACGGAGGCAATGTAAACTGAGAACAACGACGATACCAGTTGTTGTTCGGCGGGAGGCTGAGCGGGACCCGTCTGCTGCTGCTGTTGTTGTTGTTGCTGTTGCTGTTGGCCTTGACCCAGGTCCGGAATGGGCGCCAGGGGGCACTTGTTGAGCACGTCCACACTGCTGAACTGCATCTTGTTCTGAAAACAATGGGGCCTCTGTGAGAAGCAGAGCAACAGGAACCAAAGACTCTCACGGACTCAAAGAAAATGTTCGCAAAACTTCGCCTTCAAGTCTTCCACACAAACCCTCGGACTTTGGCAATAGCGACTGCATGATAGCGACTGTGGGCTGTGAATTTCCGAGCAATGTGTGATGCATTGGACATCCACTCACTGAAAAGAGAAACAAGTGGCCGCAACGTGTGTTTTTGGCACCTGCATGACGAGACACCAGTGAAGCAAGGGGAAGCGACTCAACTGTATGAGTTTCAAAGTGTGAACCTGTTAGTCTGCGTGAGTCGCAATCTGAATCACCTGTACGAGTCGCCATGTGAATAAAGTGTCAACTCCTCCTCATCTGCACAAGTCGCTTGTGAACCACAAGTTGCAATGTGAACCACATGTCAACCAATCGCCTGCATGAGTCGCCATGTGAACCAGGTGCACGCATTGCAATGTGAACCACACGTCGCAAAGTGAAGCACGCGTGAACCCCTCACCTGCACGAGAGAGATGAGCGCGAGCAGCATGAAGAGCTCGTGCTTGATGAGCTGTCCCGGCGTCTCCTTGTTGGCCATACCCCAGAGCTGCCCGAGAACCTCACGAGGCAACCCAGAGCGCAGCAGGATTGGGTACAGCAGCTCCGTCTCTATCTTCTCATCCCTGTGGAGGAGGAATGAATGAAAGAATGAAAGAATGAATGAATGAATGAATGAATGAATGAATGAATGAATGAATGTGCCACGGCTTTCAATGCCTGTTCGCAGTTTTGTAGCTGGTGCTTGACCAAGTGGTTGTGCAGTTGGGTGTGAGTGGTTGAGTGGTTGAGTGAGTGGTTGAGTGAGTGGTTGAGTGGTTGAGTGGTTGAGTGGTTGAGTGAGTGAGTGAGTGAGTGAGTGAGTGAGTGAGTGAGTGAGTGAGTGAGTGGGTGAGGTGAGAGTGTGTGCGTGTATGTGTTCAACACCCCCGGGCCCGCCCACGCACGCACCTGGTGGCGGCCTCGAGCACGTGCAGGTAGACCTCGGGCGCCGGCGCCTGCCCCGTGATCCACTTGGGCAGTGGCGGCGGCGGCGCCTCCGGCTCCGGCAGCGTGAACATCTCCGACAGCTTCTCTGTGGGTGGAGAGTCAGAACAGGCTGAAATCCAATGGGACAAATATTGACAAACAGGGTAGAGGTTTCGCTTGCAAGTGTTCCCCAACCACCCAAGACAAACACGCACCCACCACACACACCCACACACACACATACCAGGCATGGTACAAAACACACTTGCACACAGACAGACAGACACACACGCACACACAAACACACCACCTGTCTTCCTGGCAAGCATACACACACATACACACACACGCATGCGCACGCAAGTGTGTCTCTAGCTCACATGCGGAACTCCCGGCACACACACACACACACATGCATACACATGCATACACATACACACGCACACACGCACACACACACACACACACACACACCTGTGTCCCCGGCCCAGGCGCGAGACTTCTCGCTCGCCTGGTACATGATGGTTTTGCCGCGCTTCGGCTGCACTTCACTCATCGTCGGCTTCACGAAGCCCTTCGCTGCCTTCGGCGCCGACAGGTCCGAGCACTGCATCATGAACGACGTCAGGTCTGCAAACCAAGAGAGAAGAATCTATCAGAATTTTGAAGAAAGATTTTATCCACATGTGGCACTGCTCAGTTTGTGTACGTGTCGCAACAAATGCACGCGAACGGCCATTCAACCGATCTGCAGCCAAATTACAGAATGCGTCAACATGAAAGGACCGCTGAATTCTTTTGTTTCAAACGCACAAGACTTTCAGCAAGAACCGTGGTTCCATCACAATGGCACCGGAAACTTTTTGGACAGCACGGAACAAACAGGAAGACATGGGAACACACCAATTTGCTCCCAAAACCAAGTCAACAAACACCAAACAACAGACAATCAAAATTCAGAGCAAACATGTGAGATGATTCACATTTCGAAGGATTGATTTTCACCACAAGAAAATTGTTCACAACTTATTCCCATGCACAATACATAACTTTTGTCTCAAAAAATCACCTATGAATTCTGCCAACCAGAAATTTCACAACCAGCAAGGATCTTGATTTGATTCAAGCAAAATTTCCAAAAGGACACAACATTGGTCAATCAAACTGCAACAACGAACACAAAACAAGCCTTCTACACACAGAACCAACGATGGAATACTTACGTCCTTCAAACACACACACAATAAAGAGAAAACAATACAAGTCAAACAGTAACTGCTGTGTGTGGTGCACCTCGGCACTCAACAAAATGAACTGAAGAGAAACGCTCGTCATTGGTCAATGAGTTGTCAAATCTTACTGGCTGAACGTAAGCGTTTCGCTGACCAATGACGAACGACAACATCGTGAAAAAGAAAACAGTGTGTTGAACAGCTCAGAGGGTTGTGTTCTTGTGGACTCATCACAAAACTGAACCACTTGCAATGATACAATACAGTACCATCTTCACTCAAGCAAAGCTGCTCAGAGCCACGCAGAGGCAGAGGTTTTCACTAGATTCACTGTGTCAGGCAAGGAAAACTGTCAGATATATTCAGGTTTTGGAACAACACAATTAAAAACAACTGAAATGTGGTCGAGATCAGGGCGTGACTGTTTCCATGGAAATAGGACGCAACGCAGTCCTCACCTTTCTTCTCCTCTTTCTGCTGCACCACTGGTTCAGTGATGATCGCCTTGGGTCCGGCGGCTGACGTCACGAGCTTCTGATTGGCTGCGACGGACGGCGGCTGCTGATTGGTCGAGGCGGGCTGCGTCTGCGCCTGCGCACCAGGAACCGACTGGAAATCCCCGAAGTCGTCATCCATGCCTGGAACAAGTGGTTGAGTGCCTAAAACAAGAAACATCAGTTGAATTACAAGTGAAGCAGCGTATCTGTCAAAGAGCAAAGATGTGTTGGTGCCACTGGTCTGCCTGTCACCCACTGGAGCAATTTTGTCTCCGTTCTCCTTCTGGCTCTTTGGGGTACTGGACCTTCTGGGTGCACTGCACAACAGAGCCACCATTTGGGTATGCAGTGGGCAGGGGTAGTCCGCACGTACCCGCCTGCTGCGGCCCGGTCCCCGCCGCTCCTCCCCCGGGACCCGCCGCCGGTGTCGCCCCCTGCTGTTTGCGCGGCGGCTCCGACTCCCCGACGATCGACTTCATGAACGAGTCCACGTCCACCTGTAAAAACGTAAATACGAGAAATTTTGATTTCCTGTACAAAACAGATGTGGGGGTAATTTTGCCCAGTCCACCCTTACTTTTCTCCTGCGTTCTCGTGTTTGAGCCTGGTTCACGAGCTCTAGATGTCTGTAGCATTTGCGATGCAGCGCCACTGACTTGGACTGAGAAGCAACGCATTCCAAGTTCAAATGTGGTTGCAGCCCCGCTGCCCTTTGCACATTGGTGAAAGAACATGTGCATTGGATGTGTGCTGCGTCACTTGAAGCACAGCACACACTGACATGGGCAGACACCCGACGCGTGGCGAATCGCACGCACACATACGCGCGCATGCACACACACACACACACACACACACACACACACACTCCAAGTCGAGCTGCTTCGTGGCACATCCCAATCAATTGCCTTTTTCCACCCGTTGCGGCCTGTTCGCACCTTGCGTCCCCCGATGGCGGTGAACTCCTTGAGCCTCTTCTGCTGGTCCTGGAACTGACGGTCCTTGAGCGCCTTCTCCATGCGACGCCGCTGTTCCTCCACCAGCTTCTGCTGCTGCGCCATCAGCTTCCTGCAGAGCACGCGTCAAGTGAGAGCTGCAACACTACTGCAGAGGACACAAGAGGGGAGTGCGGAGGTGGGAGTGCTGCAACCCGACAGCAGCTTTCGGCAGAGCAAGAGTGAGACCCCACTGCAGCTGAACTAATGGGGTGAGAGACAGGAGGAGCTACAACTCCACTGCTGAACTGAAACGGGGTTTGGTGCAAGTGAAATTGTGCAACCCCACTGCAGCTGCACTGATTCAGTACAACTGAGGACACGCAGCGTGGCCTTTGGTGTTGCAAATGCGTCGTGGTGTGCGCTCTGTAACTGCAATTGTAACTGCAGTGAATGCACGCCCTGAATAAAGCTATAGACCATCTGAACTCAGCTGGAAATTTGAGAATGACACGTGACTTACTCTTGCTTGGCCTTCATCTCCTTGGCCATCGCCGGGTTGTAGACCATCCCCGCGGGAGCAGCGCCGGGAGCCCCGGGGATGCCCGCCCCCGCCGGAGCCGGGCCGAACCCGCCCTGCAACACACAACACAGCGTAACACTCCACTCAGAGCGGGGTCGACGAGTCAGACCTCGGGTGAAGAAGAGCCACGTTTGGAAGAAAAAGACAACGTTGTACTTGGTCCCCGTTTATCTGTTTGCATATAACACAACAACACTGTGATGGAAATGCATTTCACTGTCTCGTTCGTCGTGTGTTGTTGAATCCCCACCAAAGCGCGTTTTACGGAAGCAGGTGTTCTCAATTGAAGGGCTATTTATTCACCGATTCCCTTTCAAAATGTGTCCAGTAAAACAAAGGGATAGAGATGAATGGAAAATTTTCAAGAATCCTTTCTTCTTTCTGAAGGAAGTGCTGTTCACATTGGTCGGTGAAGAACTTGCCAACACCCTGTACAACAACAGGTCTTCCTGATAAAATCATTGAATTTGCAAAGCCCTCCACCAGATTTCACATAATTTCATCATGATAGTACAAAAAGAGCTGTGATGTTGAACATTGGTCTGACGATGCACAACTTATCAGGTACGAGAAACGTTGTGCTCGCTACCAACACAAACACTACCGGAACTCGGGTTCGCTCAGCAAATCTCATGCTGTTTGGATCTACTTTCAGCAAGAACCAATCCGTTCTGAGAATATTACATTTTTTTTCCAAACGTACTTACAAAAACTTATCCATGCCAAAATGATATCAAAAATGTTTATACAGTGTATGACTGTTGGATAAAACGTCATGCTCTCTACACGGAAATCTTCGTTATTCTTGGACACATGAAACATTTCGTTCAATACAAACAAATAGCAAGCTTCCCGTCAACGAAGTCAAAGTCGGAACAACTACCGTACACTTATTTCTGTACAATGACAATATTACTAAAGTTATCCTTACATTTGGATACATGGCATATACGTAGTACTGTAAAAAACACAATGAAGACAGGGAAAATTAGTTTGACAATAACGGTACCACCATCACCACTCACATCAGACATCAACAAACAGCTCGCGCGGTTAACTTGATTTTCGTTGAAAAAATCTGCCCGCTTCTCTTATCACAAGAAATTTTTTCGTCAGCAAAAATTCCACCTCAAGTTCACCGCACGGCAAACATCGTTGTGATATGCTCGAGAATACTTTCGAAACAAACGGAAGTTAACCTGATAAATCTGGGGAAAATTGTTCTTATTGTTTCGAGGGGATCGGATAAAACGGAAGGCCCGACTGTAGATCTACTTTTGCGATTCTTTCAGGTGAGAGAAATGTCGGGCACAGCAGAAACTTGTCTGGATCTGGCCTTCAAGCATCCGCACGAGATAACTTTGTACAGGACGGTTTCAGAGAATTCAGCATTGCAGGACAAGCTTCAGGTCTCGATGAACTTCAAAAAGTCCAAGGATCAAAGGCAAAAGATGTCCAGGACGCACCTACCTGGTTTGGTACCCCGGGGAACATTTGTCCTCCTTGCATCATCATGGCCTGTTGTTGTTGCTGCATCATCATAGGATTGGGACCCTGGGGCATCATTCCGCCCTGTTGCATCATGGGAAACTGTTGTTGCTGCATCATGGCGAACTGCTGCTGTTGCATCGGGAATTGCTGGTTTCCAGCCATCTGGTTGAATCCACCAAAGCCTGCAGGAACAAAGCTTCTCTGTTGGATTTTCTGAACAAGAGAATTGCGCCTCTTGTGCGGAGGGGGATTTTCGTTTTGCACCGTCATTGTTTTACACACACGAAAACATAATTCGTCACTTTACTGTGAGATAAATGCGCGCCGATGTTTGGTTCATTTTCTTAAATTACAACAGAATGAATATTGTTGCAATCGTGTTGCACTCACCCGGCTGGCCCCCTTGGGGAAACCGACTTCTGAAAAATGAATTGACATTTCTGTGAAGGAAATTCTTACAGGACGCAAAGAGTTGAGCGACTAACAACACGATGTTTCACCAACAAAAAGAAGTAATATTTTTTGGAGCTTTATCCAGATTAACAGGTAGATCTAGATCGAGAGTGGAAGAGAAGCCATTGTCAACAAAGGTACTACAGACATGAACAGGCACTCCTCTAGCCAAGCCTGTCCTCACATGACATCAGACTTTGTACTGTTGACACCTCATGTTCAACCCACTGAGGTCAATCACGTCAAAAATACGAGCAATGACAGGAAATAGAAAATGTCAAGTTGTCACCCCACTCGAAGGAAATCATATGGCACCTTCTTGGCGCAAAAGTTGAACTTGGATTGCAAACAAAATGAGTTGATTTAAACCAACAGATTAATTTCTTTCAATCTGCCAGCAAAAAGCCCAATTTGTCTGAACTTTGAACGCAGACTGAAGAAAAAAGGATAAATCTGGTAAACTGCCTACCTGTGATCCGCCATGTTTGCAATTGGCCGTTTCAGCCAGTTGCTTTCTAAACACTCAAATTACGAAGGGGACAAAAAATCCACAAAAGCACCTTCAAAATATTTCAAACATTTGATGTTGAAAATTCAAAATTTTCAGGAGATTGCTGTGTTTTTTTTGTTGATGTAGTTTATCCGTTCTTCTGCCTCGCGTGTGGTGCCATCTTTCTACAAGTCAATTTGGATTTGGCGCCAAATTGAAATGAATCTGCAAAACCATCTCCTCAGTGGTTGACTGACAACTGGTCAGTGGTCCGATTCCCGATTCCCTGCTGACAGCAATTTGCAATTCAAAAAAAAAAATTGCAGCAAATCAAACACAAATGTTTCTTTATTGAAATAAAATTTTCACACAGCTCGTGCGCACGCAAGAGCCTCGCACAACTTTTTGCATCAAGTGAATGGGTCGCTCTCCCAATCTACAGTTGTACTGGAGAAATTAGATCTATACGCAAACACAAATGTCCGGTCGAAAGACACCAAATGCAGAAAATGATCGTGCGATAAAAGTGTCCATCTTTCAACCACATGTTGCGTGGGAAACCACAACATTCATTGGTCACGACAAACTCAAAGCCAAACTTACAATGTAAAACAGGCCATTCGCATTACAAACACGATTCGCGAAAATAAATAAGTTTTTCGAAGAGAGGTCAATGTTCCTCCCATTCAAAATTGTACAGCTTCTTTGCGCAGGCGGGGAAGGTCAGCAAAACTTTTGGGTAAGTTTTGAAAGTCCAGTTCTCAGTCCAATACAAGTTTCCAACAAATCATCACCGTCGAGAAAGCCATTTCAAAAGCCTTTTTGTTCTCGACGGAAAAGTCATTTGGTACAGGTTGTAAGAGTTGCCAGGATCAGGCACCAAGTGAGTTCGTTCTGTCTACAGTGTCCCACACAAACCCTGTGAACATTTGAAGTAGTTAAGTAGGTCTACCACTGTGCGACTGACTACGATAAAATGTTATGCTTTCGCAAACAAACGTGATGTGAACTTTGGTAGCGGTCTTCACACAAAAGACATGAAAACAATTCTTGTTTGGTATGTTTTCACGCAAGGCAGAGACAGATGAAGTCAACAAAGCAGGCCATCGTTTCAACCGCCAACTGGCAGTGTATGGCAGTGATTGGACCGCGTGGGAGACACCGCCAGTTGGTGGTCTGAGCGTGTGATTCGAACTGCTCCAATAAAGTTTGACGTTATCGAAGTGGCATAAATGTTGAGTTGAGGACACACGATTTCCTGAACTCACGTACTGTACACGACATGGAAATTCTGCCAAAAAATCCGAAGTCGACACGTTCAAGTGTGTGTATGTGTGTGTGTGTGTGTGTGTGTGTGTGTGTGTGTGTGTGTGTATGTATGTATGTGTGTGTGTGTTTTCGCACACGTTTCCTCTTGATTCTGGATGCATCGCGCATTCGTCCCTGTGCATATCAAATGACCATCCGCCGCTGCGCCCATTATCTTGAACAGGAACACAACGCATGACCCACCCTGTGTTCAACAGGCCTCGCGTGTCTATTGAATCAGGGGGAGAACTCTGAGGAGTGGGTGCTGCGGTTGAGGCTCGAGTTGGGACTCGGGGAGCGCACGTTGAGGAACTTCTGATCCAGGATGCGCAGAAACGCCGTCGTCAGCGGCTCCGACGAGTTCAGTCTGCAGCGGGAGAAAATGACAACGAAGTTGATTTTCGCGCGACTGACATTTTGCTGAGTCACATGACTTTCGGTCGGACATGAACAGAAGTCACGGGGATTTTGCCTTCGATGAAACAGTGTTTGTAGCAAGCAACAACTGAATTGAAGTCGATTTTTTTTTTGCACTGTGTTGAGTTGTGCTTGGCGCTTTGACAGTTCCCAAACATCTTCAAGCATTTTTTTGCCCCCATTCTATTGCTTGAGCTTCAAATTCGTCCCCCTCGCCCTGGAATTTGTCACCGTCACATTCTGTCACTCAACAAAGCACCAGTTTGCAACAAGTTTCGTTGCTACTCACTTGTCGGAGGGCGTGTTCGCGTTGCTATGGAAGATGCGCGCGCGCAGCGAGTTTCGGGGATTGTCTTTTCTGCGCACTGGAGTCCCTCCGGGAGATCTGCCAAATATTCAACACGAAATCAAACACTGGAAAACAGACTGCTGCGAACAGAAGTGGGGTGGTGGGGGAAAAAAATCTTCAATGTGAACAAGTCTGGAAGGAACAAATGGTGGGCAGATGTCCGCACCAACCAACAAAAATATCGTTTTCGAGAACAGACACGCGAAGTTGGGGACTGGACCCAGGAAAACCTCCATCTTGAGTGTGTGGATACAAAGCACGGAGGCTGCACTGTTCCCTGGTTCTCGCTACTGAGCGTGTCGGTTGGTACCTGGTTTGCTTGGTGGGTTTGAGGCGGGTGAAGGCCTCGCCAGACAGCAGCTCAGCATGCACACTGCTCAACGATGACGTCGAGCTGTAAGCGGAAGCGGAAACTATTTACGTGACCAGCCATGCAACGTTGCAATCCAAGCTTTTTCCAATCCAAACACTGATGTCTGTGCGTGCTCAACAGTGTGTGATGTCGATGGACTGGCGCATCAAGACAACTTGCAATTGCGTTCAGAGTGTGGTGGAGAAAAAGAATTTACATGTGATTTCCTACTCACGTGTCTGGCCTCAAAGGCCTCCGTGGCTTCGCAGCACTGAACGGAGATGTGCTGTCCTGCAAGAGAAAGATGATGAACAGTTACCCACGGACACACGTGTGAGTGGCTTGCTTGAGGAACAAAATCTTGTGGTTGGCAGTTTCATGCATCTGTACGAGTGTGGCTTGCTTGAGGAGAAAAATCTTGTGATTGGATCTTGTGATTGGCAGTTTCACGCATCTGTACGAGGTGCTATCATCAGCAAAAACTGGTGGGCCCAGATCAACCCACTGAGGACCAGGTCCAAAACACCACCAGATGGGACCAGACCCACGTCAAACACAAGTGCAACCAACGAATGACACAACCACGTCTTTGCACTCACCACGTTCATGTCTCGTTCTCCGAGAGGCGCGGGTTTGGAACTGGGCGGCACCTGCGAACTGGTCGACGGCCCTGGAATTCCTGAAATTCACGATCATTTTCAGAACTCGCAGCGAGAATAAAGACTGGGGTACCAATGTGAGGCAGAATTTCGCACAAACTGGACGTTTTATTCTTCGTGCTGGGCCAACAGTGAATTTGTTTCAACTTTGCTGACCTGGTGGAGGCAACGGTGGGGGCGGAGGCGGAACAGCCATCTTCTGTTTCTTGCCTCCTGCAGCTGGTGGATCCTCAGCGCTGTTCTCCTTGTCCCCCTCCGCATCCTCACTCCCGTCCCCGTCGCTGTTCTCTGGTTCCCCCGCTGCTGCTTGCTGACGCCTCTCGTTTTTGGCTCGTCGCGCCGCGAGGCGGGTGTAGTACCTCTTCTGTTTTACTTCAGCTGCAAACGCGAAGCATTCGGCCTTGGTTCCCACACAGCAACACAAAAGTCCCTGAGGCGTGTTGACGCCCGCCTGACCTGCAGCTCAGCAGACCTTCAGTGGAGGAACCAGTTTCTCAAGACAGGACCCACAAGCACTCCTCACGCGGTTGCACTTTGCTGCAGACACCATCGCTAGCGAGCACGACTCACCCTGAGAATAATCGAACGCGAGTAGCATGCCAGTCTTGAGTTCCTCCAGTTTGGTCTGGAGTTCTTCCTCCGTAACCTCGGCGCCAGCCTTATTCCCTCGTCTCAGACTCTGCAGCAGCCTCATCTGGAACAAGAATAGCTGGCAGTGTAGACGGGCTGAATCACACGAATCAGCAACAAGTTGTGCGCATCAACATTTGCGCATGACAGGAAACCTGACAAGACACACACCCCTGCCGGCCGTCAGGCAAAATCTCACCCAACACAGGTTTCTTGCACATTATGCCAATGCAGAACATGCCAACATTTGAAAAGCGGAAGGGGAATGGCCAAATCAACCCGAAACGTGAGGCAGTACACTTTGTACTCGGTGTGCGTTGAAGCCAGAACACAACAGCAGAAGAGAAACCCAGCTCGTAGGTCACGCAGACACCAACGTACCAGACGTGAAACACTGCACACGTCTCAGATTGAGCTGTATCGATCGAAATTACCTTGAGCAACGAAATTACCTTGAGCATTGCCAATACACCAGAATTGGCAATTTCCTCCTGTTTCCTCTTGGTCAGAGTCTTTTTGTAGACATCTGGGTTGTTGTCCAGGTGGTCGATCAATTCCTAGGAAAGAACACACAGAGTAACAAGTCTTCAACACGAAGGGTTTACGCCATTCCAGCTCAGACAGGGCAAAAGGAAAACCGGCTGCTCGGTGGAACAGGTGGATCCAGCCAGGCCACCAACCTCATTTCCAGTTCCACTCATTTTCCCACGAACACAAGGGAAAACAGGGGACAGGGCACAATTTGGACCCAATCTAAGGCCTTTCTCTGGAGTTGCGGAATTCCGCATGTGACAACGTTTACGAGGTTGTATCCAAAATTGATCGGATCAGCATGTCCACTGCGTCGACAAAAAATTGCACGCACAAACCAGTGCAACAAAGTCAAAACCGACCACAAGCTAATGACCCAGTGGACATGTTGATCCGATCAATTTTGGATACAACCTCGTACGCTTGGCATACAGTGCGCGCGTCCACAATTTGCACTGCCCCCAGTGGAACAGTGTTGGTGTGTCAAACAAAAGCAAACGTGTAGACACAAGAATTGATGGTGACCCAGCAATTCTGTATTACAAGAACACGTTGCAGTGAAGACACACGCCAATTCGGCAACAAACAGGCACCTTGCAGGTGGTGCCACTTCTGAAGGGGTGGGGAAGGGCGGGGCTGTCCACATCATTTTTCTCGTTGGGGTTTTGCAGAACATCAGGAGCTCAAACGCGGCAGGACCCGACTCACCTTGATGGCCCTCTCCGTCTCGGAGACCATCTGACACTCGTACTCCTCCGGAGTCACTTTGCTGCAGTAGAACTTGTGCATCTCGGCCGGAGGCTGGAACTCCTGCAGACTCAGCAGGGAGTCGGTCGAGCACCTGCGGGCCATACTCGATCGAGCCTGGAAAAGGGAAACCAGATGGTGGGAGTGGCGGATGTCACACACACACACACACACACACACACACGGAAAAGTGCACAGACGGTGGAAGCAGATCTAGATCTGTAGATCTAATGGTCTTCGAATTGTCACGGAAAAAGTCAAACCCTTCACTTTTTGACCTCTTCGCTTGGCTGCACACGTGTCTCTCCCTTGGTCCGAGCCCCTCCCCTTGCATTGGAGTGTGACCACAAACACAAACAACACAATGTTGTCTGATGAATCGACTCTCATCTTGTAGCTGTCACAAAACACAAAGCTCGTTGCAATAACGGAAGAATTTTCATCCCAGCCTGTGGGTGTGTCTGCGTCAGTTCTTTCACGCCTGACACACCGGCCTCTCGGTGCAGACATCTGGATCCACATGTCAATCCGTGTTGAGACAGACAGATCAACAAGAGATCCACCTTTCCTTTCAATTCCCATGGAAGCACCAGTGCCATTGGTGGGTTTTTAAAGCAGATCGAAACATTGCTCACCTTGATTTGAAGTGATTTTCCACGTTGAACTGAAACAGTGAAATTTGTTTTTCCCACTCCCAGTTTGAAATTTTCACCTCGCCACAGATGACAATTTTTTGCATGATCTGCTTCGGCACCACTTGGCATCACCAATTATGACTCGTTTCTGATTTAATAAATCAATTTTAGACTCTTTGTAATTCGAAATGTGAGGGAATCGGTGCAAAAATTCTTGAAACTCGAAACTCAGGTCCGTCGCATTTGTGTGGAGGTCACTTGTTTTTGGATGATGTGTGTTTCAATCTGCGCCGGTTTTCTGGGAATTTTGTCCTATTTGTGGCTCTTTATCTTGCCGGTTTTGGGATCATTTTATGGAGTCGAAGCCGTGTTACGTTTATCGTTGCTGCTGGCTGTTCAAACATGTGCAACTTCGCTGCTACCGACATCTATGGTGAGGCTGCCTCTCTGAAACCTTGAATTATCGCTCAGCGCGCACCTGCTGGGAGTGCAGAAGCAGCTTTGAAGTGCAGTGCAAAAACGTTTCAGCTGTCTGTTGCTGATGGATTTGACACATAATGCACAAAAGCTGCATGGCAGAATGCCAATGTGTTTCTGATGGTTCAATTGTTTTCGGTGCAACTCAATTGGTGTGTCTACTTTCGTTTGGACGTTCAGACCTCGTTCTGTTGTTGCTCGTACCCAATGGCAGATTTTACATCGTCGTTGTTGTCATTCTCTTGGAAATTACGAGAAGTTCACGAGCGGATGGTGAGCTAAACTGGACCCAGCATCTCGAAAGAAACAAAGTGTTTTGCATTCTCACTGTTTGAGCTTGAATTTTGTACATCTTCTGCAGGTTCTGGCGGAGCCCCTGCTGCAGTTGGCTGTGACCGTCGGACTGCTGTCTCTGCCTCTCTCCTTCACCCCAACGCTAGTCGTGTGGCTCTACGATAAACTGCTATGGGCGACGGAACCGCTGTGGTTGGCGATAGAAGCGGTGGGGATTGTCTGCATCTCTGTGACAGTCACCCACAAACTGGTGCAAAGGATGGATGAACGGCCCGGCACGAGCAAGGTACCTGTGATGCGATGGTCGACAAAAATGGGCTGAATAATCTGTCGGACACACAAGCTGACTTGTCTAGAACTATCACTCTAAGTTTCGTTGGATTAGATTGACAGATGAGCTGTCAGCTTTCTTTGAGGTGAAATGGGTTTGCAATGGTCATCTGTAAATATCTTGCATTGCTTGCAGATACTTTTGTCAGTGTTCTTTCTTGCAGGCAACCATACTCTGCATCGCTGCATTCTGCTACTGCTTGTTCTTCGATGTCAGTTCTGCGGTTCTGATGTCCAAGTCCTTGCCTGTCAAATGGTAAATACATATCCTGTGTTTTCAGGGGAATCAGTGCCAATTTTGTGTCAAGTGCATGAGGCACTTACCACAGCTGTCGATACACTGAACTCATGCAGATTCCAGCTGTTCTTGTTTTGGTTGCAGGCTGCTGGTGTTTGTGATTTTTATGACGGCTGCAGTTCATCTCGCCATGTGGGCCTCCGAACATGGTGAGTGAATCGGGTTGACGCACGAACATCAAATGCTATCAAAGTTTGCCTGACAGCAAGCAGCATTATTGTTCATGTTTTGTTGTGTATTGCTGGTGCTTGTGCGATTGAGTGTTGAGTCCAGGCAGACGCGGTTGCGTGAGAGATCAAGAGCCTGAGCCCTTCTCGCTGAGAACAAACCGTGTTTGCCAACCATCTTCAGTTTGGACTCTGGAGTACAATTTGGAAGTGGGCCCTCCTGACCCAAGCCTGCCAGAGCAGAAAACAGTTTTCACACGTATTCTGATCATCACGCTTCCCGAAATTGGTGTGGACAAATCTATCCACCACACACACACACACACACACACACACACACACACACACACACACACACACACACACACACACATCATTTTCAGACACGCGAGACAACAAAAATCCCAGCGAT
>JAAUXT010046082.1_pt1 | contig 23118 bp, 19 predicted proteins | sample 7278171 | NCBI WGS metagenome assembly JAAUXT01 (sample SAMN14350112, study PRJNA611818) | marine sediment metagenome | isolation source: surface marine sediment (1.8m) | place: French Polynesia: Moorea | collected 2018-08 | reverse complement strand
TACTTTTGGAAGAGGCTGCCTATAGGTGATTTGATTTCACTCACTCCGATTTCGCTTGCTTTTTCCAAAAGCTCACAAATCGGACCAAGCTCCTCAAATCACCTAAAAAGCCTCGTTACAACGCAATCCACCTTGTGTGTATTGAATTTTGACTGCGCAATATATTTCCTTTGACAAACAGTATTGACGAGTCGAGTGGTGATGAAACGACGCACAGTGAAATCGAGCACGTTACGTCACGCACTCGAATATCGTCGGTTCAGCCTGCCGGTCACCACCTGTCTGTCTGTGCAGAGCTCAAAAGTGTTCTGCATTCGGCCCAAACACTGTTCAGACTGCCTGGATTGATGCATGCGCCTCACATTCACAGCAGCAAAGCACACACACACGCAGACGCACACACACGCACACACACTTTCCTGCACACACAATTGCAAGTAAAACACACGCACACGTGCACACATGCACATCATACACGCGTGTGTACACATACGCACGCACAGACACACAGACGCAGACACAGACACAGACACAGACACAGACACACACACACACACACACACACACACACAAAGTTTTCTGAGGTGGGGACGTTTTTACTCTATAGCATTTTCACCCAGTTTCGGCTGACGAGGCAACTGGACTTTCCCCCAGTCAGCCACCACTGCTGTTATGGTTACCGTGATTGGGGCGACGTCTGAATACGACGCTCATTTCCCAGTGTCGTTTCCCATTATCAATACAGGAAGTCAAACCTGGATTTCGTTTCGCTTTGTGTCTGTCGCGGAAATTTTATGTCGATCCAAGATTCCAAAATTTCAAGGCTCAAATTCCAAATGCCAATCAAGGTGCCAGCAATTGTCTTTTCTCTCATCTTTTTTGGAACTGAAAACTAAAGTTGATCTGGATACTCGATCAAGCTGATTTCACACTGCATGTGTCACGCGTTGCACGGATCTTCGTCCCTGTTTGTGGTGTTGCAGCACTGACGTTTCCCAACGTACAATGCAAACAACGCAAACAAATACACCCAGCCTGAGACAGCCGGGTCAGGTGCAGATGGATCCCATGGATTCATCACCGCCGAACCCCTCCATTGCCTTTCCGTCAGTCCACACATGGAGCTTGCCGAAATTAGGGTTTTCACACAGATGACGTGGCGTCAGAATTTTGACACAAGGCCAGGAATGGACTGGACCATTTTTTTGACACTCTCCATTGGGCATCATGTTAAATTGGATGCCTGTGCATCAAAATTTTGACACATGCGTCAAAAATTCTGACGCCACGCGGCCTGTGTGAAAATCCTTGATCAGTCACCCACTTTACCCAATAGGGTCTGACCCGAACCCCATCCCGATCACGTGTCCGGTAGGGGGCGGGATCGTTTCTGCTCACCTGGCGGGGTTCTCTCCCACGTGCTGCTGTTTCCGGCCTCCGAGGGACGACTTCCGGCGAGACGACGTCCTTGCTTCCGGTGCGCGTGAGCTCCGGGCGCCATCTCTGGAGACAAAAGTGAAACACAGTATCAGCATCTGAAGCATTTTCAGTCAGTCTCAAGAAGAGTTTGTGCTCGAATAACAAAACGCAACACCACGCAGAGAAACACGGTTACACGGTGTTTGTCCAGGAAAAGACCAACACCTGCGAGTCACGTGATGATGAATTCAGAGTGAAGCGGTTTTCACATTGGGTGACGTCGACTTCAACTTCAACTTTTTTTGACGTCGACATCAACTTTTCTTGATGACGTCAAAGAATGGTCTGGACCATTTTTTGACGCTCAGCAATTGGGTGTCAGGTTAAATTTTGACGTTGACATCAAAAGTGCCGTTCAGACAGATGAAGTTGAAGTCGACGTCACCCAATGTGAAAACCGCTTGAATCTGACCCACAGTGTTTTGCAACTGTCAATGCTCCACTCCTCTTGGACTCGCCATCCTCCGTCCCCTCTCCACCCCATCCCTCCTCCCTCACCTGTCTCTGCTCCCATCCTCCTGGAGTCGCCCTTCCTCCCTCAGCTCCTGCTCGTACTCATCTATCAGTTCATCCTCCACCGTAAACCCCTCCCTGCGGAGCCGCATACACAACTCGTAGAACTCCGCCTTGTCAGCCATGCAGTGGATCTGATCCTGGTTCGCTTGGTTTGGCCTCAGCAGCTCACGTGTGTGTGTGTGTGTGTGTGTGTGTGTGTGTGTGTGTGTGTGTCCAGAGGCTCACGTGTTCCTGGCTCTTCACTGCAGGTTCTAATTCCTTATGCACACTGCAGTTTCACAGAATGCAGGTCAGAAACCAATTTGCCTTGTGACCTCAAAAGTCTTCCCTCAAAATGAACGCCTTTCCAGGTCTAAACTCCCTGAAAGTTTCCAATATGCCTCGTGTGTTGTCTGTTGTGCCTGGTTCTACCGCACTGCTGCAGGCACACACGAGGAACTGCAGCCGACATGGGGTTTGATTTTTCCCATGACAATGTCAGCGCACGTAGAGGCAGAGCTGCTCAATGTGACAAATCGACCGACACCGGCGCAACCCATCAATAAAATATTGTATATCAGGCCATTAAAATGGTAGAAAGGGTAATTGTTCTCCTGATACTCAACAGGGGGTCGGTCGTGGCTACGAGGGGATTTTTGGCTGTCGGCCGTCGTACGTGGAGCATTTCACACCCTTGATCAACAATTTCCTTTGTTTTCCCTGAAAATTGCAGGATTACTGGGTCCACCATTTGCCACAACAACAATGGATCTCACTCATTTTAAATTTGATATTCAGTATTTTTCGAGACCAGATATGCCTGTCAAAAGAATTCGAAGCCGAGGAAGGTTGTTCATATTTCGCGCAACGAGACAGCACGACGGAAGAGAGATTGATCAAGGGTTTTCACACAGGCTGGGCGGCGTCAGAATTTTTGACGCGAACGTCAAACTTTTGACGCATGGGCATCAAATTTAACATGACAACCAATGGGGAGCCTCCAAAAAGTGGTCCAGTCCGTTCCTGGTTTCGAGTCAAAATTTTGACGCCGCATCATCTGTGTGAAAACCCCAATCAGGGTACACCAATTGTGACACACAGTTTGATAATTATTCGGCACACGAGGAGACCTTGGGACTGTTCGTTTCACCACCCTGGCACTGAGCTCTGCGTTTCACTGTATCACCCTTCACTTCTCAGCATTGCTTCAAACAGAACAGGTTGACCAAGCAGAGCAGACGGGAGCTTTGCATTTTTTTTGTGACACAGAAAATGCAAAAGTCACTTTCTGCGTTCACGTGAAAAGAACAGCTTTTTGACGCAGAGAAAGGCAGAATCGCGACGCAGAGCGTGAAGGAAAGAATCGGCATTGAAAAACGTGTGTATTTGTTGCCCGAGTGTCTGACTGCACACACAGACTCATACTGACTCTTGTCTGACCAACAAAAACAACCTGGATTTTCCCGCACTTATTTGAGATTTTGCGTGGTCTCACGCTGGATTTGGCAACTTCTGTGAAACACTTTTTCTCGGAAGGATTGCTTTTTCTGGTGTTTGTGTTTGAAACATTCTGTCGCCTTGGAAACCAATGAGTGATTTTTACCCTGGGGCGCAAAGCGTTTGAAAATTCGAGGGAAAATCGATACTTCGGAACCTGTGAGCCTGGTAGAAAGTCAATCCATTCGCAGGGTGCTTCAACTGTTCGTTCATTTTTGTACAGGCTTGGATGAAGGGTATTCGGAGCCAGCCCCTGACCCCAAAAATACTTTCCACTCACTGAAGTACTCCAGGCACACAATGGCTTCGACTTTGGAATCGGCCTGCTCCCCTGAAGGGTCCACAGCTCTTCAAAACATCGCTGAATTACCAAATTTGCAAAACAAACGCCACAAAACGTCGAAAAACGTGAATGAAGAGCAAATGAACTTGCCTCCTGCGAGGACCCCTCCTCTTGTCCTGTGTGCGGGGCGCAATGAGCCAAGGCTGGGATCGAACCGGCCTGTCCGTCCGCATCCTGCTCATCCGAACCTCCCCGTTCTCCATGGCAGTGCGTTTTCGTTGCGTTCAGCGTGGTGCCAGGCCTGTTTCACAATGGATGCGTCACGCGTTACGTCTCTGTGCATGTCAATGGGCGTTGGTGTCAACACAAGGATGCAGCGCCCGTTGACTTGCAGAGAGGTTGACTTGCAGAGAGACGCAACGCGTGATGCACCCATGTGAAACAAGCCAAAAGAATCCAGATGACTAAAAGTCCGTCCACATTGCCGAGTACAGAAGGACCAAAGGTCCACAACGTTGTTCTTTCGTCAAGACGTTTGTTTGCACAAAACACAAGCAGCTTTCTCACACAGGAATTTCCATATTCCTGATACCTGTAGAATCTCCAGTGCAGGGACCAAGGCCTGTGCAGTGTGATGAATAACCTACTTCAGATGCTCAACAACAAAGAAGCGATTCCTTGACCTGTGCACTTCATATGTGACTCCCTTTCACTTCGCGACTGCTTTTACGCACGAAATCTGCGCGTTCGATTGGCGCGTCGATCGCATCGCGAGTCACAAGCGATACATGGAGCGAACGGCCCATAGTACGTTCACTGCGCGAATCGAACAAGACCGCAGTAAAACTGTCCGGAAAAGATCAGTTTCCAACCACAGATTGACGAGGATATGAATGACGCGGTTTGGGAAAAACACATCATTGTCTTTCAACATTCAGGGTGGGGAATCCAATGTGGTGAAAGAAAAACGAAGCAAGCTGTGAGAACTTAGCTTTTGAGAATTCTGCCTTCAAGTGCCCTGCAAAAATGCAGAACCACACACGAATACTGCAGAGCTTCTGTTGCTTTGTACAGGGATGCATGGTTCGTCTCTGCCCCTGGTTCCACCAGCAGAACCTTACCACTGGAAGAACCAAGCTCAACCGAATATTCCCTGGTTCCTCTGGAAACGGATGTTTGGTGCCGACCTGAACTTCAGTGAAGAACAGGGAACTTCGGGGCCTGAGACTCAGTGTGGTTCCAAAGTTCAAGATCCAAAGCCCCTGACAGTGTTCATGTCAAATCCTCGTGCAGAGCCACATGATTCTGATTTGGCCTGGGAGCAGGGTATCTTGAACTTTCCAAAAGTTTTTGAGAATTTATTATTTTTCAAACGGTCTTTGGCGTTTCAAAAATTCACGATTGATCCTGATCCCTGTTTGAGACAGACTCCCCATACAATTTGATGGTGATCGCGAGATCTTTATGGCACTCGACATGTCCCATTGTCTCTGCACCACCAGTCACATTTCACAAGTCAAATTGGTCATTTCAGTGCCTTTTGGATCACACAACACTGAAAAACACACTCAAAGCATGCGTTGAAGCGAGGTATGTGTTTTTACAAGGTCTCAGCACTGGTCGACGCCTGAGTGCTGCTTAAATTAATTTCATCGAGATCTTTGTCAATATTGCTGAGAACGCCTCGCACGATATCAGCGGCCGCGAGGTGGCGATACAGAACAGACATGATCCCGTGTTACGCACAGTCCCTTCAAATTTGTCCAGGGGTGGACAAAGATTCTGGCGTGTCCCGGTGTGATGAATGGACTTGACACCCCGAATCAGGAGACACCGGTGTCAGGGCACTTCAGGTTCCACCCGAAATGGGGCCAGGTGCTCTCCTGAAAGACATCGAGGCTCTGGACAATGTCTCGAATTGTATGGCCTGTGGTGACTAAGGTCATGAAGAGAATCGAAATGGTCAATCACCCACGCCTGGACAATCCTGCACCAGATCTACATCATTTCGTTCCACCAGTAGGACTTAGGCCCGACTGAACACCGCGAAAAAAGATCATTCTCTCTTGACTTGCGCATAGATGTTTACTTGTGCCAAGAAAGTTTTTGAAGGTGGGAGTTTTGACCACCCTCCCCCCCCCCCCCAAGGTCAGACTTCCGTCTTGACTGGGTCGGACTTCCGGGGTCGGTTCTTGTTCCAGTCTTGCAACATGACGCACCGTGAATCAAGTGGCCAATGTCAGACACGGTGACTGTGATTTGGGAAGGGAGACCTCACAGGGGGGGCCCGACTTTACGAGGCACGCACAACTAAAAGTGGGAAGATGCCTGAGTACCCGCGTGGGGATGAAGATGCAACGACGATTTTTTGGGGATGCAGAGACGACATCAGCACCTACCAAATATGGGCAGGAGATTTTTTTGGGTCTGTTGTTAGTGGGCGTTTTTTAGGTTGAAAACTGACATTGTCTGACTGGTCGACCTGTGAGTTTTGCCGAGGTAATTCTTCCAGTTTAGAACTGTTTTTGCCAAGTTCCAAGCCAAAATGGAACACTCTCACAAAGCTCAATGTGGTGAAATCCGTTTCCTGGTGGGTCTCCAGATGAGAACTGCAAGAATTATCCATCACCTGACCTGAGTACACCAGGGCCACGCTTTTTCCAAAAGTGCTGTGTACCGCTGGGCCAAAAGGTTCAGGGGGGAAACCTGAGCACCGACGACTTGCCTTGGCCAGGAAGACCACCTGTGCTTTCAGATGGAGTCATTGCACAGATCCAGAGGGCCGTGAGGGTTTCCCCCAACATCAGCTTGTGCGCTTTGGCAGCTGCATGTGGAGTTTCAGTTGGTTCTGTGCACACTGCTTTGAGAAAAAAACTTCATCTCCGCAAGAGACCCTGTCACTGGACCCCCCCACTTCCTCACAGATGTCCAAAAGAGACATTGCCTCCTCCTGAGTCGACACAATTTGAGGATGATCCAGAGGGATCCAGCAGTGCTCACAGGCCTTGTCACAGGAGATGAGTCATGGTTTCTGGTCTATGACCCCTCCCAAAGGCGTAGCAGCATGCAGTGGATGGCTCAAAATGCACCACACCCTGCCAAAGTGCGTCGTGACCAACGTGTGGTCAAAGCAATGTTGGTGCTTTTCTTTGATGTGAGGGGTGTGGTCAGTCGTCAATTCGTACCCAGAGGCCAAGGAGTTGACCACCATGAGTACCTGCGTCATCTCCAGTTGCTGAAACAGAACATGAGAAGGCGCAGGAGGCCCTTGTGGCAGTGCAGAAACTGGATTCTGCAACATGACAGAGCACCAGCTCACCGTGCTGACATCGTTCAAAGATTCATCATGCAGAATGACATTGAACTTTTGCCCCATCCTGGATACAGTCCAGACCTTGCGCCTTGCGACTTCTTTGTCTTCAACCGCATCAAATGATGCCTTCGTGGCACCAGATTTGCTGACATCAATGCCCTGAAAAGGGCTGTAGACAGAGAAATCCGCTCCATCCCTGTCACCGAGTTCACCCATGCCATCATGGATCTGCTCAGAAGATACCAGGCCTGCATTGATGCAGGAGGAGACTACTTTGAGTGACATTTGCACAGACCGGAGCACGCTGTGACACAGTGGAAAATTGACTGGAAGTTTGCCTCTGACAGGATTACTCAAAAACTGGATTGTGTTGAAGGTTCCGGTGGCCCCTGATCGGAGGGAGCAGAACAAAGTGCTTTCCATTAAGGAAATCTAACATTGGTCTCTGAACAGCTCACACACATGTCTCTGCTCGCAAATGTAAAGTTTCATGCAAAAAAAAACAATTTTGAGTACTGCAAATCCGGATTTTCCCATATTTTGTTGTGCGTGCCTCGTACATTTGAAACAATATCACGTGAAGAGTAGACATCATCCAGCAGGTGTTTTGTTGGGAGGGAAAAATACATTGATCGAGGGGAAAGGGCGCTGGGTGTGGTCCTGAGGATTATGTGCACTGCTCTCGTTGTGAGTCTTTCCTGTTTTTTTGTTTTTTTTTTACTTTTCTCAAACTTTAACACCACACCCAGTGACGTGCACAGGAATGTACAAAGGAGAATTAAGTCCACGTCTGAGTTTCAAGGAAAAAAATAGTTCCATGGAACTCACGTGATTTGCACCTCAAACTCAAAAGTCCCAGGCAAGAGAAATTGGAACACTGCCAAATCACAAAGAGGCTATTTTGATCAATTTCCTTGCTGGTGCCTAATCCTTGATCAAGAACAAATCTGGAGACCAAATATGAACAGAATTGAGCACCATTTTTGTAGAGAAACTGCTGTACACGCACTTTTGGAAGAGGCTGCCAAAAGTGCTTTGCGCTCGACCGGCGCAAATCACTGAAAAGTATTGTGTTTTTACTTACCCGGTGGTCTCTCCTTCCTTGTCACCTTCTGCATCAGTTGCCTTTCCTTCCTGCATCACAGCCGCTGGGCGGGTGAATCTAGACTCCTTCAGGGAAAAGACACCTGTGAGAAAGATCCAGCCTTGTTACAACCGTTGCATAAGAACCTGGCATTGGGTTTGGGCATGACACACATGCATGCGAACACACGCAATTGTACTTGCAACTTTGGAGGTGCCAGAGCCAATCTCCCACAAGATCAAGAAAATACTGGTTCAGGCTGTAAAATTATTGCTGGTCTGTGCATGAGTTTATTACCTTTGGTCAACAAAGTGTTTGTCTTGACCGAGAAAGTCTTTGATTCTTGATTGACTGTTGGTTCCTTCATTGTGATTGTGATACCACAGGCAGAGCCCAGGCTGGGACAGTGAGAACCGGTCTGCAGGCATCCAATGGCCCTTCGGATCCGGAGCCTTTGTCCCTCAAGGATAATGTTCGCTCCAGTCGCTTTGCTCCGAGAGAATGTGTGTTGGTGTCTGGCACTGAATGCAGATTTCAAAGTTGGCGTCTACCATGGTGATCGCGTGTCTGAGCACAGACATCTGCTCAATGGGGATAATCACTGTTTGTGGTCAGTACGCCCAGTGTCAGCTTGTGGAGGCGTTGGCGCAAACTTCTGACCAAGTACTCCAACAGTCCAATTTCTGAAGAGCCAGATTGAGGTGAAAAGAAGTCGTGACATAGCAGGTGGATGCAAGTGAAAGAAACCACGATTGTTAGAAACAAAGGATGAATCATGGAGAAATTCCTGATTGTAGACATTTCTCACCTTGTCACGTTGTGTGTGTACTGAACATACCACAGACCCACAGGCCCTCAAGAGTTCACAACCGGCAGAGTCGACGTCACTTCTCGGTAACCAGCCTCAGAATCGTGTTCCAGCCTTGACCTTGACCCAACCTGGCTCTGGGGTCCGACCTGAGGGAATCGGATTTTGCCCATGTTTTTCTCGTCAGTGTTTCCAGGATAATTTTTTTTCAGCAGCGCAAATTTACCTGTATTTAAAGGCCCCATATGTGCTCAAGCTCTCAAGGACACAGCTTTAGTGAACCCCAATCAGAGTCTTTTGAGTTCAGGCTTCTCAGAAGGCAGACTCAGAATTTCGCAATCATTTCCACAGAGTATTATGGGTTGCAAAAGCCTCTTGGATTCTGTGTCGCCACGTGGTTTTGTCTTTGAGGTGTAGTCTCAATTTAGTCCTCATCTGCGGTCAGTGACTTCAACGCCTCAGCGTTCAGTGACATTCAGGGCAGCTGTCCCTGACTCAGATCTGGAACCCACGTAAACACTTCAGTTGATGAGTCTCCTCCAGCCCACATGTTTTCTGTGACGTCTATAGGGAGATAGGGGAGGAGAGGATTGTGGAAAGGCCTTGACCAGGACGAGTGCGTTCTCCAGTATCAGGAGGGAGATCTAGGGTTCGGTGCCAGGAGACGCTGATGAACATCGAGAGAGGCCAAAGGCAGGGCCTCCATGAAGGGCAAGAGTCTGACGTTGTAAAAATGTCACCAGGACGAAAAAATGTTTTTGTTTGCACCTCGTATACTGTAAGTTGAGAGACTCTTGGGGGCCGAGAGTCTCCCGGTGCCCTCGGGTGTAATTCAAGCCGTGCAGGGCTCAGGTGATCTCTGTAAGTGCAGACTCCCTCAACGCGACATAGGAGGACCACTTCAGAGCTTTTGCGCTATTCCCAACTGACACAAACAGCAATGTTTTGACGGCATGGAACAAACGAACTCGAATCTAACAACACATGAGGGACAGGGCCAGATATATGGGTCTGGTCCCAAAGGAAAAGGCAAAAAATACAACGAAGGAAAATATGACAAACATGGTGTAAAATTTGGGGAAGGTGAAGTGTGTGTGTGCATGTGTGCATGTGTTTGCGTGTGTTTGCGTGCACGTCTGGTTGCGTGCACATGTGTGCGTGTGTGCGTGCGTCTGCGTGTCTACATGCTAGGTGAAGTGTGTGTGTGTGTGTGTGTGTGTGTGTGTGTGTGTGTGTGTGTAAGGTGTGTACGTCAGGCCTGTTGAGCACACAGGAACTCACACATTTTCCCCGTGCAGAAACCCCATCCTATTCATTTGCCTCTGCATTGTGTGTATTTTCTCCTCCATCATTTATAAGCCCATTAAAAGCGATGGATCTGAGTGTTTTGTTACTGCCGCTGTGGGTAATGCATTCCCCTTGAGACTCCACTGTTCACCGCAGGTCGTGGCGTGGCTTGCACTGTGATCCTGAGGAGGTGGATTCATAGTGGGTGGGCTGGGAGGCAGGGGTGGCGATGCAGGGGCAGTTCCCGGATGAGCATGCATGGCGGATCCAGGGTGGGTCTGTCAAGGGGAAGATCCCTGGCAGGCCTGGAGGGGCAGATCCAGGGTGGGGGTGCAGGGGTAGATCCAATGTGGGTCTGGAGGGGCAGCTCCAGGGTAGTTCTGTCGAGGCGGATTCAGGGCAAGTCTGCAGGGTGGACCAGAGTTGTGCAGTGAAGGCACATCCACGCCGGACAAACCCAGACAGGAGTGCGTCCTTGTGTGGTATTTCAAGTGGACGCAACTGTGAAAATGCAACTGGCAACAATGCGACAGTTTGGACCACGAGGAGCACAAAAATAATATCTACGTGGGAGCATCATGGTCCCTGAGGATTGGTCCTTGAACCCTCTCTGTGTTGGATCACGTGTGATACATCATCATTTAGCGTGCTTCAACAGGGACCAAAGGCACCCAGTTGACGTGTTGGCGTCCAGTGTCGGGGATGGGGAAATCCCTTGTGCCTCCCTGGTCGTCGGGGCCTGCCAGTGGTGTCTGAGAACCAGTCACTGTGCAGACACCAAAGCCTGGTGGACACAGCATTGGTGTCTGTGCTTGTGATAGCATCTGCTCATTTGCCGTGCCCATCAACTTGTGCAAGAGACGACGACAAGGGACCTGCAGCTCGAAATGGACACGGACGAGCCCTGCGTAAGGTGGAGGCATGGTCAGTGTAAGGGGTAGACCTCAAGGGTGGAGCGCCAGACACAGAGAAAACTGATGAACTGCACCTTGTCCTGCGTTGTTTTGCGTTGTAAGTACCAGACATGTTCCCCACGTCTTTCTGACATCCCTCCCAGAATTGAATTTGAATTGAATTGATTTGAATTCCTCTGCTATCCACAGCAGTATCAAGCCAGTCCGTACGAACGCAACAATGGGCATGAGACTGATACTTGTCACAGCAAAGCCAAATATTGTTGTGTTGTCGTGCCCAGGTTAGCATCGTTCCGCTTGGCTTCAGCTGACTGGGTCTGTTCATGTCTTGTCATCAGGAGAAAGGAGCCGATCCCTTCTGTCTCAATTGACTGGGTTGCACAAGCTAGTCACACTGGTATGGTTTTATTTGCACACGCACACCTGAGCTCCAGAGCAGAAGCCCAAATCTCAGGTTGGGGTTGGGTTTTTATACACACTTGAAGCTGTGTAGATGCCCAGCCTCAGAGGAGAGTGGGAAAGAACATGTGGGATTGAACCAATAATCGAGGGTTCGATAAAACACGGTTCGATTACACAACACTATTTCTTTGAAGCAAACCGGCATGAATTTGAAAATAACAGCAAGAAGAATCAAAAGTTCTTGAAGATGTAACCAAAACAATATCCTCAATTTCAAATAGTGTTTCTGACATTTCCTTACTGACAAAAGGCTGAGTCTCGTTGTACAGAGAGAGCCAGTCTCTATGTGTACTTTGTCATGAGAAAGCTTTGCACAGAAATCTGATTCACACTCAGGTCCCTAAATCATGGGTCAGTCATGAAAGTCCCACAAGTGCAAGAACCTAGTCAGAATTGCTTTAGCCCCTGACCTCCCGCTCCCACCACCTACAGATCAACCAAACATGATGGGTTCCCAAGTGAAGATCAGATCCAATGGAATGGGGTCAAAATACACCTCTGGAATGAACGTTTCGGTAAATATAAAATTTCTTGAAATTTTCTGCTTCTCTGAATCAGACACGGATGAACCTTTTTTGTTTGGTCTCTTTTTCTGTGCAGGGTCTGGTTCATATGAGAAGCAAACCTCACAGCAAAGTTTTTCTTCCTTGTATGACAACAAAGAGCATCCGAACAACAGTCTCAAGGATACGCAAATGTTTTTTTCTGAAGTATTTTCAGAGAACATGTGTGTGTGTGTGTGTCTTTCTGCACATATGTTGTGTCAAATCTATTTTCCAAGTTGGCAACACAACTTCTTTCAGGCAAGTACAAGACACACCATTTTCAAAGGCACACCTTGATTTTTGATGGAAACCTCTGCACCTCAAGTCATGTGTGGCATTTTTGTGACAAACATTTCATTTTGCTCTCCCTGGTTGATTTGAGATGGCACTGACCCAAAAGTTTTCCTCAAGAAATTTGTCAACTTTCTTTGGTTTAATATCTCACATCAATCTTCGTGGGACAAAGTTTTCTTTGAGATTCTGGTGGTAAATTTTTGTGAGCAAAAACGGTTGTAGTTGCAAAACAGAAAAAAATTGCTGCTGAATGAACTTTTGTTCGTAGAATCCCTGGTCTAGTTGTACTTGGTGGGGTCAGTTTCAAGTGATAACAAAAGATTGTGCAAATAGAATCCTGGAGTTCTTCCGAATTCAGCCTCAGACACTTGTTCATTGTTATATTTGAGTCGTTGGGTGATACTTCGTTTCTTGTAATGTTGTCAGCAAGCTCAACACATTTCTGTTCATCTGTTTTGTGTGCACTTGTACACTTCCACTATGCAGTGGCTGAAGAAATGATAAATCCCTATACTTGGCAGGGAAGAGTCAGAGAAGAATACAACAAAACTTGGACTGGATATGTTGAGGCCAATATTGAACAGACACTAAAGCAAACTGAATCAGACATAATCAGACAGAAACTTTACATCAATTGTCCACACAAGTAGGGCAGTCAGTTTCTGTCAACTATTATTTGTCTCAGCAGTTGCCTTTTGTTACTGCAGGAGTAGTAGTGACAGATGTTGTTGTGTGGCTCAAAGGAACTGGCAGGAATGTAAGTGTGCTTACAAATACAATAACAGGCATAACATTTGTTATGAATCAGGTTTTCAAATTTTACTTGCACCCCACTTTGCACCACCTTGTCACTCTGAGTGAATTTAGTGTTTTTGGTGAATTTGAAGTGTGTGAGTACAACTTGACAATGTCCACCTTCAACAGGGTATTAGTGATGTGTGGGCTGTACTCCAACTTCACTGTGTATCCAGGAAGTCCTGAAATACAGTACAGTTTGTCATACTTCTTTGCTCAGAATTTTGCCTGCACAGTGAAACTTGACTTAATTTCCAGTGATGTTGTTGAAACTAATTATATTGGGCAAGTGGAAACCTTCTTCTTTCTTGATATGTTTTCAATAATTTTGAAGGAAAGAAGTTATGTTTATAAATTGAATATAGAGAAGTATTGTCAGGTTCTCATTCATGGCTCACAGGCACCTGATACCAGGTTAACTGTATTTGATGGCCCTGGGATTCTCTCTGATCAACAAGTTCAACATGGGAAATATTTTTCATTCATGTGCAAAACATATACTTGCATACTACATGTTGTTATTTGTTTGACAAATTTGGACCTTTTGCAGATATCTTACACCAATAAAACAGTTGGGTACTCCCATACAGCACTAAACACAACAACAAAATACATTTGGGAAACAAAACATCTTGGTCATAATGGCATAAACTTGGTGGCCATTATAATTTCAGCATCAAATTCATCCCAAGTTTGTGCTTTTGTTAAAAGCTTTACATTTAGTTCTCAAAGTGATTTCAACTGCTTGTATGGTGGTTTTGAGTATTATGATGTTCTCTTGGAAGGCTTGGCATACTCTGAAACAAGTTGTTCACCAATGCGAAATTACAGATTGAAACCAGTTTATTCAAAGGATAGTCAGTTGATGATAATTGCATACGCTCATACCAACTATGCTGAGCTTTTTGCCACTGTTGAAATCTTGGAAACACTGTGCACAATAAAGAAATTAAACCTTTGTTCATTTGCTCAAAAATCACTGTGGGCCTCATGGGAGAATTTGCAGGGGAACTTATTCACCAGACATCACCCTTATTTCATTATGTTTAATGCAGCATTCCCACAGTTAATGATTGTTCTCAAAGACAAACCTTGTCTCAAAGCACTATTCTTTGTTGATGGCAAGAATCAGTGCCACAAAGTACCCTTTATTGATCATTTTAATCTCAGGGTGTTTCAAATGTTGACTTCTTTTATTGGCAACAGAAGTGAATTGACTTTCCAATATTCATCAATGGGTGTTCTATCTGGTCAAGAGGTTTACACAACAACAAAGCACCCTCTCAGTGGTGGAAGTAAAATTGTGATGGATGGCAGAAATGTTGAATTTAACTTTTCAATTGCAAGGTGGAAGGCTGGGACACAAGAGCAGATTCACACACAGTCCTTGGAGTTCTTGCACCATGATACCTTGGTCCTGAAGCCACCAATGGGGAGTGAATGGTTTTTTGATGTCACTTGCTCTGCTGGACTGTCTAAAGAATCTTTGTTCTTTAAGCTGCTCAGGTTTAGGAAAAGAAATTGGATTGACATTTCTGTCATTCCAGAATCAAAATGGCAAGATTTATATCCTCATCAGATCAGTGAAATACCATCCAGCCCAATTTCCATTCATGAAGACTCACCTCTCCAGTTGATCACACTAGATTCTTTGGCCATAAAAAATGTGAATATTTCTGTCAAAATTGAAACTTTGGTGAGTTTCTTGAACTTTATCCAGTGGTGAATGTTTTTTTTTGTAAATTCCTGCTTGTCTGCTCAAGGGAAAGAGAAAATAGTAACTTTGGAACAGTAAAACATCAGAATTGATGTTCATGTGGTCCTTTTATGAGGATGGGGACCAGTCCCAGGAATTTGAATTGCTCTACATTTTCTGTTCCTACACATTCAAACCTCACTTAGATAAAATGTATGTACAGAACAAAAGCAGCTATCATTGTGCATCAAGAAGTCCGTATCGATTACTTCTTCTCATTCGAAGAACTTGTTGTCAGGACAATCAACTGATCGTTTCAGACAAACCAAATCTTTTCAGGAAGAAGAGATAATCTTTCTGAAAAATTCATTTCTAGAAGGACTCATGGAGGTTATTTTTTCAGTGCTTGTCTCCTACTACAGTTGACCAGAACTCTGTGAGAAGGAAGGCTTTTGTGGACTTTTTCTGTCCTGAAAGGCACCAACCTTTGTGATTTGTAGACCCTTTGCACCTCCCCTTATGACTCAACAAAGTTGTACCTGAAATGCTGTCACCAGGGACTTCTTGATGCACAAATACTCTGAAGTAAGCAGGATATTTGGAATGCTGTGGCCAAGAAGGGTGTTCCAAAAAAAATTTGATGTATCACACCTTTCTTCTTTCAGGAACATGAACTATATTTTCCGTGTCTTCCATGTACAGAATTGTGCAAGAGTTGCACTCTAGACCAGAGAGCTGTTGTCAGATATTCATGGAGAGCTGATCAACAAAAGCAAAATATCATTGCTGTCCATGGATTGATTGATACAATGGAAATGCAATCTAGTGAGAAACTCTCAGTGGCTGTATTTTGGATGCGGAGCAAAAGACTCAGAATTCTTGAATACAGCTTGGATAGTTTCAATGAGCCCTGTGGATTCAGTTTCATTGCTGGGAAGACATTGAAACTTGGTTTGAATCAAACAAATTTATCAAATAGAAAAGAGATCGAGAGACAAAAGCTACTTGAAAAACTACCCAGGATTGAGGGCAAGAATTTACATGCTTTCTGTTTTTCCATGAAACACAATTTGTTTGTGTTCATTAAATATGCTGACAAGATACACACAACCACATCAGAGTATGGGAACTATCTGACATTTAAATATCACACAATGCAGGAGTCATTTTTCACAGATGTCTACCCATACCATGACTGCCCCAAAATCACACACAATCCAAAAATGTTCTCTTGGCAGAAAGGAGCAAAGTTTTGTTATGAGTTGAATGCATGTCTTCCCAAATTAATTAGCAAAAAGGATCAAGACTGGCTCATTGCGCTGTTGTTTCAGAATAATCCTATGTTCCCTGTGGATGCTATTTTTATGGGATTGATCAAACGTGCACAGGTGAGGTGCTGTTGTGCAAGCAGCAAATGTTTCATACAACAAATTGAGTGGAGTTGTTTTCATTCAGTTCTCTTGTTTTGGTCTTCAGGCAACCACCTATATTTGGAGCAATGCTCCAGCATCTTTTCAAGTGTGGACCAGCTCACATTCAGTGTACAAAACTTCTTATTTTGACAAAGAGCATGTGAGATATTATTACAATGGCACAATACATGATACCTCTTGTGTCATGTTGCCTCACTACAAGTGTCATTCTAAAGAAGCCAATGAACTTAATCCCAGTGTCCTTTCTTTTGGTCTTCATTTGTTGAACAAAACAACTTGTCAGTGTACATTACTCCTTGTTTACAATTTAGCTCAGCCAGAGTGGGTTTCTATTGATTGTGCAAGGGTAAAGTTGAGTCATGTGGTATGTGAAATGCAAGAAACCAAAGAAGCAAAGGTGTTAACAAGACCCAACACAAGTTTCTGTGAAAGATATCAGATCTCCTGGGAAGGAACTTGTTATCTCTTCATCACTCCAAGTGTTTTGTGTGTCAGAAAAGAATACTGCAGGCTTTTGTCTGGAAATGAAGGTGACATCAAGATCCTTGTGGATCAACTTTTAAAAGCATTGGGAAAACTTGATGGAAATTGGGGATTAAGCAGTGTTGGTCCTCATCCTTTCATGAAAGGATACAGTCTGTGTGTTTCAGACACAATGCAGGGCAAAAATTTTACTCAATTATACTTTCATGAAATCAACAAAACTCTGATTTCCAATGCCATTTTTCTCCAGAAAAAATATTCCAATCACCCATATCTGTTTTACAAAAGCCGACAAGGTTTTTGTAACAGTTTCACAACAAAGCAGGTTGCAGGGCAAGCCAACAAAACAGATGATGAACATTCTCAATGTTTTGATAAAAACCCAAAAGATACATTTGCTACTTTGCAAAAGGTATGCAAACAAGCACACCATGTGAAATTGTCTCTTCAACATGGACAGTCTTGCTGTGAGGATAAAAACATGCTGCCATGCACAGAAGACAGGTCACAGTGCTTTCAATTCTCAGACATTTGTGTCTTCATGGTTGACATTGATGGATTCCCAATTCCATGCAAATCAGGCTCTCTCTTGCAAAACTGTTTTGCCTTCCAGTGCAATGCACACTTCAAATGTCCAGAGTACTATTGCATATTATGGGGATATATCTGCAATGGCAAATGGGATTGTCCAGGTGGTTATGATGAATCAAGAGTATTTGGCTGTGAAAACCACAGAGACTGCTCTTTTATGTTCAAATGTCATAAGTCTCAGTTGTGTTTCCACATGCTGGATGTGTGTGATTCTGTCACAGATTGTCCACTTGGTGATGATGAATTTACATGTGACATCCAAGGCTCACACTGTTTGGAAGGATGTTCCTGTTTACACTATGCTATTGAATGCAACAATGTTTTGTGTAACTTCACAGTTGGTGCTCTTCCATTTGTTTCTTTCCACATTATTCACTGCAGGTCAAACTTGTCAACAAACATCATGTTGAACACAAATGCCATCAGAGTAAACTTTTCACACAACTTGTTGTCAGAGATACCACACCAAATTTGCAACTCAGGATCACTTTTTTCTTTAGATTTATCTTTCAATAATATTTCCAAGATTAACTTTTGTCTTGAACAGATGTACCACCTCCATTTGTTATTTCTTCAATACAATGTAATTCAAGAACTCAAAATGAAGACTTTCTCAGACCAGAAATTTCTTCGTGTTTTGCACTTGGAAAGTAACAACTTGTTTTCTATTCACAGAAATCTTTTCCATCTTTCTGCACATTTGATTGCTGTCTTTGTAGCTAACAATTCATTGACAGGGGAAAACATAGCTATATTTGCTGGAGAAGTGCTTTCTGTACAAGTTATTGTCTCTGATAATATTGCATTATGCTGTGTTGCCTCCCATTTCCAAAAATGCATACAAGGTCTTCCTTGGCACACAAAATGTTTCAGGTTACTTGGGTATAAAGGACTGAAAATATTCATGATATGTGGTATAATTGTCAGTTTTGTATTGAATACACTACTTGGCAGGTTGATGTACAGGTCAGTGGTTCAAGCAAAGAAGGTCAAGCCATACCACATTATTGTTGGATCATTACCAAGTTCTCATGTACTGGTTATTGTCTCTTTCTGTATTCAGTTGATGTCTGATTCTAAGTTTGGAAATGACTTTATATTGCATGTGAACACCTGGAAAGCAAGCTTCACTTGCAAGCTGTTGTTTTGTTTGATTCTGGTTCACTGCTTGTCTATGGAAAGCTTACATTTGTTCCTATCTTTGAGCAGAATGATGGTAATATTGAAACCATTAAATTCAAGTTTCAAGGAAGCAAAATATGCCTCTAAATGGCTTACATGTGTATTCTGTATCTGTATGTTGATGGGAGTCTCATTCATGTTGAAATTCTTGCATTCAAAGATACCCAACAGATTATGCTTGCCTTTTGTAGATGTAACAAAATCTGAGTGGCTGATGATTTTCATTCCATTTTTCACCCTCCTTGTGCAAATCTTGTGCATTGTTTTTGTTTCAATATGTGACATCATGATGTTGAAAAAATTGGCTGAGTCATCAAAAGCAACTGGAAGATCAAATGCTGAGATTGACAGGGGAATGCTGATACAGCTTTTGTCATTGCTTTTTCTGAATATTTTGTGTTGGATTCCCAGCAGCCTTGTTCACATTGTTTGTGTGTTCCTACCCAAGTATCCTGTTGTGTTGACTTTCTGGGCTGCTTTTCTGAGAATGGTCTTTGCTGCCATCAGTGATCCTATTTTTTTCTCAGTTGTCCATTTCAAGCTCTCAGGCTGAAGGATCAAAAAGAGTGCTGTCTTGTTGTTTTTTCAGATGCCTGCTGTTTGGTTTGGAAGACACATTTTCGGAAATTTTGAGCAGCATTGTGTGTCATTGTAGGTGTTCATTTGCGTATGTACAGGTGTGCACATGTGTTTCATTATCTGTTTATGGTGACTCTCTATTGCACACCTTTTTCTTGTAAGGCAAAAAAGTAGCATAATTGAAGCACACGTCAAAAACATCAGCAAGAATCACAACATGGTGTTGTCTTGTGCCTGAGTCCACCATACATAACAAAATTGGATCTTTGGTTGATACACTTGTCACTCAGGTTCTTTGTGCATGAACCAGCCCACATGGTGTCAAATGTCCACAGTGGGTATTTTAACGCATGGAATGTGCTGCCAATCTTCCCCAGTCCTTCCCACTTGCCCTCTGTTTTGTGTTGTCAGGTTGTCAGCAATAAACTGTTGTTCCACACGTGTTCAGCATAAACATCATCCACCTGTTATGCACTCAATCCAAATCATGGACCAGCCTCAGATCCTGAATTGTTAGAGAACCCCAATTCACAAGGGGCAGTGGGTGAGGTTTTGTGTGGTCTTGAAAGGGCAGGGGTTTACATGGAAAACACCAATACACAGCTGTTGCTCCTGATGTTTTTTGTTTTCTGTGCATGTGGTACCTACTGGACCTGTCAGACAGAGGCTGTTTCAGCGTAGTTCAAAGACAGAAACAACTATCTCCACTGAAGAAAATGCCACAGATCCACAGTATTTCTACAAGAGACAGGGTGCACAACCTCACATGTAGCACTTGTTTTTTGGGGCACAATCACAAGTTTTATAAAATTATGCTGTCCAAAATTAATATGTTTCGTTCTGCACTCAAAATGGGAGGACGAAATTTGAGTGGAGAGTCAATGGAATGGGTCCTGGAGCCACCTGTCATGGAAGTAGGACATTGGACAAATTTGGACTGGGTCGCTCAGAGCCTCTGGAAGCACTTTGTCATGAATATTTCAGGTTCAGCTAGACTGGTCTCCTGGTTCACAATATCTGGTCATGTTGTTGCACCAAGGACAAAGTACTGCAGCAATCATTTTTGGTAGACACCAGTGATGCCAAACATCTAATAGTGGATCAGCTGGCCACACCCACCTGCCATGAAAGTGCAGCACCATTTTGTCCTGGTCCCAAAATTTTTAGGTTCAATTTCAGCAAGAAGAAGATCCTGCTGTTTTGGGGCAACATAAAGTACTGAGTCAGACTGTTTTTCTTGTTCATTCATCTCCATTCTGTTCACAGAACCCAGGCTTGAAGAGTGCAAACCAGTCTGCAGGCATCAGGCAGAAGCAGAGCGCCCCTTCAGTCTTCGGCCCACGAAACACTGAGAAAATGTTTACATCACTGTCTCTCCCTTGCAGACGCCACCTTGGGCTTTTGTCCTTGAGCAAACTACATCTGCCCAAATTATTTTTTTGGATCAGCACGCTTCATTCTTTCTTGCCAAAAAGGTCTTTCTCTTTTGAAATGGCTTCCCCTTTGTTGGTGTTGCCACCAACTCAATCCAGCCGAAAATCTGAGAGCCTCAAATTCTTTGGATTCTCTGAGACAGGTGGTTCTCTGGATATGAATGCACTCTCAATACGAGTGTTTGTCCGAGAGAACAGAATTCAGGTACTCTCGGATACAAACATGGCGCCAAAGTCTGCCATGGCCTTCAAATAGCTTTGAAAGTCAGGATCACGTTCTCCTCTGTGAGATCTCTCCAACCAGATGTGATTCGCCCTGGTATGTGCCATAATTGGTAAACTTACAGGAAGACAACAAGGCTTGTGTTGATGTCTGCTTCCAGTTGACACAATTCTCTCACAAGGTCAGTGGACAATCTTCTCTGGTGATCTTTTTCCACTCAGGAAGACTTACCTCTCCTGCTACTACTCATGGGTTCTGCAGTTCGTTGGCCTGCAATGTAACACGATGTTGTGGGAATTGGCCAATTGACTCCCAAAGGCGGCCCCCAGGGGTTCCTTCCTGATAAGGTAAATGTCTTGGGCGGGACACCAATTCGTTGACTCATGACTGGGTCGCCTCACGTACGTACGCGGGTTACAAGAAAAGGTTTTGGTTGTGAAACGAACGCGGTGTGGGGTGTGCTTTTTGGTTTGAAAAGTTCAGAAACTTCAAGAAAATATAGAGTGACTGCCTGACAAATTTTGAAGCGCATCATATGAAATTAATACGTCTCATGTGGTGGAGAGGAGTCATGAATAAAACATGGCGGATGAAAGGAAGGCTTCGCAGAAAACAAAAATTAGGTTTGTTAGGAGTTTTCTGGGGAAGGTTCACGCTGCATGGAGGTGCCCTGTGTTGCGTGTCAAGAGTTTCAGAGAGATCTGTGCCAGCGCTTGTTGGGGTAGGGTGCATTTTGAGCCAGGTGGATACTTTCTGCTGGACGCATGAACCATTGCATTCGTCCCTGTACTTGCACAGCTGAGCAGAGTACAACATCTCAAAGCGGGCCAGGTTCTCCCGAGCTCCCCTGGAACCAGACCCACGCTTGGACCCCAGTGAAGCCAGACCACCACCAAGGTTGAACCCTGTTCCCGACAGGGTATATGCCTCAGGGTTGGACCTGTCTTCAATCAGCCAAAGCTTCAGTAACGACCTGTGGGAGACGGATCTCAGAGTAACCCACCCAACAAACACAAGCGACAATGATCCTGCTCTCTGGCCTGGTTCACAACAAATGCGTCACGTGTTGAGCTTGTAGATGGGCGTTGCCTCAGGATGCTGTCTTCCAGTGAACCCAAAAATTCCAACTTGACAAATTCCTTCTTCCCACACCATCCCCAACCCAAAATGAACAAAAAGAGCCTTAAAGATCCCAAATCAATCCTCATCTTGACCATGAAACTGCTGTACACATACTTTTGGAAGACACTGCCTGCAGGTGCTTTGATTTGGCTTGTTCCAATTTGGCTCACTTGAGCCCAAATTGCGCAACCTACCTCAAATCACCCAAAAATGACATCAACGAGGTGGAAGACCAGGGTGTGTCATGAAAATTTCTGGGAAATGAATTTTGGTCGTGGAGAAGTGGTGGAAAGTCCCGTGACGCCCTAGATCCGCAACAGCCGCCATATTGGATGCGTGCTGCGTGCTGCGTTGCGTCTCCACAAAGGAACGTGATGCATGACAAACCGGATGTGAAGAACGCCCAACTGGTGCGTGCAGACTTTCTACAGACATCCTTGATAAGCTCTCGAGGCATAATTTTCCCGACTACGCAGGCAGAAAATTGCAATTTGGGACGGGGCCTCAGACCTCCCAGCCAGCGCTGCTTCCCTGAGGTGAAAGGATCGTCTGGTTTACAAGGTCGGCAAATCTGGGCAGGTCTCCAGTGGGTCAGGGGTCGGGATAGAGAAAGGGACCGTTCTTGACGATGAGCACCAAACTTTGAGTGAGGGTTCTATGCGTTCTATGCGTGTGATGGATAATTGGGGGAAGTTTCTTTTCATCGGAGAGCGCTTTTTCTTTGGGGGGGGGGGGCAGGAGGACCTGGCATTCCCCCAACATCTGCACCACGTCTTGGCTCTCCACGTTTTTCCACTTGAACCAAACCTTCGGATGATTCACACTTTCGGCAGTGTGAACCATATTTTATTCAAAACTCATTTGTCTGAGTTTGGCTCAGAGCTAATTGTTTATGAGATGGCAACAATTTTTTTCTCGGCAATGGTCATTTCAACAACACAACGCACATCAACTGAAACATGTGCAGAGACGCCACACGACCAGGCAGAAAGACACTCAAACGGTCCGAAAAAAAATAGCTCCATGGAGCTCACGGTGATTTGAGGAAATTCTGATTTCGCTCACTCTGATTTCGCTCCCTCTGATTTTGCTCCCTCTGATTTTGCTCCCTCTGATTTCG
>JAAUXT010066510.1_pt1 | contig 23120 bp, 20 predicted proteins | sample 7278171 | NCBI WGS metagenome assembly JAAUXT01 (sample SAMN14350112, study PRJNA611818) | marine sediment metagenome | isolation source: surface marine sediment (1.8m) | place: French Polynesia: Moorea | collected 2018-08 | reverse complement strand
TGAGTGAAGCCCCAGTAGTGATGTTGTAGTATAGTTTATTGTAGAGTATGAGTTGGAGCTCAGTGGTTTAGGCTACCTTCCTGTATGGTGTCACAAGCTATTGTGTGTTGGTAGTCTGGGTCATGTGCCCAGCTGAGGATAGTGGCTCCATCTAGGGTAATGCTATAATTGGCTGTGGCTGTGCTGTGGCCATGGAAGGCCGTGGCAGTACTCAGGGGGTGGTCATGGTAAATATATATAACAGTTGCTTGGGTCATCCTCTAAGATCCAGCTCACTTTGCGGCCCGATTCTTGCAGCACACAAGTTCCAAGTTCCCTCACAAAAGCCCAATGCTGATAGATCTGTATTGTTGGAATGCGCAAAAGTATTTTTGTGGAGTTTCAGCAATTGAAGCTGTTCGACCCTCAAGGTGCAGCCTGCAAGCGCTCTGTGACTACCACTTTCACTCTTGAAAGAATTGTGTCCACCACAATCCAGTTTGGTTTTTGGTTCCACCAGTTCCCTGAAGAATTTGCTCAATTGTGTCCTTTTTTCAAAAATGGCCCCTGGACCTCTTGGTGATTCGAACATTGCTTTTCGTTACAAGCCTCAAAATACTACAAAAAAGACAACCACATCTGCCAAAGCTGGTTTGTGTTGTCAAGCAACCCTCTCACCTGTTGCCTGCAAGATAATACTCACCTGGCACAGGGGCAGTTTCAAACTCGGAAAGTTTCCTTCTGTTGTCTTGCGTACACACGCTTGGGCATACTTTGGACGCAACACCTTCACAAGCACTTCTTTTCCATGCAGGAACTCTATGCTTTCAAATACGTCACTGAAAATTAATTCCCAAAGCTCGGAATTGACAAAGACACGCATCAAACAAACACACCAGTCATGTGATTGAAATTCTTGAAAAAGTTGAGAAAAAGCTGTGTCTTGCCAGTCATGTCAGGGCCAGAAGCTGTCTAGTGATCCCAGGAAAGATGTCTTGTGGTGTACCTGGTGTCGCCAAGCAGATCAGGGTTGCCAAACACACACTCAGCTCATCATTGTTTTTTTTTTAATTCTGGATGTGTCCTTCATAGCCAACAAATGCACCGAATGTAGTGGGTGATTCGAGACAGGGAGGACAAACATGAAAATACGGGGATTTTGTGTCAACCTTGACCAATCTTCACCAATATCCCAGTGATCACGCCTGACGAGAGAATACTCAATTTTATAAACTGGGAAATGTGTAGTATCAAAAGTTTTCTCTTGGATTTTTGTTTCTAAACTGAGACAATGAAAAAGTGTATCAAACTGGGACAATACGCGACAAAACAGCAATATCTGAAAAAGGGATATTTCACGGCAAAAATGAAAGAGAGGATAATGAAAAAGGAACTCCTTGGCTTTGGAAAAGTACAATACATTGATTACCATCTGAAGTATCATGAATGACTTTTGCTTCATTGTTCCAGTTCTTCACTTTTTGTTGTCCCAGTTCATTGTCCTTGGTTTCAACTTTCCTCTCATTGTGAGAGACAGAAGCAGGTGGGATTCTGATTCCTTTAGTTTACCAGCAAACTCTACTTCAGGGGCTTTTGAAAAACAGGCACTCTGAATCCTTCACAAAACGACAAAGGTTCCCCAAAAAATTTCACAAGAAACAAGGCAACAAATTATTCACAAAAAGGGGGAGGAAGGATTGCTGTGCACACATCATCTCCTGGGCAAGAAGGGTTGTTCACACATTTTGAAAGACGAACAGGATATTCCTCCTGAAATTTGTACTGTCACCACAACGATGCTTGTGCAAGAAAAGCCAGTTAGATATTTTGCGGTACCTCAGAACATCTGACCTGCACGCAAAGAAGGGGTCTGCTGAAAGGACATGAAGTCGCACAGGTCTGAAGCAGGAAGGAAGAACTTACTCCACACAAGAATTTTCTGTTGCCAAAGCTGAAAACCTCCAGGTGCAAAGTGCTCTGTACGGGTGATGGATAAGAACCTACTTGCGGCACCACCAGTTTCACCCAGAGACCTGAGTCCTTCTGCTTGGCCCGATGCCCAAAGGTCTTGTGGAAAACAAGTCCGCCGGTCCTGTGATACCGGTTGACACAAACATTTGAATGGTGTCACAACAGCGAGAAATCAAATTATCCAGAAGGGTGTTGGTCTCACAGGCAATTTTTTGTGTTTGCGTATTATCAGTTGTTTCCAATGATGAGAATTGGTAAATATATTCATGAGCACCCCATTGTCGATCAGTCATTTGAAGGCCATCAACATAATTAAATTCAACACATCAGAGAAATCGGGTGTTGATTTGGAGCAAATGATGAATTGGATCAACGCAATTTATTTGCAGCAATCAAACCAAAATTTTTAATGTCCACAACAATCACCGACAAACCCTTGACAAGGCACCCGAGTTTGTGCTCAAAGACCTCCAGGGGGAGAAAGCACAATACGAGCTTGAGTTTCTGATTTCTGATCGACACGAGGTGCCAGTTTCTGGTCTCTGGGTTTCTAAATGGTCTTGTTCTTCGTCCTTGAATTTAATTGACGTTTAAAAATGGTCAAACATTGACCGAGTCACAACAATTCAAACACAAAAAAATTGAAGTTCGATCTCGACATGTTTCCCTCACAACCACAGCAGAATTCTGACATTCTGTGTTCCAATATGATTCCTTTGTGAAAAGAATTGAGAGCCCATCTCAATTATGTCTCTCCAATAATGACATTCTGCCCTTGTTGCAAAGCAGAATTTTCATAAATGTCCCTTTGTCCAATGTGATTAAAATACAAAAAGAACTGAAGCTCTGTCTCCAAAAGAAAACCACTCTGAGATGAACATTGACCAAAGAAAGTTTCTCTGGCAACAAAATTCTTCCTCAGCAGTGGGGTTGGTATGGTGAAACTCTGTCTTCCAAGATGATTTCAGTGACACCAAAATTAAGTCAGTCAAGCAGTTCCTGGGATCGGGCATGACTGGACAGGACGGAAAAAGATGGGAAATGACAGGTTATAGGGCATGCAAGCTGGAATGCAGTGTGTGTCGAGCACATGTGCACTTTGTTTGGATCGGGTTGGACAGGACGAGACACAGTCAATTGATCTCACCGAGCTTTGGGAGGAAGAGATGTGACAGGACAGGATGGAATATGGCAGGACATGGATGGGACTGTGGCATATTGGCCAAGATATGTTTGGTTTTGACGGGCGCGAACACACCAGCGAGCGAACTGGTCGTGGAATCAAACTGCAACACCCAAGAAACTCGTCGACCAGATTGACCTGAGACAAAGAGAACTGTTTTCTGTCAGAATGATGCTTGTCAGTTGTTTTGAATTGGTCTTACTCCCAGAGATGCAAGGAAACAATGCAACAGCAGCAATCATTCCAATGAAGGCCTCAGAATAAATTTGTGTGTCTACAGACACACACGTGCTCACACACACATACACACATACACACACACACACACACACACACACACACACACACACACAACACTCTTTCTTCCAAAAAATGATGTCATTCTGCAAGTTTTTTTCCTCATTTGCAGAAATTTCAGCTGTTCCAATTGCAGCAGAACGACCGCTGCGCGCGATCAGGAGATTCACAGCAAAACAACTAAAACGGGTGTGGTTGTGTTGTTCTGAACATTCTTTGGTATTTTGGTGGGCCCATTGACTTCCAACCTCCCACGATTGTGAGGTTCCATTGGCAGACAAGACGACGCGGAGGATCCACCATGGCTTGTGAGAACAAAATCTGTTGATCACAGAAAGTGAGAATCTGTCCCCAAATAACAACGATTTTGTTGGCATTTGCATGGACCACAAGAGGTACAACGCACCAAACTGGCGGTCACAACCCTGTGCTCCTCTGATGTACGTACGTTCGACAGCCAATCTTTCAACGCTTCGACTGCATCAAAGCCGTGCTGGAGAGACACCACAGAAACTGAAATTAGATGGCGACAGGCCTTGACCCTGCAGTTCTGTGAAGAAGAAGTCTGCAGGAAAGACTTTTTGGTCCTCCATCGCGACTCATTCGAAAGTGAAAAATGACTGGCTCTTTCTGTGGTAAAAAGTAGCATTGTGAGCAAGTGTGTGGAGTCTAATTACCTGAAGAATCAGGTTGGCAGCAGTTTTCCTCTGTACTCTGAACACACAGGACCTTGTGTTGAGCTTGAACAAAACAAAACTTGTTTGAAACTTCAGCTTTTCTGTGTTTCTAAAGTTGATCATTGGTGGTTGATCTTTCCTGACCAAAGGCATGGCACGAGTGGTTCTCCCTTTGTCCTTTTATCGTGTATGAACTCCGCTCGGCCTTCTCGGCACGTTTTTGTTTGAGTGAAATGAAATACCATAGAAACAATGGCAAACAATTGTAGGAAACAATTCGCTGGTTTATTTGAAGCACCTTTTTGGCATACAAGAATATCCGTGGATGCTTGCATGATCAAGGTTCGCGAAGAGCGTACACCTCGAGTTCCTTCCCATCCGTCGAACGAGTTTTGCCTTTTTACCTAATGGAACTGCAGCACCAGGTCTGTCTCGGTGAGGAATCGCAAACAAGTTCATCTAATTCAGGGCCAAACTCAAATGTCGCATTACGAGTACAGTCATTGTTTTTCCTTGGAGAATGTAGAGGCTTTGGAACATTTGTTTCTCCTTGGTGTGCAGGGATCAGAGCTGCATGCATCTTCATGAGGCTGTGAAATCGGCTCCTGCCTCGCGTCGCATTGAAATTTCTTGGCAGGAATTTAACACCAAATCACATCAAAATGCTAATTTTTGGAGTCGGAATCCACAACGAGGATATTGAGACTTGTCAAGAATGGCGTTCCTCCTGCTGTGTACAGGTCCGGGCAGTGGCGAATTCAAGCGATATGAAGCTCTCATGTCGCAACTACATGCGGCAGGGTGCGTTGCCGTCTTTTTGACGAAGGGGAGGGGGGTTTGTCAAGGGTTCACACGTTGAGGTTGCTGTCCTTTAGCTTGCACAATCAAAAATATGTTGCGCGTGACTGCGGTGCACGCAGTGTGCTCTGCTCCGCAGCGAGAATCTAGTTTCCAGTTGCACAGATCCGGGTAGCTCCCCAGAGGCCAGGACTTTTTCCCTCCCGAAAATGTTCCTCGTACGTTTGTAAAAATAACAGAAACCCCCATAGCACTTGCCGCAGACACAAAAGAAAGAGTTTGTGTAGGCAAACGGCGGAAATCAAAAACTCAGTTTGCATTCACGTCTATAAATGTCAGCCGAAGCTGTCTTTTGTGTGAGGGTTTCGGAGAACAAAGAACGCTCATCTTTGGTAAAGCAGAGTCTTGAGGAAATTTCGGGAGAATCCTGTGAGTTGCACGCCTTTGTCGTCGCTTTCGTTGCAACACTTGGATTCCTCCGTGAGCACTTTCCTCATGTCGGCATTGTTGGTGAGCGCATTGCAGGCGACTTGTCGCGATGTTTTGCCTACAGGCACAATCCTGGTTTCCAATTTGCACCACAGTGGTTCATGAACTCCCTGGACGGAAAGGTTCGATTTGCAATTTGTTGTCGACGTAAAATCATCAGATACGTGATGAATAGGGTGCAGCACAAATGGCGGTGCACCCATTAGGTTCCATCATAAAATGACACATCTATTCCTTCGCAAAGCGTCTGACACTCGAATGGATGTTGCTTTGTGGGAATGATCGATGGTGTCTACGAACTTCATCAGCTCTTTAAATATCATCACAATGTGCCAGTTGTACTTGGCTGAGCATTCAATGTATCCCGTGCACTTCCACTGCTTCTTCACTGTGTTGGCCACCTGCAAAAGGCGACAGGATGCAATGCGAGGTAATTACAATGGATGGGGAGTCTCTTTGCAATGCCCAGGTGAAAGGGTTGCGTCACTGCACCAAAGCAAGCTGGTTCAATTTGTGTCTGATTGATCTTTACCTCTCTCCTTGGCACATCTCTGTCTTCGCTCAGATCCTGCTTGTTTCCGACGATGAAAATGGGAACATCATGAGTGTCTCTCGAATCCACTATCTGCTCTCTCATTGTGCGAATGTACTGAAAAGCAAAGACAGAATATTGATTTCGGAATTTCATGAAATGTTGTTGACAGCTTTTGACACACATCAAGATCAATTTTCATTTGGTTCCTGTACGGAAGCAGGTGACCAGTACCTGAAAACTCTCTTCTGACGTGATGTCGTAGACAAGCACGTAGGCCGAGGCATTTCGCAGACCGTACCCTCTGAAGTCGGTCCATTCGTACAAGCTGTTGACCGGAAAATACGGAATGACAGGGCAGTCTACTATTTTCACCTGAAAGCACATTAGAGACTGGTCACCTTGCAATGCAAATGCAGTTCGCACATCACTTGTCACAATCAAGCGAAGCAGCTATTCTTCGCAGCTTCCCGGAGGATGAGAGACACATAATGCTAATCAAGGAAAATTAGTTTGTCGTGAGAATCTTCCGCTGAGTGGCATTGCTTTTGGACAGGAAAGATATTTCGTTGCCTCCAATTTGGATAACCAGCTGCTCTTTATCAAACAGAAAGAGAAGTGGGGAAAAGCACGTGCAGTCTGTTGCTTGTCCTTTATTGCGGTTGTTTGAATGAAATTTGATTGCGTTTGAGTTCATGACGCAGGATACTACAGCTCGTAAAAATTATGGCAGACAATCACGCATGCAATGGCCGAACACATTTGGAATGTTCTCTGATCAATTTCTTAAGCGAGCGAGGACTGCGCTGGAACTGTTGAGGATGACAGATACACATGTCGCTCAAGTGGGCGACGCGTGCTCCTGAGACAAACACCATGCACCCTCCGTGGCAGGTCCCGGGTGGTGTGAGCCGGAGAAAGAAGTCCCCCCCCTTGCAGCACATACCTCGTAGAGGTGGTCGTTGATGATGATGGACGGGTAGTACACCTGCCTCATACTGGTCGGCACGTACTCATCCGTGAACTGGTGACAGACGAACTGTTGGATGATGGACGTTTTTCCGACTCCCGGAGATCCAAGAACTGCAATCTTTACCTGTGGTGCGCGAACAAGGAGACGACTTCAGACTTGAGCTCAGTGCGTGGCACAGCTGGCGTCAGGCAATCCGTCTTTCCCCTTTCTGCTCAATATTGCATAGAAAAACTCTCCCATCGCGTAAAATAAATCTTCCGTTTTTGGCTTGTCTTGACGTTTTGTGAAAAAACTTGCCTCCTGAATCTCGGGAATGAGACCCAGTTGGTTGGAGGAGCTCATCTTTGTGTACGGCGTGTTCATCGGTCACGTTTCCTGTGATAGGGCGTGCATGTCTGAATCACCGAAGCCTCTTCCTGACAGTCTAGAAAAAACATGTATTGGCATTACCGTCCACAGCCAATGATAACAGCTGAGTTCCACAGTTTCCGCAAGCGCGCCAGCTGCTGAGAAATCGGAAAGCGTGCAGCTTTATACGAGAGTTATGTGCGCACGCAGACATTGGAAAGTATAAAGTCATAATCACATATTGCCGACGTACTTGACTCGAGCCACCTTTAAAGTATCGGTGGCAAGCAATCCGGGCTGGCACTTGAGGCCAGATTGCTTTTAGTCACTTCAGACCAGCTCTTTCATTGCCTGACCCACTTAAAGCAATGCCTCCGCAAGGTTTCTTTGGCGACATCCTGGAGGTTTCCTGCACTTACAAGCAAATGTATTCACTGGCTCTTGGAGTTCAATGTTGCTAAACGTGCATGAAATGTAACTTCCTTGATGTGGGATTCCTCCATGGCAATGCTGGGACATGAAATTTTCATGAACAGAATTCCCAGGGAACGAAATTTGATTCGTTGTGAAATGGTATTGTCCACAGGACCAAGCCGCAATGTTGCAGCAAACTCAAAGCATAATGAAAAACGCAATGGAAAACTGAGACCCCAGTTTCTTCGTGCGTATGCACAGATATTCCGCACGCAGGTCTGTCTTCCTTGATGCAATCCGGGATTCGTTCTGAGGAGCAGAGCCCGATCGTAATGAAGATGGATCACCAATATTCCACATGCATGCGCGGGTTTAGTCAGGCACTTTGGACGAAATACAGGCTTGAAATCAATGTGCAGAAAATACCCCGAGCTTCTTCCTTGAAGCTCCAGACACAAAATGTATTTGCAATTATTGTGCGTGCTAGAGATATGAACTTGGTTTGGCAACCCGCAGGATGCAGATAGCCTTGTTATTTCCGGCATTACCGGGTCCCACCTTGTTCGTTTGTATTCATTAGTTGGGTCTCTGCTCTCTTACATGGTTGTAGATAAGCAGAATATGTAAGAACGACCCTCCCTTGGTTCAGTTCAGTGACAGCTTCTGTGTAATCAATTCCAGGTTTCTTTCCTTCTCAGTGCCACGGGGCTCTGGCGAAGACACTCGGTGGTATTGACTGTCCTGGCTGCCCAACGTTGCTTCACCAAAGAAACGAGTTTTGCGAATGCTGATGGTCCCCAAGATGAGGTATTGATGCTGTTTATGACTCTGCTGAGACATGTCCAACGAAAAGGCTGCAGGACCACGTGCAGAAGAGTGCATGGTCACCATGAGTACAGCAACATGCAGAATCAAGTTGGGCAATTCTTTTCGCAAAATTTCGAACCCCATTTTCTCCTCGCTATTCCCAAGATTACAAAATGTTCGCACTTCATACAATGTTCCCTTTGTTCCTTCAAGTTTTTCTCTTGTTGATTTTTGAGAGTTTCTGTCAGATCTTGTCACCCTGGTGTTCTGAACACCCGGGACAAGAGCTTCAAGACGATGAAGTTAACAAAGCGATCTGAAGGTCAAACATCCACACATTCACGAGGCTTCTCCAGCGAGATATCCTGGGCTTCTTGCTTGCCAAGGAGAATGCAGGTGGTTCAGGTGAGTTGTACGTAGAAAGTGCAAAAAGACAGGAGTGGCGTAAAGATCGTTTTTACTCCTGCGTGTGACGGAGGAACTGAACATGTCCAACATGATCTCCACGACACAATAGCAGTGAATTGGAGAAGAAAAGTCAGTAGAACCAGAAGCATGCAGGTGCGCTTGAAAACTTTGCCCAACACAATATCTGCTTCTCTTCATCTGTCAAGAGAATCAATGAACAGCGCCACCCATGCAGCATATGCGACCATGCAGTAATTATCAACAGAATAACTGGCTGTTCTCGCCAGCAAAAGATGGTGGGGAATGAAGATCAAAACTGAAGATAAGGGTTCCACCAGGCGATAAATTGTTCGCGTGTCGTGGTGAGATAGTTCTTGGCTCGTGTTCTCCTTTTGGTCATGAAGACAGGTGCACGGCCAAACAAGTTCTGCAAGTGACAAAAGCAGGAAAAGGAAGGCAGGTGTGCATTTTCAGGCAAATAGCAGAGTGATCTTTCGGCAATAATTGAATGCTTCCGAGTTGGATTGCACAAAAGACACGTTTGTTCCTTCCAAGCCTGGGCGTGTAGATCGATCCTACGTTTGTTCTGCACGTGCGTGTATCCTTCAAGATGTTTCATCTGCATTAAACTCACGATCAAACGCATTATCGATCTGACTGTGGGCCACCACATTAAAAACAACCTTGATCTAAACCAGTCAAGAATTCCTGACAGAAATCACCAAAAAGCAAATTCACAAGCAGTTTTGATGCTTCCTTCTTGATTACATTGTCGTTCAGTTCAAACAATCAAGCAGAATATCTCTCGTTGCTCGCATCAGACTCTACAAGCTGTGACACGAGGAAAATACTCGTATCTCCACAAAAACAGGCAGCGAGACATATATATCTCATGATCCTCCTACGCCTTGGAGCTGCTTGAGGCTAATGATACTTTTTTGTGTCGCACGAAGGTTGTTTTTGTCTCCGCAAAATTGCAACGATAACGTGATAAAACACGGAACAAGAAAAAAAATGCAAGAATCGCGTGATGAACCTCTCACTGTTATCCGCAACCGAAACAAAAGAAGTCTGCTTTGAAAACCGCTTGTTGTGTTGAAACGTGATTGGTGGCAGTTGAAGCCTGAGCACGACAAAATTTCTAAGCCTGGGTCAGTGTGAGGAAACGTACTTTGCAAAAGTGGTTTACGGTTTCACATTCAAGCTCGAAGGACTTCATTCCGCCCGTGAAAAAAGAAAGACAGATTAGTGTCAGAGATTTGCAAAGACCTTTCGCTGGGTGAGAAAAAGCTGCTATCAGCGTGCCTTTTGGGGAAACTCCAGCTACCAAGCATCCTTCAACCTCGTAGCACCACGCAAAAAGCTCTGCTTAAGGATAATAATGGGGTGTTTGAACAAGTGGAGACGTTACCTTGACAAGAGCAATAATTATTTGTGAACTACGCACGTCATCCTCAGCAAGAGTGACAGGAATATTCCCGTCGGCACCAGGCTCAGTTTGTCTTTGACGTTTCTGCTTCTCCTTCTTTGTGAAATTTTAATTAATGAACCTGGAAGACGGATTCATTCTGAAGCTGTCGCGCTCTGGAGGGAGACTGGCCCTTGGGAAACCTCCAGAACATCACTGACTTGAAGGCTACAAAACCACCCAAAGTGATACAGATGAAAATGATATCCTTGGAAATTACTTTTGGAGGTTCATGCAAACTATCTTCCATTAGGATCCATGTGTTTCCCACACAAGATTTGACTTTCTCGTTGCTGGGTAATGGAGAAACGACATGTTGGAGTGGAGGTGGAGAAAACCGGCGAAATTGAATTCCGCCCTCAAAGACGTCCCTCCGCATCAATATTCCCCGAGTGTTTAACGATGCCTTGGCCAGTTACCATGGCGCATATAAATTGCTGGCGGCCTAAATCTTCTAGCAACCTTGGATTGCCTCTCCTTTGCAGTTGGCATTGTGAGTCCCCCTCTTGTGTGTTGTTGGAGATCTAGGTAAGTGAACACGCCACACCTTGTTCAAGTTGCATTGCAGCTTCGTACTTTATGAAATGAACGCTTTCGGGCCAGGATTACCTTTCATGTCACGTCATGTTGTATTGAATTTTGATATGTCTGCCTGTTGACTTTAGTTGCAATGTCTCTTTCTCCGTACACCTTTGTAATTTTCCTTCAGATCAAGCAAACTGGTTGCAGATAACATGAGACAACAGCTGCAGCACATTTAATGTGATTGCAGCGAATTAGCGGATTTGATATTCAACCTTTCAACGAATGAAATTCAATCTTCAACCTGGATCGATTTCATCTGCATCGCCAGAGTAATTGCCGACACTCCACAGCCTTTCCCCGCACATGAAGCAGGCAAATAGCGCATCTTTATTTGCTCTCCGCAAATGACCTGACGCAGTAAAGGCGAATTTTATGCTGCCTTCCTGCAGCAAATCCGCAATGAATGCTGCAGGAGAACGGACCAAACATTACCTGATCCTCATTCCATCCGATGAGTCCTTTGTGCCTCGACATTAAACACGACTTTGTTGACACACAGTCAACACAGAGTGTATTTTTCCAGTTTATCAGTCTCCGCTCAGTAAAGCCGCACGGTTCTGTGCAGCAAAAAAAGCATCGCAGACAAGGTCTATTGGAGTCAATTCATCACAGCCCACGAGCTTTGTGGCCCCGATGAGGAGTTCCCTGACTCGAAACGATGGCTATCCGCAGGATGTTTCTTCACGGGTCAAGTCCCTCACAGGACTCTCAGATAAAAAATGCTCACAAATTATCTTTCTCTTCCGACAGACTTTTCAGCCTTACTAAGAAGCTGTACTAAAACTAATAACGTTTCAGTGAAGGAAACAGAATGAGCAACTTTTGCAAAGAGGAAACAAAAAGAGACAGCTGAGAAAATACTCACCAGTCAGATCAACACAAATCCCCCCCAAAAAGAAATTCTCCGCAAAGCGTCGAACTTTTCAGGATGAGCAGCGGCAAATGTCAACGTGTTTCGAACGCGCGTCGTTTTTCGCTCGTGTATCCTTTCCAAGTGAGAAGAGGAGTCACGGAAGACTGTCAATATACTGCTGCCAAACAGAGAATCTCGCAGCTTATAAACTCATGGCCTGCAGCTGTAGCAAAGAGTCGCTCCCATATCTGCAGCAGATCAATAGTGAGAGGAATGTAATTATTAGCAAAAGTTTCCTCCTCTGCAAATCTCAGTCTGTCGTCATCGTCGTCTTCGCGGCTGTAGCTCCGAGTGATCTAACCTGCAGTGAAGGCGCACGACGCACTATACCACAGAGAAGCAGCGTTTGTCAACAGCTCCGTGTGTCGTGCAGCGATCTTCCCTTCGTTAAGGCAATCTGAAATGTGAAACTCAAACTTTACAACTCATAGATCCTTGCAGAGATCGTCTGTTTCGTGTATCAAGATTGCATATAAATCTCGTTTGTGCAAACAACTTCGGAACACTTACAGTGGAACCTTCTTGGAACCATCAGGTCGCCAATCCACTGGAATAATGGACTAACACAAGTTGATTCAACCACCGGTAATGTGGTCACCAGCAAAGCAGCGAGTACAATGGCGTGTTGATGGAATGCCATATTGAAGCAGGCTGATTTGTTCTTTCCAAAAAGGCGGCTTTGTTAAATGTAATCAGTAAAACATGACTGAGGAAATGAAGCTGCAGTGAAGCAGAGGCGAGACTGGCGCAAAAGCTACACCTTCAGCGGACGAATGGTTTCCCATGCACACAGCAAAGAAGTACGACCCGCCCTCCATTGTCAGACTGGGATCCTGTGTGGCTCGTACGATCCTCCAGACGTTCCCTGACGAATGAGCTCCTCTTGGTGAAGCGCATGGGACCAACCCAACTACATGACGCTCCTTTTTTACAGGTGGCTGTCTCAACCACAGCAGACAAAACTCAACAGAACATAAATGTTTTATGAAAGCAGCCCAACAAGAAGGCAGTTCTGAGAGAATGTGATGTAGCGAGAGCACTCGCTGTCAGAATATCCGTCCCGCAGGTCGACGAGGGCAGACTGACTTTCTCTCATTAACTTCGTTTCTGAACGGCATAGAAGAACGAAGAACAATTTCTGAAAGTTACTTCGTTTTGATGCAGTCACACAGCGTGGTCGTTTTTTTTTCTCGCCAGCGAGACAAAAGAGACAAAAGCGAACAGCGGCATGCACACACTAATGTCTCCTTGTTCTTTTCTGTTCTGCGACAAAACTCAGAACTCCAAGGGCAAGTGCAAAAAGGAGCGACAATGTTTCTCTTCACACAGACACTTCCTGAGACCCTGGTTCCAGATTACAGACATGATCAGCAGAACTTCAATCAAAGTAAGTCAGCTTTTAAGGATTCCTTGCAGAAGGAGACCAAACAAAATGAGTTTTCTTTGATTTTGCCTCCTGCAGCAGTTTTCCTCAAACATGTCTGATGGAAGGACATAAAACAGGCTTTACAAGGCGCGACAACCATAAAATGAACACAATCAATAAATCACGGAGGGCTTAATATGGGTTCCGTGAAGAAAGGACCCAAAGTTGCAACATTGCTGTACAGAATTACATTCCCCAACCAGAACTCAATTGTGGCTGGAAAGCTCTTGTTTCCAAATGACTTGCATTTGATTTAGAGAAGAGCCCTTGTCGTCAGAAGAATAATTTAACGCACTGCATGTAGCCTCTGGATACAGCTTACATGTCGGGGCCACACACAGATCCTCTCATATGAATTCAGGAGACACCCAGAAGCCCATAAAACTTCTTAGTTGCCCCCTTCTGTGAGGCATTTCGCCCGACTCGGACAGCATTATGGTCCTTTACCACACCCCAAACAACAGTGAGCTTCCTTGGAGTCTCGTTCATTCACCACCAGGAAACTTCACTTCGAATGGGAAAATTGGTTGCTGAGGTAAATTGATGACTCTACCTTCGCATGTCCTGCCTGCTCATGGCTCGATTTACTCCTCTGCCTTTTAAAGCCGATCACGTGCCATGGACTTGACACAGCGGTTACTGCAAGTGTATACATGGGCAGCATTGGAACTCTGTGGGAGGTCGACGTTTCATTAGGAGTGATTCCCTGGGAAACGGGTCACGGTTCCTCGAATCAGCTCGACACGCAACGAACTGAAGACCGCAACGTGCCGGGGCAACACCGTGCCTACAAATGCCGTGGCCACACAGCTTCGTGTGAATGTCGAATCTGCCTGTATATATGTGGGAGGACAACCTGCACACTCGATGTCAGTGTGCCACTCAAACGGTTGAAAAGGCAGAGAGTGCACGGCCACTGCTTCTCAAGAAGGCTGCCCCTTTGTCCTCTTCCGCCTCCGCCTGGAACGAGGTCAGACCCAGATCGCGACGTGGGTCCACAACACCAGCCATCTTTTGGAAGTAGCTCACAAAGGCCTTGATGAGCCCCACCTGCTGAAATATTCAACTGCAGTTTCACCTCATGGCACGAAAGCTAACAGTTTTTCCTGCCCAGAAATGTTGTGGATTCACGTCTTTGCGGCAGTGACATGTGTACTTCTGACTTAATGACAGACTTGAAGTGACCTCGTGCCCCAGCTTTCATCTCCGCTCCAACGTCATTCTATCTGGGGACCACACGCCAGACACATTTCCTGTCAAGCAAAAAGACATTTTCTTGAGAATATGGACTTGATAGTGAACAACAGAAGAATGCTTGTCGTGGAAGTCTGTTGAATTTCGACATGACGAATGGAGCAACGCCAACGAGGCAAAGGAAGATTCAAGTCAGCAGCCCGATTGTGTATTGTTGAGCGCAGGCAGCCCGTGCGATCATCAATACGCTTGTTATTCTGGAGGCTCCAGATCCATTCAACATTCGTGCACGACTGGAATCTCATGCCGGATGTTCCGTTCTGAAGAGGAACGAGACGTGTTTCGTTTTCACTTTCGACCAGGTGGCTTCACCTTCTCGCTCTACAAAGACGCTGTCTCGTTCCATACAATTCCTGTTTTGGTCTCCTGCAGGAAACCAATGCGCAGGCCTGAGGGCATAAAATGCAACTTCCTGGTTGCATTTCATTCCGAAGGTGTCAATGAGCGATTTGCTGGACCACACTTGGTCCCGAAAGCGTGATTGCACATGTTCTTTTTGGACTTGTTGAAATTACAGCTGGACACACACACACGAAATCCAAGACCTTTTTGTACCAGAAGTTGAAAACCAAGCAACAGTGTTGTTTCAGATGTCATTTCCTTTCGAATATTTGTCTCAAATCTGGAGCAAAAGTGGAAGGGCCACAATTCAGGAGCCCATGTCGATGTCTCTGCTTCTTTCTCTGCTGCTGTCTCTGTTTCCGCCCCTGTGTCTGTGTGTCTGTCTCTGTCTGTCTGTCTGTCTGTCTGTCTGTCTGTCTGTCTGTCTGTCTGTCTGTCTGTCTGTCTGTCTGTCCTCAAGATTTTTTTCCAAAATCTGTGTGCAGGCCATGTAGGCAAGCAATCGCCCCAATGACACAAACACAAGTCCTTATTGCGGACACACACGCATCAAACACTGTCCCAAGATATTCACCGGAGCTGAAAGAATTCATGTGAGCACCAGCACACACACACGCCTTTCCCTAGAATCTTCTCATTATTTACAAATTACAGCTGGCTCGAATTCACTCGAATCCACATTCTCCCTTCTTTCCATGTAACCGTCAAATTCGGAGATTTGGTTCTCGGCGCTCTGCATCAGTGTGATAAGGAGGACCCTGTGGACTCCAAACACGGTGCCACACTTCACTCACAATGTTCACTTTTGTCCTGGCTTATTTGAATGTGTAAGTTGCCACAACACAAGGACCACGGACGACCGTCGTACCGACAAACTTTGAAGAAGAGCAGATTGAACAGTTGTGGTTTCCACACGAAACAACACTCGTGCGTTGGATGGTACGAGGTATGGTGGTATGATGCAGAAGTGATGTTCCGATCAACGATGGGTTGGCTCCAGCACAAGAGAGTAAAGAACGTGAACCGAACTGACGGATACCCGGAGCTGCGACCTTCCTCCCTCCCCTCGTGCTGAAAGGACATAAAGCTTCAAAGCAAAGGAGGTCAATGCCGCCTATTTCAGGCAAAATTGCTCAAGTCGTCTTCCTTACTTTGAAGCCAAAATTACTCGGGCTCATCCACACATAAAACCTTTTGTAGCTGCATTACGGAAGCGTTGCCCACGCAGCTCCGCAGTCGAGCTGCCACGGGCGTACGCACGATGATCATGGTGGCCAACCTCCTGTCTTTCCACTGAAAAGGTCAGCGAGATACGAACAGCGTTGAAGCCACAGGTTTTCTCGTGACATGTTTGGATTCAAGAGTTGCGCGCAAGAACTTGTTCTTGAATTTCAAAAGCAAGTTTTACCAACACTGAACGTTTCTGACGTGAACGTACGTGGAGCGTATTTTTTTCGTGAAATATTTGCAGGACGAGGACAACGACACGCCAACCTAACACAGTGGCATCGAAAAACTTGTGAGGCTGTGTTTTGGGGCCGGTCACAATGGACAAAATTCACCCGAGATCACACTGGCCACTTTATTGATGTCGCAGCATTTAATGACCCTCGAGTGCTCTCGCTGACCATTTCCAAACTATTGATCTGCACAGAAACTGCACCCTTTTTCCCCACAAGGCCCGAATGGTGCACTGGCTGCAACATGCGGCAACACCCATTTGTCAGGCGTTCTGAAAACAAGTCCTTGTGCAGGAGTTGTTGGCTTTTCACCCTGTACTCATGCATCTGTTGGCCTACTTTGTCCTTGGGTTGTCCAGCGTTGTTCCTTCAGTGCAAAAGTGGTGGACATCATGCCAGCGCCTTTGACATTGTCGTGTTCATCATATCACAACTTTGTAGCTGTGTGGACTTGACCCGAACTTTGGTGAAGAGCGCAAATCCCAGGGCTGAACCTCTTTTTACAAGTTTTTAAGGCCGGGAACACTTCACAATCATTCTTCTCTTGACGAGGGTTGTTCAATGAAATGAATGCTTTGGCCAAAACTAAACATTTGTGACTCCCTATGTGAGGTAGCAATTTTTGTGTTGTCGGTGCAACCATGCCAGGCTCTACCTACATTTTCTGACACGGGCTCTGGAAAAAAACCCCAGTCAAGGTCGGTTTCATAGATGAAAGGTCCTTACCTGCCACGGGCACAGGTTTTTGTTGATGTTTCTATTATTGGTTTTTGGACAAAAGCCCAAATCGTTTTCATCATTGCTGAGGCCACGCTCCCGGAGAGCAGAGCCCTTGGGTCCACCTGGAGCCCTCAAGAATGTTTCGACCAGAACCCACCAGAAGTTGATCCCCTTCAACTGTGACTCCTGACTTGCTGAACTACAGAAGTACGATTGGGGACAAAGCTCTGTGGTGACCCATTCTGTCAGACATCTCAAAAGATCACCCCAAGGCACATGTCTGTCCAAGGATGATCATTCGTCGTTTGAATCGAAGAGACTGATGTCATCTCTCTGGAAGGGCAATGACTGTGGCCATCACTGTTGCACTGCAGATACACGAAGCTGTCTCGAGCACAAGAGAATCACGGGCGTTGTAGGGCACCTGCAGCGTGGTCGCGTGCGCACAAATTGAGGTGTCACGAAAACAGCGCAAAAATTATAGGGACCCCATGGATGCTACTGGTCCAAGAGCACACACGGTGTCCAAAAGACTTTAATGAGGCAACACCAAGTACTTTACGGAACCACTGACTTTGATCTTGATGTCAACAGAATTAACGTGTCGAAAACTTGTTCGATTTCATGGTGAAAAAATTTGACAAGATCAGTTGAGATTGGAATGAGACACTCTGGAGGGGAATCAGAAAAGACTTTTGTCTGTTTGTTTTTGTCTTTGTTTCTTTTCAGTCAATCACAGCAAGGATAAGAACAGACTTCACAAAACTCTGTCAACACATTTCTCCGAGCCAGCGGGACACACACGAGCACACAATTTGTTTTGGTACACTGCACTCAACCTTCTCTTTCGCAATCTGCAAACGTTTTGCCTTTCAATGTTTAGCAACATTCTGCAAATGGACTTGAACTGAGATGTAGAGCGAATTGTTGATTAAATACTTCTCATCTCTCAGTTGATCCACGGAGATAAACCGAGGCAAACCTGCAAAGTGAAAATGCGAAATTGCTGACATGCATGTATGCATGTCAGATGTTCTGTGACATCGCGAACTCTCAGAGTCTCCTTTTCCAAACTCATTGACTCACCAAAACTGGAGTTTCTAAAGCCAGTCGGTCTGCCTATGAACGCCTTGTTTTCCTGGACTGGGTTTGGCGTGAACTCCACGACGTAGTTCTCCCTGACGACACTTCCCGGAGGCGTGAACGGTGGCGCCATCCGCTGGTCGAGGATCGAGAAGGTCAGTTTGTGGCAGAAGGGCCACTTGAGCAGCGCATCGTAGTCCGTCTTCAGGATGCAGAAAAACAGCGACGCGTAGGTTCCTTTCGCTGCAACAAACACGCCCCAGACTATCAAAGAATTACTTTGGAAAACAGACTCCGCATTCTCGGTGCAGCTGTCTGCCAGACAAAAGTCAACAGTTCAAGTCCAACACAATCCTCCTTGAATAAACGGTGACCACTGACCAACTTGGTCAACCCAACAGATGCACAATAATGGAAAACAGTACAAACCTCGTCCGTCGCCGTACGGACTGAAGCTGAGAGCCAGTTTGTATCCGTACTTGTGAGTTTCAAACGGTGGGCTGTAAAGCGTCGCGTTTTTTCCCGATACCGCCTCCATGTACTTGTGTTTGAAGTTGTCTATTTTCCACACCAATTGGCAGTTACTGCATACCTTTTCCAAGTTACTGGCTGCAAACTCCAGCTGAAAATGGAAACTTGGATTTGGTTGCCAGAAAAACCTACGTCTTGTGGAACATTGCCAAAACCAAGTCAGTCAGTCAGTGAGGTCAGTCAGTCAGTCAGTCACTCACATACACACTCCCTCCTCGTCTCCCCGTCCCCCCTCTCTCCCTCTCCCTTCTCTCTCTCTCTCTCTCTCTCTCTCTCTCTCTCTCTCTCTCTCTTTTCTGAAACAGTCGAGGCCAGTTGGGGTGGGCATATCTCGCGGTAAGCACGGTGTTCGGGAACTAACCTCAAGCAGAGCCTCCTCGTGTTCGTTGATGAGTTGGATGGTGTCGTGAATCGACTGCTTCACGACCAGCAGGTCCTCACACACGGTGAGCATCTTGCTGATCGTCTCGTCCGTCAACTGCACCTTGTCTCTGTCGGGTCAAAAACATCATGTTGATAACTTGCTTTTGTTTAATATTTTCCCTTTGTGCTTTGCCCACGCCACTCACTTTTTGGTGTTCTTTTGTTTGCGTTTCTCCGTACTCTCGTCTGCAGCGGCTTCGGGATCTTGTTTCGGTGGATCATCGACGAAGGTCCCATTCAAAGCGTTTACGGCTGTGCTTTCTGCCAAACAAATTCAAATGAGGACCAAACGTTGAAAAGATCTCATCATCATCACAACACAAAGGCATTTTCTTCTGCAGGATGCAAAGCCCACGAGAACACAACGGTTGCTCGACGTTGCATGGTCATCGCTCCGCTGTCGCGGGGCGGATGAACACGGCACAGACGCACCCAAGCACGCTGCGTCCTTCGCCCCCTTCTCTTCTCCGTGGCTCCTTCTCTTCTTCCTCTTCTCCTCCTTTTCTTTCTTAGCTTTCTTGGATTTCTTTTCTGAAATTACATCCGCATATCCAGGTCACTCACTCATGAATTCGACGCGTGAGAAGATAATTCTTCGCTTTTTACCTGGCATCTTGTGGTGTCCCTTCGTCAGGTCGTCTTTCACGAAGAAGACTTGAATGTCCACGCAAAATACTCAAACGCTCAAACAGCGCACGAATGACAATTTTGGTGACAACTTCCTATCAGCTTCCAGACAGTGCAATGCGTTCCCTTTTCGTTCACCTTCACTGTTGTTTCCGACGGCACAAAGCAGCCACTGAATTATGCACTCTATCGATGCTACATGGCTGTTGCAGGATCTACCTATTCAGGACGTCAGGAATGCGTAGTTTTGTTGCCCGTCTCTCTTGGGACTTGAGGCTACTCAGATAATGTTGGGAATGCCCAGGTAACAGGATACACAGCTCACAAAAGCTCGCGCTTCGGCGAAAGATTCAGTAAATGTTTGATGCACTTTCCTTGCAAACAGGTGGTGGACTGCCAAATGCCACATATCAATGTTCTTTCAACTTTTCGCTGAATCCGGATGCAGTCCTTTTGAGGACTTTCTGACGGAGAACAGACTTCCGGTACAATCGCCATCGGTGTGTGTGTGTGTGTGTGTGTTTCTCTCTTTCTGTCTTTCTCTCTCTGCATTACTGCCAGGAGGGTCCGACATTGCTACAGGTTGCACCTTGCAAAGTTCTGCTGAACCACAAGTCAGACTCTGTCGTTTTCGTATCCCTGTCTTTACGTGACTCTGTCAACATCGCAAGATGAACTGCAACTGCACTGCGAAGTTTGTGAGAAAAAAGCCCAACTCACTGGTCTTTGCAAAGCTGTTTATTGTGACAATAACATGTGTGTTTTTCTTGAGACGGACTCTCGAAAGCGTCACAACAACAATGGCCCCCGCAGAACGCTCCCCGACGTACAATGACGTATCTTGTTTCAACATGGCCAAAACGCAACAGCGGATAAAGATTAGCAAAGCCAAAGCGTTTCAAGCAAGATGCATGGACGCTCGTGCGAGGCAGCCAGACAGTGACGGCCCGTGTCAGGGATTTTCTATGTGAGCGGCATGTTTAAAGATGTCCTTTTTGGTTCACACCTTCAAAGGCATATCATGTCTTCACTGTCGACAACAACTTTTACGAACAAACAATCGTCTTTTACGTAGTCCAGTGTGTTCAGTGTCTCAATTTCGACGAATTTAGTGGCTCCAAAACTTGCGTTGCGCTCTGCAGTGGGTCGACCCAGAAAAGCCTGCAACGAAAAAAAGTTGGTTTTTTTTGCAGCAAACAACAATATACCACGCGAGCAAGACACTCTGAACCACATTTGAAGCAGGAATCTCGGGACTTGTCCAAACGTTGAGGGGCTCACCTTGTTCTCGTTGACGATGTTCGGCTTGACGGTGTAGGTGATGTTCTTGCGAGTGTCTGTGTCCTGACACTGATCGATCAGAGTGAACGTCACCCTGGAAATGAGCGAAATCACAAACGCGCTTGTCATTGCGAGAAAGGGCATCTGATTAAAAATTTGTGGTCAGGAGAGAATAATTCATGATTTATGCCCAGATATGGCTTGGCAGATCCACCGGCCTCGCTGGTCCGATTCATGAGGCCCCCCGGAAAAGTACTTTTGCCTGTTGTTTTGCACCATGAGACAGTTCATTCCGACTTCACTTGTTCATCTGAAAGTTGTTCTCTGCTCCAGTCACAAGGTTGGACCAGGGTCCCCGACCCCGGCGTTGCTAGAGGCAAAGAAATTCAAAACTCAGATCACACACCTGTGACAGAAGGGCCAGAGAAGCAGCGCGTCGTAGTCGCCACGACAGATGCAGCAGAACAAAGACATGTGTTTTCCTTTGGCTGAAACACAACAACACTGTTCAGCCTTTGTCAAGATGTGTTCGTGCATGTTTGCACGTCATAACTTGTGCCAGTGGCAAAAATCGTGACGGAGGATTCCAAAGTTCAGATTTGAGGTTGAAATGACTCCGTGAAGGAAACACCGCGGGTTCCAAACGGTGCTCTTTCAATGCAAAAACAGCAGCTCCACAACTTTTCGTGCTTTTTACCTCTTCCATCTCCGTTGAGGCACGCTGACAGGGCCATCTTGTACCCGTGTCTACTCGTGAGGAACGGAGGACTGTAAATCGTTGTCTTCTTCCCGGAGATGGCCTCCTCCATCTTCTCCGTATAGTTATCGATCTTCCACACCAGCTGAGCTCCGTATAACTTCTCCAAGCTGTCAACCTGCAAAAAGGCCCCATCTGCTCCATTTAGATTCCGTCATCTATTAAATTCTGAAAACAGCATTTCAATTTCCATGCAAAAAGAACCACGCGTGCTTCTGTCTTTTCTGTGTTCAGAGGTGAGAAACACAACCCATTCGTATGTGCTCTCATACACTGTAACGCGTTTGCCGTTTTGTAGCGGAACTTTTATCCGTTTTTTCCCGTTTTTTTCCGTTTTCTTGAGAGATGCGTTTGTGAGTAACATTTTGCTGTAAAATATTCCATGAGAGATAAACGCTACATAGAAACGTTTCCAGTTTTGCATTACCCATGAATGGTAAAATAAAATATTCCATTTTCTGCCATTTTGGAATTTATTGAATTTCATGGGTGCAAAAAATCTGATGTTGCCATGTCAAAATGTCAACCATCTGGACCTGAAAGCATAAAAAAAAATCTGCAGGAGTGGGATTTGAACCCATGCCTCTGTCATAAACACGGGACCCTGGTGGGTTTGAGTGGTGATCGACGACTGAGAGTGAGTGTGACACACCATGCACTGCTGCAGAGATGCAGGAAGAAGAAGAGGAAGATTGTCCATGTTGAGTTTCGAACTCAGATGGGAGGATTGTGGGAAACTTGAGTGAGCCATAAAACAAATTTTCTTCTGTGCAAGAAGGAGAGAAAGACATCATCCACATTTACAAATTTATCCAATCTTGCAAGGCAAGGCTGTGCAACTGCTTGTGTACACAATTGATTCGGAACATTTTGGCTCGAAAATTCATTTGCAAAAAGCCACACACCAAATACTTACAGGTTTCCACCCGAGCCCCATCATGTATTTGGAATTTATTATTGAATTTTCTTTTAAAATTTTCATGCAACATATGCATCCATTTTGCATTTATGCATTAAGTAAAAAAAAAAAATTGCCAGTGAAAGTTCTTCTTTTCTTCATATCGACATTGGATAAAAATGTATGATGACATGTGCATGAACCTACATTGGGTAAAAACGCATGATATGCATGATGTGCACGATGTATACATTTATGTCTGCATGTTTGGAACTTTATCTTCGCGCCTGATTTGACAAACAAACTGAATGTCTTTTGGCATTATCATTAACTACTCATTTTGCATGGATGGCTGCGAGGTTGCTATCATCAAACAGTTCCGTCAGGTAGACCTCAGCCGCTGTCTGCAGTGCCATGATAGCCTCTCCTTGGAATTTGAGGTCTGTCTGGAAGTCCTGTGCAATCTCACGAACCAG
>JAAUXT010108668.1_pt1 | contig 23124 bp, 23 predicted proteins | sample 7278171 | NCBI WGS metagenome assembly JAAUXT01 (sample SAMN14350112, study PRJNA611818) | marine sediment metagenome | isolation source: surface marine sediment (1.8m) | place: French Polynesia: Moorea | collected 2018-08 | reverse complement strand
TTTCTCGTTGTCGGGAGAAAGTTAGAATCGGCTCTTCCTCAGTTGGAGTCAAAGACAGGGTTTTCACACTGTACAAAAATGGTTCCTGTTCAATCACACAACCCCTTTCTCGACCAAAGGTCTCGAAAAGTCATTGTGTGATTTCACAGGAACCATTTTTGTACAGTGTGAAAACCCTGTCTTTGACTCCAACTGAGGAAGAGCCGATTCTAACTTTCTCCCGACAACGAGAAAAAGTGTCAACGACCAAAATCTTTCAGGAATCAGCCGACCAGTTCTCGACCCCGGGTTGTGGCAGTGTTCAATTTTCCAAGCCAGATGGGTTGTTTAGACGGGTTCAGACCACCTCTGTGTCCAAATAAAACAGCACTCGATCTCGTCCATGGGCTGGACCCACGCACACTCAGGCTGGAGCGTCTGAGAGACCCAGAACCCTGAACTGCCACGAGAGCAACGCTACGTTAGTCCACAGGGCTGATTTGTTTGAATGGATAAGATCTACTCACGAAGAAGGCACTTGGAGCCTTCAGAGAGCCCATCCTCTCCAAAACTGGGCAGGTTGTTTTTGGTTTCACCAAATGATCAACATGATGACACACACACACATGAAGAACGGCAGGTTCATACCAAGCGAACAATTGAAAAAACACAGCACAATCTAAACAACCATGCAGCTGGTGTCCACACACAACGAACATCTCCATGTGCAGACCATGCATCGAGCTGTGGCAGTAAATTTAAATCAACAAATTCATCTACAGGCAAGTAATAGGCAAATATGGTGGTTATGTTCTGCTCTAAAATGCGAAATTTCTATGTTTCATATAAATGCACAAAAATGGGTGAGAGAACTTCGACTTCTTGACGGATTTTCTTTTTTCAAGACAAACGGAATTCATGGTCATTTCGCATGCTTCACCAAAGTGAATAAAATATTTGAAATCGGACTGACGTGCTGTAGAATCGGAGAATAACTCGTACCTGCAGTGGTTAAACACGAGCCAGTAGCAGGCAGTGTTTGCTTTGCAGGTAAGGAAGAAGTCGGCTCATATGGTATGCTCCTGTGTGCAGAGCCCACTGATTTACACAGCATCTCAAAGCTCCTATCTGGTCAGCTTCCTTTGCCTCACATCTTCTTCCAGATAGGCCCTGCCCACTGCCGACAAAATGCGATTTGTGGAGGTAGAAAAACACCGAGCCGCTCAACAGTGGCGAGCACCATTTGCGGTCGCTTTCTTTTGACCATCCTGAGATGAAAACGGAGCTTCCTGCCGGCCACTTCCGCTACAAATCTTGTTTTCCCTCCATCATGTTTTCCTTCCGGCAAACCAGCCCGTCGATCCACAACAGCGATCTCAGACTGCCGCTTGTGTTCCACAAGAATCTGGTGTTGCGAAGTTTGTTTTGCGCAAGGTTCCTCCGTTTCGCTTTGCAAAAATGTCCAATTTGTTTCGCAAAGACACTGCTGCTTTCCCGACCAAGCGCTATCATTGATCAGAGCTTGGCTGCTTCATTCGGCTACAGTTTTAATGATAATGCTCCACTGCACAACAAAAGGTGAAGTCCACGTGAGCAGGCGTCGTGTGGCAGAGGCGCCGGCGGGGCGCGATGGCGGTTGCGCCTCGAGGTGAGAACTATCCACCCGCGATCAACTCCTCGACGCCACGCGGTCAGCGGCCGGGCTCCGTCAAGCCAGGAACGCCGAGCAACACATGGCAGCTCCCCCTCACTGCGGGTTCATGTCATCGTCATCTCATCAGGCAGACGTGCAACGTTCACCTATGTCCCCAGCTATAGCGGCAGCTCTATGCGACACAGCTTTAACTTCTGCAGGCTGCTGCAACGCGGAGGCCACCGTCGCCGCGCCTCGGAAAGCTGCTTCACTGCAGCCCAAGTGATCTATCCCTGCTTCCCTCCCTCCCTCCGCGATGATAAGCACTGCTTCGGCCATGCTTTCGCCTGCACAGCCTCTCGTGTTGTCAGCATGGTCAACAGGTAGTCATTGAAGCTGGGGGCGCATTCAGGCCTGAGTGCTCCATTGCCTTGATGACACTGCTATTGGGCCGTTTCGCCTCGTGACACTCAACCACCCGAAACACAGCAAACCACATTACTGACCGGCAGTTTGCAGTTCAGGAAAATGCTCGGCATCAACACATATTCCACCTGGATCAAGCTTTAGTCACTGCTGGCGTGCGTCCGTTTCAGACTCCAGCTGAGAGAGAAAGAAACAAAAGCTGTGACAGTTCACTTCCAAAACACAAGTGACACTATTATCTTTCTCCTTCACCACACCAAGCCGGGTCCTGTGGCTTTAAGGCAGCCTGTTCCCCACTCATTTGGGAATTCAGCTTGCCAAAGCTCATTACTTAACCAGCTTCAACAGCCTCGCCTGATTTGTATGTGCAAGTGAATGAACATGTTCAAGTGTACCTCCAGGCCATCACAACGCAGGAGATACGACGCAAGCAGTTTGGGTCTCATGTTGTTCACACAAAGTAAAAACCACCGTGACATCAACATGTAAACGTGAACGGGAAGAGGAGCCACCGTCACGTGCGGCAGGAGTGACAATTGCTTTGCTTTTCAACACACACACACGCACGCACACACACTACTACCTGAATGGGATCCTGCACGCATTGCGTCTGCACCGCAACTCCCATCCTGCAACGAGACGAACGTTCAAAATCAAGTCAGAGTTTTTGTCTGGTTGGCGGGGTCGCGACAACTGGGGGAACGCTTTGTGAGTCATTTGTTACGTCCTTCTACTCAAATGTGTATTGATCCGACGCCGGCCCCTGAAATTCACTGTCGCTCAAATATTTATCAGGATGCCCGGGTGTGTCGGCTGCTTCAGTATGGAGTGTAGGACTTCAGCTTCCATGGATTGGGCGCTAATTGACACGAATGCCTTCAGAGTCGAGCACTCTTTATGCGAATCCAACTTCCTGAAATATTCATGGCAATGTGCGCGGCATGTGAGGCATTCTAGCCTGGCTGCACTGAGCACAACATCGAACCTGCTTTCGCATATGCCGCGTACGGCTGCACCACCCAAAAACGATGTTCCTTGAGAGTACCGTGTGTTTGTGGGGTTTGAGGGCCTGAGGGTGGTCGCATACCCACCCGTCGAGGTTGTTCTCAAGACTCACCACAAGCAACAACGACCTGAAAACCAAGACACAAGCAAAGGCAACGGGAGGATCTCGGACAAGTTTGCACCTCAGTTTTGGATATAAACAGAGCAAAAGTTAAGAAAATGAATTTTATCCTCCCTTGGGGGCAGTGAGTTCCACACCGCTGCAAAGAAAAATTACAGTGTACTTTGTTTGACACTTCGTTTTCTTTGAAGCCATGAGCACAACAGCAAGTGGGCTGCAGTTGTGACCAAACATGCAGCCAATGAGCAAATTGACAACTTTTGGGCGAAATTTGAACACAGCATTCCTCAGTTTTAATCGTTATTGATGCCTTTGGTGACCACCTTGTGGTATCTGATTAGAGTTGGCTGTCATTTTGGTTCAGGAGCCGGACAAGTCTCGTCCGTGGTGTGGTGGAACTTCATCGCCAGATGCTCGCCAACCCAACGACTCGCCCCCGTCTCTTGAAGGCTTCCAGTGGTTCTCACGGGACGCAGATGTCAGGCTTGAGGCTCCATACCCCAAAAAAAAAACAACAGGGCCTCTCCGTTTCCTCGTGTTGTTCAGACGTATTTTAACAAGTGTTCAACTTAAAATTGCTGGAAAGTAATGTTTCGTGGGGATCAGGTTGCTCCAGACGTGCGCCCAGACACGCAGTCTCTTTTGCAAAACTTGTGGCACTCAAGTTGAGGGTGAAACTGAAAGTACTCACTTTCCAGATTCTTCTGGGTTCAGCTTCACCCACTTTCCACTCAGGTCTGATGATGCCTTCAGCTGCGCGATTCTTTGTTCCTTAAAATTCATGGTGGTTCGAAAACATGGACTGTCAACACCCCGTGGGTGTGGTTATTTCAACAAAAGAGGCATATCTTCCATTGATTTCCTTGCTCCCTTTCCCCCTGTTTTGAAACAGGGCATCGCTTGGTGGCGAAATCACACCACTCACTTTTCGTTTTCACCCAATGAAAGACAATCCGACAAATTTCGTATTAACACGTGTCACTCTCGCTTTCCATCTCAGATTTTTTCCCCAAGGAGCGTACCCCGTCAGACCTGGGTTGCAGTATTCATGTTTAAATATATGAGACGCACTGGGAAACATGCAAATGGACAGATATACGAGGTATCACCCACAATAAACCTTCCGAAGTTCCAAAAGAAACCATATTGACAATCATAATTGCTACAAATGGTTCCATTGATAGTTCTTCAAGATACAAAGCAACAAGTTTCTGCAATGTTCAAATCCAGGGGCATTTGTAGAATCAGAAGGAAACTTCAGTGTTCAAGTTTTCTTCTCTTGCAGATTCTCTTTTTCAAATTCTATTCATGTCAAGTAGGAAATCCTGCTGATGTCAAGAGGAAAAGCTTTGAAGGAAACTTTTTCCTTGCTACAAACAACTGATAAAAAGATCAACAGTCACACTCAAGTTGAGTGTCAAAATCAATAATCCAACCCACTTGGATCATTGATACAATGAACTCTGACAATTAGCTCATGATTAAAATACAAGCAAATGAACATCCATATACATACATTTACTTCATATGTGCAAAAGACAAAAATAATGCAGAGAATTTCGGTCATAAAAAAAGCGAAAGGTTTATTGCGGATAAATACCACGGAACTTTTGCTGTCGTTTTCATGAACGTGCAGGGTCATCCAAATGCCAAAAACGCTCAACACAACTCAAGACTTTCAAGTAGAACCAGTTGGCCAAGACACGTTCCAAGTGTTCAAATGCACTCTAAATGTCTTCCAAGCATTCCAAAGGTGTTCCAAGCATTTCAAATGTGTTCCAAAAGCACTCAACATGTGTCCCGAGTATTCCTCTCGTCCCAAATGTGTTCCAAATGCATTCTAAGTGTGTGTGTGTATGTGTGTGTGTGTCTGGTGTCTGTCTCCACTTGCCTCTCTCTGTGTTTGCATGGCTGTCTGTGCATCTGTGCCTCCAGTCTGTTTGCCCTGCTACCAGTGTATCTCTCTGCTCTTTGTGTGCCTGCCTGGCTGCCTGCCCAACTGTCTCTGTATCTCTCTCCTGTCTGCCTGTTTGTCTGGTTGAATTCATGTAAAATGCATTTGGAATGTTTGGAATGCATTTGTAATGCTTCTGGGAGCCCAGATGCATTCCAAGCACTCCCAGTATTCTAAACCCAAAAGTATCCCAATCATTCCAAATGTGTTCCAAGTGTTCCAAGTTTTTTTGTGTCAATCCATCTGTCTGTCTCTATCTCATGTTTGTCCGTCTTGTCTGTCTCTGTATATTTGCCAGGTTAGCAGAAATGGGTTCGTGAATCTTCTTTTCACTGCGGAGAATTTTTTCCCAACTTTTTACCAGGAAATCCGCACTTTTTGACACCCGTGAGTGACACTCACCCCAACGAAACACTCACCGGAGTGTGCATCTCACACGGTGATGTCACCCAACGTGGAATGTCCCATGACGGGGGGGGGGGGGGCACCTCACATTTTTCGCCGGTTAATTTTGGAACAAGCAGCAGTGCACAGGACAGCGATGTCCCTGAGTGTTCAATGGCACACAATCATGCTTGGCCAGATATCGCCCACACAATGTTTCAAATACATTTTGTATGTCAACAAGTGGTTGCCACAAATGTATGTCAGCCACCTGAAACCCAATGAACAAGTTCATTGGAGAAACAAAACACTTTCTTCACCTGGCAGCCCCTCTGATATGACCAGACATTGCTCACGTTCAACATAAAGCACAAAACAGAAACCCACGTTTGGATACATATCCAACAATTATGAATTTGCCATGTTCTTGTGAGCATTGTAAGGACTTTATCAAATCAAACAGACTACTGAACCACACATTTCCAACAAAAACATGAGCCACACCTGTTGTGCCAGAAATTTGCATTTTTGGTGCCAATGTGATATTCCATTTGTTTATGTCAGTTATTCTGAAGAGCAACCGGAATATGCACCGTTCAAATTAAATCATCTAAAAATGGGCCCGACGAAAAAACACATATAAACGTACAATACTGCGTGTAAGATAGTCCAAGCTCAAAATTTTAAGGCCCAGCCAGCTGACAGCCTAGCCCTATTACCAACTTGCTTCATGGCTTGCATCTGTAAGCCAAGGTTTCAGGCACAACATGATCATATTGACAGCTTTTCTTTTCACAGCCAGGTTTCTCACAATTCAGAACATTCAGAACAAGTGCACAGATCAATTATATTCTCTGTTGTAACTGATTATTTCTTTCTCAGATACTTAGTCAAATCAATCTGGTTCCCATACCTACCTGTTGTGATTGAATTCGACCAATTGATTTCATATTGGAAATGTATTATTGGTCAGTGATTGGATCTAATCACAGCAGATGTTCTGATAAGTCTTTTGCAGATCAAGAATGAGATAGCATGAACCAACATATGATTGAGTTTGGGTCACTTCCTGTCAATCTGTGATTGATTTGAAGCCAATTGATGGTTATTAGCAATGTATTGGTTGGTGATGGGCCTGATTGGAAATGATTTTTCATGGATTTTTCCACAGACTAACAATGGTAATGGCATGAACCAACAATTGTGAAATTTTGGGTCATCTGGTATGATTCTGTGATTGATTCCAAGCCATTCATTGGTGATTGGAAATGTGATGGACCTCACTGTAGGTGATTTTGCAAAGAATCAACAATGCTGGAACAATGAACCAATTGTTGACTGAGTTTTGATCACTTACCATCATGAGTTTTTGAGCCAATAATGGGTAATTGTAATGTATTGGCAGGTGATGGATCTGATCAAAGGTGATTTTTCAGGGATTTGTCTGCAAATTGATAAAAGTAACAGCACAAACCAATATTTGGGTGAGGTTGGATCACCACAATTCTGTCATTGTTTCCAAGCTTATTATTGGTTGTTGAAAATGTATTGGTGAGTGATTGGAGGTGATCATATATGACTGTTGAGGAATTTTTCACAGATCAAGAGTGGGAATGGAACTGATAAGTGTTTGAGAAAGGATTACTTGGCACTTTTCCATCATTGGCAAGTGACTGGAGGTGAACAGACTGTTTGAAAAGCATTTTTTCAGGTCAAAACTGAGAATGGTGTAAACTGATGATGATCTTTGAATAGATCACCTGGCACTTTTTCCATCATTGGATCTGAATTACAGATGGACCACAAATAAATGATAAAATGTAAAATTTTTCCTTTTGAATACAAACATGCTTTCACATAAAGGCAACCTAAATGGAGAAAAGTACCTGAAATGAAAGTCTTCATGAAGGAAAATTAGTTCTTTTGCTTGTACACAGGTCTTTCTCGCAACGTCACATGTACATTTCAGCGTTTTAGTCAGGCCCGCTAAAAATGGCTTGAGTATACATGCATGTGCTCAGCAATGGTGCAAATGCATGGGGAGCATTCAAACCACTTATCAGTGTGCCATGGTGGTGACAGTGAAAAACAGATCTGCTGCCCCCAAGGGCAGCTCCTCACCCCTGTCACATTCTTGAGGGACAGCGGTGTGGCTCTGGGGGGCGGGGCGGGGAGGGTTTTGACCCAGGGTCAAAATGTTGGATTGGGGGGGGGGGGTAGTCTGTCCAACGACCACAAGGGTGTAGAAAGGGGGAGGGGGCATTCTCAAGCGCCTGATGTGTAGTCTTGATCTTCTCTTCTTGGCAACGTTGTTGGCGTGTCAGAATGCCCCGGTTGTCAGAAGTACCCACGGGGCTTTTTGACTCAGACAATTGTTGAGTGGAAAGTACCCTGCATGAGGTTCATCAATTTTGAAGAAATATTTTGTATTCTTTTCAACATTCCTCAGTATGTGGTGCGACCAGGGTTGGCAGAATCGTCAACTGACTCACTTTTAAAATGAGGTGGTGATCTGCTGGACCAAATTCTCGAAGATTTGGTGTGGGCTTGGCCCCAAGTCAAAATGGGCACAGACTACTGTAATCACCCAGATGTCCATGCATGGCAAACCCTGCCTGGCAGCCTCCTCACATCAATTTTGAACAATATTTTGGCAGAGAAAAGACAATAATTTGACTTCAGTGGTGGTGATGGCAGCCATTTTTCAGCCAAAAAGAGAGGGAAAACCTAGTCACATGACATCACTCTGGTTCCTGGGTCCCCAGGGGGAGGAAAACAACCAATTCAGTTAGATTTCAGAAAAATCAGTCTTAAATAGCAATTTCCTGTATGCAGATGATTCTTGTGAGATTATGTTGAAATGCTAAAAATGGCTGTTGGGGCCAGTGCCCCCTGGTGGGGGAGGAGTGTGGTGTAACACACCTGATCCAGATATGTCGTCAGAACTACTCACTAGATGGTGCAATAAACAGGGAGATTCCTGCCTCAGAAGTCAGTCTCTTCTGAGATACCAACCTGATCATTTGTGATATCACTACACAGTACAATATCCCAGTCCTTATTTCAAACACAGAGATCCTGAATGGTGTACTTTTCAGACCATGGTGACAAGCACATGTTGAGGTATTTCAACCACAGTGATCCTGAATGGTGTACTTTTCAGACCATGGTGACAAAGCACATGTTGACCTTTTGACCCTCGTCTTTGGGCAGTTTCCACTCGGACGATCGTCGAGTGGAAAGTGACACCGGGTACGAGTACTTCTGACCCGCCAACAACGTCCTCTTCAAAGTTTTGTGTCGATTGGCAACCTTCTTGTGGATCTGTCAGGATTCTGGACAGAGTCTTTCCCATGTGAGAGATGTCAGAAGTTGTTGGGAGTTTCCCATCAAGCATCATAGAAAATGACAACAGCTTTCGAACCCCCAAAGTGGCTACAAGCATTCGTGATCTTCACTGGCCCACTTGATCTGTGAGTGGGTCAAAATTTAGAGATCAAGATCCACGACTGTGCCATCAAGGCCTGCGGGATGTGTGTGTTCGACAATTTTCCGTTCTTTTCATTAGATCTAGTGTAAAGAAAGATGACACACCTGTCTCCACGACGTTTATCTGTGCAGACCGTAAATAGATCCACACAGAAGTAGATCTATCCAAAGTTTCCACAAGGTCTTCAAGTTTCGCGCCACAAGAGGACGAAGAATGCAGTTCTGTCAAATGCGACGAGGAAACAAATCACAAGACAGAAAAGGGGCGGAATCAAGCAAAAACAGAGTTGTCTGCCCAAAAGTGTTTGTGATGTGAAGATATTATTCACCTAGAATGCTTTATACGATTGAGTCGTAACTCAGGTGAGGTCGATGTGTCAAAACGAAAATATTGGTTGGGTTGAGAGTTTTTGCCTGGGCGATAATGAGTGAATTTCACAATCTTGTGCTTCCTTTATATCAATAAGTTAACTGCTGGGGGAAATTCAGTTCTGCCTTTCGTGATTGTGGTCAAGCGACCGGTTTCACCCAAGTGCACAGACCCTGATCAGTTTTTGCCTGTGTCTCTGCATTGTCATGGGTCGTGAACTCGTCAACATGCAAGTACGAGGATCTTTTCAATGCTGACGTTCCAGCTGAACATGTATCACCTTTGAAAATTAGGACACCTATTGTGCGCTCATTTGTCGACACGGACGATCGTCCTGATATTTGCATGTAAAGGGACGTCAGCATTGAGAACCCTCTCGTATCACGAAAGACAGAAGTGAATACCTCCACGTCTACAGATCCATCAGTCATTCGTGTGGTGTGTCGAAAATTTGCCAGTTTGCTGTTTTTACAAATCTCAGTTCTTGATAGAGGGACAACGCAAAACTGCACGAATATCACACCGTCTCGTCGAGGAGCTCGTATCTTGCACAACATTTTCCTTCGTTCTTCAACTCTTCAGGTGCAGCCATGGTTGACTTTCTGGCAGAGAACAACATCTGCGGACAGACCATACTGAGATTGGTGTCTCGAGGGAATGCGATTTTGGCCGAACTTCTTCGACTGTCTGACTTCGTGCCCGCAGTGTTCAAGCAGGATGCCGCCACGCGACCCGAATTTCAGAAATACGCGGACCTCATCAGCGACTTCAGCTACTTCAAGAGCTCAGAGTTTTTCGAGAACCGAGTTCTCACAAAGCCTGTGAGTGCTTTTCTCCACCTGTTTACCAGATTGCTTTTCAAATCTCGTTTTTTTTCGAACTCTGCACGCGAACCTGGCAGTCAAAAGTACTCAGAATGGGCCAAATATCCAAATCGGTGACAAAAATAACGTTCTCTTCGAAGTTGCCATTGAACCCCCCCCCCCCTCTCAGTGCCGGTAAATAACTCAGGTCATGTTACCCCTGAAAAAAAATTCAGGCCAAAAAAATGTGCAAGTTTCCTGTTTGCCTTGTTGGCGGGGAAATTTGTTCGGCGGGGAGCCGCCGGGGTCTCGTTGATCTCTGACCTCTTGTTTCGAAGTGGTATCAACACGCCTCACCCAGAAAGAGCCACACTGTCAGCTACATAACATGGGCATTGTCACACTGTTGGCAGCACAGTGTGGAGTCGGCAGGTGTCTGCATCCGACGATGTTCTTGAAAGTTGTTCGCACTTTTGTCCGATTCAGGGATTGGAAGACTTAGACGAAGAGTTCAAGGAGAACAATGTGGACATCCTCACCAGATTCTATCTGGCCTTCGAGAGTGTGCACAAATATGTCATGGATCTGAACAGGTGTTTGTCTTGTGTTTTCAAACAACAGCTCCTTTTCAAACGCGCACGTCTGTTTGTCCTGATCGCTGCGGATCTTTCCTGGTGTACCAAGGACTCGGACCCGAAATTGGAACAATATGAAATCAGGCTTTGTGTTTGTGTTTGTGTTCGAATTTTGAACCAACTGCAACATGGTTTGCTCCTGAATCGAGGTGTTCGTTTTCGAAATGTTCTTGGCGTTCGTGTTGAAGGTTCCTTGAAGACCTTGAGGAAGGTGTGTACATCCAACAAACTTTGGAGTCAGTGCTGCTGAACGAGGATGGGAAACAGCTGATGGTGCGACAATCATTTTGTTGCTCAAACAAAATTGTTTTGGGTCATATTCTATGACATGCCCGTGGCACAGTTTAGACCACTGCATGATTCAGATTGCCATATTTTCTTGCAGTGCGAAGCGTTGTTTTTGTACGGAGTAATGCTTCTGACAATTGACATGAGGATTGAGGGCAGCATCAGAGAAAAAATGCTTGTTTCGTACTACAGATACAGGTGAGTTTTGAAACGGTGCTTGTGTCAGAAAATGTGTTTGCGAACCATCCACTGTCAACCGTCTGTCGTTTTACAGTGCAGCGAAAACGGCTGTAGACTCCAACATCGATGACGTTTGCAAGTTGCTGCGCAGCACAGGATTTCTTGTGACAGCTGGATCTAAGAGGCCGCAAAACTATCCGGAGTCATATTTCAGGTGAAACACTGCGAGAGTAAACGCTATTTTTACAGGGGGGGGGGTATGGATATGTAACGAGCCCACAACTTTTTTGAGACACGTCGACTGTTGACAACATGTGTTGATGTGTGTCTGCAGACAGCCCCCTCCCCGCAAAATCCTGAATGAGAAGGGACCAGTTGGGTGTGTGCACGCCTTTGCAGCAATTCCGAAAAGATGAGATATGTTCTCTGACAGAGCTAGTGCGCGAACTGGAACTTGGCAAAATCTTGTCAGATGAAATAAAATTTGCCATGAACTCGAACGTGCGAGAAACCCAACCGAGCATTTCACCGGGAAGTGAAAATATGCAAAATTGTTTTCACCTCCATGTTGGAAGCGTTCTCCCCTGACATTTTGCGTCAAAGCCCGAGAGGCCAAAACCACAAAAACAAAAAGTACCATTCGAAATTTGCCTCCGAGCTTCGCCTCGCGCCCACACCGCGGCACCTTGGAGGCACGCCTCAACGTTCGTGGCTTTGTGATTGAACCAAACAGAGACGTTTCATTCTGGTTGACAACGACCAAAACAGGCTTTTCATGGAAATGATTCTGTTCTTTTTTTTCAGCCGTGTTCCAATAAGCAAACAATTCATCAACATGGTGATTGGCAGACTCAGATCGGATGACATTTACAACCAAATTTCTGCGTATCCCTTCCCCGAGCACAGGAGCACGGCGTTGGCCACGCAGGCCAGTATGCTGTACATTGTGTTGTACTTCGCGCCAGAACTCCTTCACACGCAACAGGCCAAGATGAGGGAAATCGTGGACAAGCACTTCCCTGACAACTGGGTAAGATTTTTTGGACATTAGAAGCAGCTTTTCGTTTCCTTGTTAAAATTAGTGGCATGACCAGATGAAGAATAAAGAACAAAGAAACATCATAATATTTACAACACAACAAAAGGTGAGAAACTTTGTACAAAAGTTTTGTGATTGCATTCGAAAATTTCATAATCAGAAGTAAACGATTTCCATTGTGAGATCCTCCTCACACAAATATAAACAAAAAAAAACAGAGATTGTTGTAAAGAAGTGATTGAACTTGTGTTCATAATTTTGCCTACATATTGACTGCCATCGCAAAATTTATGCAAACACAATACAAGTACAGCGTGCGGCTAGTGCGAGCTTGAAAGTAAAACTGTAACAATGGAGAATATTTTTTTTGTTGAAACAAACCGTTCGATGGTGAACTGGATTGTTTGCGGGTTGTTCATTTTCTTGACGTGTTCGCGTGCTTATTTTCAGGTGATAAGTATCTATATGGGTATCACTGTCAACTTACTGGACGCGTGGGGACCGTACAAAGCTGCAGCGACCGCTTTGAACAACACGCTCGACATTCCAAATATCAGAGAACAGGTCATTCTGCAGCAGAGAACGTTTTTTTTTTTGCAACGACGAGGCGTGATAAAGTTCCAATGTAGCGTGCCACCTCTGACCGGGTGTCGCAATCTCTTTCAGGCCACAAAACATGGTAAAAAAGTGCAGACGTTGATTCCGTTGGTGCAGCAGTCTTTGAAGGAAGGGGTTCTCCGAGAGGATTATGTTTTGGACAGTATTCCGAAGCTCATGAACGTCATCAGAGAATGCAACGTCACCCTACGATGGATGATGCTGCACACTGCTGCGCTGTCGCCCAGTACGTTTGTCTGTCTTTTGTTCGTAAACACCCAGTTTCGCACCGAACGACTCATTCCTGTTCAAAGAACGAAAAGCCTGCACATCTTCTCCAACGATCTTCTTTGGTCCCAGGCGCAGAAGCAAACAAGCGTTGCAAGCAGCTGCGAGACCTCGTCCTGGCAGAGTCCAAATTCAACCCTGAGATCTTGTTCAGATTGCTGCTGAACACTGGACAGTTGGAATTGAAACTCAAGGAGGTAAGTCATCGGGGTTGTTTTGGACGCGAGGTTCCTGCAGCCAGCCCAGTCTGATCTGAACACCCGAGTGAAGCACTTGTGTGTGTGTGTGTGTGTGTGTGTGTGTGTGTGTGTGTGTGTGTGTGCATACATGTATGTGTACGTGTGTGTGTGGAGATTAGCGTCTTCATGCTGCTAAATTTTTGCCTGCAAGAGACGTGAAGCCAGCAAAGTTTTCTGAATCTGAATTTCAGAAGTAGCAAAATCGAAATTTCTGGTACGATATGGCAGTCAGATAGCAATAGGAGTGTATCTCGGTCTCAACATTGCTATCTTTCTCAACACTGGTGTCTTACAATGTTGAGACTTTTGTCTCAATGTTGCCGTCTGATTGCAATGTAAGACCTTGGTGTTGCTAGATCTATCTGTCATGATATTCCTGTCGTATGGCAATATCTGACCTTGATATTGCAGTCGGTCTCGGTGTCGCCAGATCCGGTAAAACTGAGGTCTTCAGAAATTTTGCAGGCTCATCTGAAAGGTTATTGCGGAACTTTCAACGTTCGATCTTTGCGCAGATGTTCCGAAAGATGTTGAACGAGAAAAAGACGAAATGGGAAGCGCACCAAAAAGAAGGGAGTGAGAGGATGCAAGAACTGAGCGACGTATTCTCTGGAACCAAACCACTGACACGAGTCGAAAAGAACGGTGAGACATTTCGTCACCAAATGCACGTGATACATGTCGTACATGATGCCCACTGGGGGAGCCGCCTTGTGTAGTGGCGTTTTATGGCCTGGTTTCAATGTTACGCTCTCGAACTCGTTCTTTTTAATGAGCGCACAAAGTTAGATCTGTCTGTAATTGTTCTCTCTTTTTTTAGAAAATTTGCAGGCTTGGTTTGCAGAGATGGGAAAACAAATATCCAACGTTAACTACGACGACTCAACATCGGCAGGAAGGAAAATAGTGCAGCTCGTCCAGGCACTGGAAGAGGTGATACAGGATTCGTCTGTGTGCCACAGAACACTGTCTTATCTTTCTTTGCACTGTTGTGTCAGTCTGTGAAGAGGGACTGAGGCTTTTTCTGCTTTCAGGTTCAAGAGTTTCACCAGCTGGAGTCGAACCTGCAGATCAAGCAGTTTCTGGCGGACACTCGGCAGTACTTGCACCAGATGATCCGCGTCATCAACATCAAGGAGGAAGTTCTCATCACCATCGAAATCGTGGCAGACTTGTCGTACGCCTGGGAGCTGATCGACAGGTGAAGCTCGAATTATGTAAACATTTCAGAGTCGATCTTCATGCGTGGCTTTCTTGTGGTGGGTTTTTGCAATTCAATCATCGCTGTGGCGTACTGTGCAAACAAGCATTTGTTTGATGCAGCTACACAGTCTACATGCAGCATGGTATCAAGAAAGATCCATCGCTTGTGACGAAACTTCGAGCTACATTCCTGAAGGTGAAAATCTCAGATGCAAGCACGGAAGACCAGCGATTTCCTTGTCCGTTTGTGTCCATGGCCTCGAATATACGTGTACACTTCAGCTTGCCTCTGCGCTGGAGCTGCCCCTGCTTCGAATCAACCAAGCGTCAAGTCCGGATCTGATGAGCGTGTCACAGTACTACTCCGGCGAGCTCGTGTCTTACGTCCGGAAAGTCTTGCAGGTACAGCACAAAGATCGACCCGACCAGTGTTATGAGTCCCTCCCGTCGCCGCTCACGTCAGGTGTCCCTTCCTCACTGCAAGTTGGTGCCCTCAAGTGGAGTTGGTACAACTTCAATTTTGCCTTGACCCGGGTTGTTTGTCGAAGAAATTGTCAAAACAAGCATCCGGGGACCCAATTTTCCTCGAAACTTTTTACCATAAAAGTGAAAACGAAACTCCTCCACAGCTTCATTGAACCAGATCGCCATGACACTTTTACGCCACTGAGTCATTTGCATAAGAGCAAGTTTTGTTGTTTGTGTGTGTGTGTGTGTGTGTGTGTGTGTGTGTGTGTGTCCTCTGTTCATGTGCAGCAAAGGTGTTGTGAGAGAGTGCCTCGCTAAAGTTTTCACGAGGTCTTCTGGTCCCCTTCCCGACCACAGGTTCACGACTCGCCATCGTTGAGATTGTCTCGGTGGTGTTCAGGCTTCGCACAAAATGCGCGACTTGATCAAATATTCTCGACTCCACATCTCTTCACTGAACTGCTCTTTTATGGTGAAGTGTTTGTCAGATTGTTCCAGAAACTATGTTCGGGCTTCTGGCGAAGATCATCAGACTGCAAACTGAACAAATCAAAGAAGTTCCAACCAGGTTGGACAAGGACAAAATGAGAGAATATGCGCAGCTGGAAGAGCGATACGAGGTGCGCCTTTCCGATGATGTTCTGAAAATGATCGTGGGTATTGTGGCACACACGACTGCTTTCTTGTGCGTATAAATGAATGTTCCATGGATCTGGTGACCATTTTTCAGGTAGCAAGGCTCACTCACGCCATATCCGTGTTCACAGAAGGCATCCTGATGATGAAGACAACTCTCGTCGGCATTATCAAGGTGAATTTTACCGGTACAAACAGTTATAAAACATTCAAAATTTTGGGCATTGTGTGACATTGCACAGGACGCATTTCCTTCGTGTTTTTCAAGATTGATCCGAAGCAGCTTTTGGAGGACGGCATAAGAAAGGAACTTGTCCTGCAGGTGGCGAAAGCGTTGCACAACGGGTTGATGTTCAATCCAAAAGTCAAGGTCCGTTTCCGATATTCTGGAAAATCCCTTTGTTCTTTCTTCTTCGCTGTCAAGTAAGTGTGAAAATAGACGAGGCTTGGTGCAACATTGATTTACCCGCGTATCCGTGTCTGTAGCGGCCATGCGTGGACAGGTTGCTTTGCCCCGCCCCCCCCCTTCCCGGTGGAAGGCAACTTGTGCAAAGCAACCTGGGTGCAGGAAAATTTCAGAATTGTCCAAGAGTTCCTTTGGAACTAAACCAACCTGGGTTGCTTAACCCCAAGACTCAAAATTGCTTTGCGGAATTGTGCAGGGAATCACGTTCCGGTAGTGGGAGACATGGCTGATGAACATTTCTTGCAAGTCTGGTTTCGTTCTGTGTGAAGGTCAGCGAACTGGTGCCAAAGTTGGAGGCGCTTGGAGCCCAGATGGACGGATTCAGAAGGTCGTTTGAGTACATCCAGGATTATGTCAGCATCTACGGGCTCAAAATATGGCAGGAGGAAATGTCACGAATTGTCAACTACAACGTCGAACAAGAATGCAACAGCTTTCTGAGAACGAAGGTGATGCATATGCGTTTGTTGTTCTTCTGCAGGAGGAGTCTTTCTTCTGTGCTTCTGTGTGTAATCCAGGAACTTGAGGTTCAATTTCAAATTTGTTGAGTCACACAGCTGATTCGTGCCACTCACCTGGACACACGGTGTTGCGGTTGTGTCGGTTGCAGACGTGGACACCTCCGATCCCACCCCTGCCACCCACTGTGTGAAACGTGCCCACGTGTCAAACAAGCTTTGTTTTCTGCCCTCTGTTACCGAGACATCACGAAGTGGTTGAACTGGGGCTGCGAGAATAATCCAGTCGGAAGAAGAGCTGACACGTTTTCTTCAATTTTGTTGTCAGGTGCAAGACTGGGAAAGCGTCTACCAGTCGACAGCCATTCCGATCCCGCGCTTCGCTCCGGTTGATCAGTCCGTCAACTTCATCGGTCGTTTGGCTCGAGAAATCCTCCGAATCACAGATCCCAAGTACGAGTCCGTGTTTGTGTTTGTTTCGTAGTGCACCCAATCAGTACTCCAAAGCTGTCGCCAGTTCCGTCTTTTGTTGTTTGGTTCCTTTTTTTGTTTGTTTTCAAGAATTTGTTTCCTGTTTTGTTGCAGAATCACGTCTTATGTGGACCAAATGAGTGCCTGGTACGACGTCAAGACCAAGCAAGAAGTGATAAATATCAAAGTCTTCGAGAAATTGGAGGTCAGTGCAGAGAGAAGTACACTGCCCATGTTCTTCTGGCTCTGTTTCAATGGTGCGAAACTTTTTCGTTTTCGATACATTCTTTTCGATTTGGGTGTGCTCTTCCAGAAAAGTGTTGGAACCTGGGGCCTGACAGGACTGGATCGACTTCTTTGTTTCATGATCGTGCAAGAACTGCAGAACTTTATTGTGGGCCTGCAGCGGCTTGTTCTCAAGGAGAAAATTTGGATGGATCTTCTGGCGGGACTGAACAGGACACTGGCACCCACAGAAGGAATTGTTGGTTTGTACACTCTCTGGCAAAAACACTGTAAGGAAGAGAAAGCAACTGAGAGATCGCAAATGTTGTGATTTCCCCTTGCAGGGCAGGCACAAAAAGTTTACCAGGCGGTGATTGTACGTTCAGCGAAACTTTGGGTGCCGTTCCTTGACACCATCTTGCGGGTGAGTTGTCTCACAAGCTGGATCTGTAGCCATCCTGAGGGACAGAATTTCTGTTTCAAAAACATTGGAAAAGAAACAACGTTATTTTGCAGGTCGGCCAGATGCAGCAACTGAGGAGGCAGATTGCTTGTCAGCTGAGTACATCATGCAAATTTGATTCCAAATTTCTTTCCAGTGCTCTGCAAAACATGAACAGGTGAAGAAATCGGTTCAGTACGTGTGTGTGTGTGTGTGTGTGTGTGTGTGTGTGTGTGTGTGTGTGTGTGTGTGTGTGTTGCGTGTGTTTACGGGTGTGTCTTCATCGAATAGAAACGAGAGTGGCCTCAGATTTCTTTTTCGAAAGAAGTGTCTGGCTTTGAAAATATCTGCCAAGGAACCCGTCTGGTATCCCGTTGACAAGAAGTTCACTCAGGACTGAAGTTCGAAACCGCTCCACATTTGTGTTGTTTGTGTCAGTATTGTCTCAATCAGTTTGTGTGCAACTGACAACAGATTTTCCATGATTCTTTCCCGGGTCCAGGTCATTGTTGGCGGACATCGAGAGACACTACCAAGATCCAAGCTTGCCATACCCAAAGGAAGAGAACCCTCTGATGTACGAATTGACATCCTACCTTGAATCGTCTGGTGTCAGCAATCCAATGAGCAAGGTGTTGTCACATCGTTCTTCTTTTTCCGTTTCATTTCGTGCTCAGTGACTTACCAGTCTGTCCAGAAAAGCATGAAGTTTCGTGGGTTTATTTTTTTTTCAGATTTATATCACGACGAAAAAGTTGCCTTACTTCGCTCTTTTCAACTTCCTATTTGTGATATCTCAGATTCAGAAACTTCAGTACACGAAGGCTGTCGGTGCGTTTTTCACAAAACAGAGAAGGGAAACCCACTGAGACTGCTTCCAAACAGAACGTGCAATTTTCGTCTCTTGAATTCGCTTCACATAAACACTGTTGGTGTTTTATATTCGTTTGTTGTTTTGTCCTGTCGCGCAGGTGAAATGATCGCGAAAAAGCCAGGAGCCGACCTCATTGACGGCGCCCCCTTCGTGACAGGAATTTTCACGCTGCTTAAACAGTTCCACTCTGAGAACACGGACCAATTTCTTGCGTTCATGGGGCAGTACGTGAGGTCACTCGTGGAAGGAACTCAAAGGTAAGAGCTTCAGCTTTACACATCCATCGTGATCGAAAACTCGTGTCACTGAGAAACGATTTGAGAGGGAACAGATAGTCTAACGACACGGGATCTGCAGGTGGAAATAGCCATCACGAAACGATGCAGAGCTGAATGACTTGCTCTGAGACTGGGCACACTTATTTTGCAGTGGCAAGGTCCCGGAGCTTCCTCAGGAAGTGATTACGACTTTGGTTTTCCTGGAGGACTTCATCCACTACGGGTCACTGTCGAGAAAGGTGAAGTAGTTTTTGTCTTTTCGCAATGCGACTGTTGAACAACGTGCATACGCGTCAACGAATTTGGGCACTTGGTGGAAACGCTTGTGTCCCGCACTTTCCTTCATGTGCAACTCCCCGCTGTTGCTTCCTGCCCCACTGCGAGCACACCAAATATTCGCACAATCTGAAGCGTCAGATGTGCATTGCTAGGGTGTCTGAAATTGACAGCCTTTCGACCCCCGAGGTTTTGGAATGGGGTTTACCTCCAAAAATCGCAACATTGAGTCCTCACCCCCCACCCACCAGTTCCAGTTGGTCTTTGAAATATTGGAAAAGAGGTGGGCCTCTCGTGGTAACCTTGAGTTTGCGTCAAGAGCAGAGGTGTTCTTGTGTGTTTCTTGCCAAACTTGTTTTGTTGTGATATTACGTGTGAAATTAAGCGCCCTGGGACTGTTCTTGATCCACGAAAGTTGTGCTTCACCATTTGTCTCTTCCCACCTTGCCCTCCCAATTTCCTCACGGCACCCACCCCTCCTGTGTCCCACAACTGAAGTTACACACTGGTAACCACACACGGTTACCAGTACGCTATTCTTGAGGCAACATCCAGTCATACCAAAGGTCACCCAGCCGGGGCACATGTTTTCAATTTGGTTAGATGTTTTTCGTGACATTTCGCAAGTGAACTTTGTTGACCACACTATTTTACAGATGGTGGAAGCGCACATACCAACGTACATCTTTGACGAATTTAGAAGCCAAGCTCCAGCTTAGCAAGCAGTGCAGCGGATGTTTCATGTTTTCACTTCACACAAACGATTGGCTGAACAAAACTTCAAGGTGCATTGTTGTTTGTTTTTTTTTCACATTGTTGGAAAATATACACAAAAGAGAAAACAAGAACAGAAACACGCTTTTGTGTTGTCTTTTCTTCTTGGCGTTGTCCCATTTGATCAGTGGTTGAGTAGTGTCCAACTGCTCAGTGATTCAACGTTCATCACGCCAAGACTCGAGACGTTCTGCAGCAACCGCGCGGATCGCGGGTGATTCTGAGCGAATTTTTCCATGAACCACAAACCAGGGAACCTGCTCCACTTCGATCACTGAGTTTACACACGACCCGACGTCCAATGTGCTTGACAATGTTCCCCAGTTGGGCACGTGTGTGAGGAGAACAGAATTTGTGAAATCCGCCCCACCTGTGCCATCATCTTTTGTTCTGTTTCATCGACTGTTTGGACGCCTCTCTCCGGCGTTTGTTGAGTGGATTCCGTGGGTCAAATATTTCGTATCTGTCGAGTTCCGACACATTGGCATCAATCACTTTGCGCTTGTGTTCATCGAACTCGAGTTTCCCTGCTTTCATCCTGCAACAGCAGAAACCCAACTGTCACAAAAAGATCAAGTCAAGATAATGCACATGAATCTCAAACAACAGGTGTCATAGACCCTTGAACTCTCCAACAAGGTTTACCAGTTGAGTCCAAGATAGTCATCCTCGTCGCTTTCCTCGTCCGCCCCTTTCACCTCTCCATCCTCCGCCGTTTCCTTCGCCCTCGCTGACCAATCTTCCTCCTCATTGTCGTCGTCATCGTCGTATTCCATCAACTGTTTGGTGGTTCTTACCTTGGCCTGCAACGAAGCGAACACGAACTGCCACCAAAATTACCCATCAACTCGCGTTTTACAAATCCATTGCAGAAACTTCTGGGGTCAATCTGTTCTGCTTCTACAGTGTAGCCTTCAAAGTTGTGCGATTTTGTCAAATAAATCTCGGCTCGCAATGGATACAGGTGAGGCTCAAGGTCTCAGAGGTTCCCCACAGCAAAAGCGGCACAGCTGTGGCCAGAGCACATTGTGACGTGGCACCAAAAAGCGGATGATGTGGTGTCCCTCCGTGAAGGCCTGTTGGTAACTTTTGGCCTGGTACCAGAAAGCTGAAGACACAGCAACACCACACCACACCACACACACTGTGCGAGAGCTGTGCGATATTTTTTGCTGGTACAGTCACATGCCAGCACGTGCCAAACATTTTGAACGTCAATTGATAGTGTAACGTAACAGGGAGGACGTCGCATTGAGTGCTGCAAGGGCAAAATTTCAGACGCACGATTCCAATGGGATGCACTCAGTTCTTGAAAAAATATGTGTCGCACAACGTCATTTTTCCTCACCTGAAACTTTGCCAACATGTCCAATGTTGCAGTCTCCCGATCGCTGCCCTTCTTTCCAATAAACTTTTGTTTCTTCTCGTACTTCTTTCTCTGAGCTTTAAAATCTGCGACCAATTCGTTTGATTCCTCTGCCGATTCTTCATCTGAAGCGACCACAGCAAACATATCGGTACCTATCGGTGCGAACAAAAACCTGGCCTGTGCGATGAAGTCAAGATGACGTGTGACGTGCAGTTTGCACTGACCTGAATTTTTCTTTTCTGTTTCTTCCTTTGCGCTCTCTTTTTTGCTTCCCTTCAATTCCTTCAACAATCTCCTAGACTCTTTCTTCAACTCTTCTCTGCAAATGTGACAAAGACACCACCAGGTTAGCATCAGAAAGGTCAGTATCACACAAAAGAAAAGAAAATGTTGATGGCAAGAAGTCACTGAACCACACATTTTCGTTTTCTTTGCGTCAGCCGTTGAAGTTTCGCCGTCATTTTCCTTGTCTTGTTTCCCCACTTCATGAGAGTCCGTGCTTTTCTTCAATTTCTTTCTGACATTGTCCAATTTCTCTTCTTTTTGCTCATCGGTTTCCGACTGAAAATCATGCAGCAACGATCAACGCACGAGCAATCTCAATGAAACAGACTTGCAGAGACCGATTCCCCATCGCAGCCGAAGCTGCTCTGAAAATTCTTCACTGTTCCGCCGAAATTCTTTCAACAGCGTCTCATTGTCAGTTTCACAGGGAGAAGTAAGTTACCTCACTGGAATCCCTTGAACGTTTGCTTTCTGATGAATCAACTGCGGGCACGCTGCTCAGTCTTTCGTCGTCCAGCAAATCATGGCTGCTTTTTCCTTTCACTCTCATTGTCTGCAAGTGAGAAATGGGTGAAACCAAAACAATGCTGCAACTGTGTTTTGTTTCTGCGCAGTCGTCATGCTGTGCCTGCTACGGGTACCTTGGTGACCTGGTTCACTTCCTCTTCGTCTTCCTCCGCCTCCTCTCCGAACGACAACAATTTGAAGTTTCTGCACGGGTACAAAACAGCAAACAGCATTCGATCGACCACTTTTTTGTGACACCAGAGACAAACTGACCGTTGCAAGGCGTGGCAACAAGAACACTCACTTTGTTGCCTTCGATTTGGTTTTCTTTTTCTTCACGTCTCGAGGTCCTTCGTCTTCCACTTTGGGCAGATTTCTGGGCACGATGTCCTCAAATGGGTTTGATAGCACCTGCACGCAACAACGATGACAAGAAGTTTGAGTGAAGATGCCAGGCAATGACGACTTCTTTCCTCTCTTTTCTGTCTATCAAAAGCGTACCTTCGTCTTGATGATTTTTTGTGGATACAGGGGTCTTTCATTGTGATCAGTCTCAATCTCTTCCAGTTTTATCATGTTGTAGACGGTATCTCCAACGACCTGCAATTTTGGATGCTGCCTTTCAAACTCAACAAAACGAGTATTTCGATGACTCGTTGTCCCCCGGCGTTTCCAGCCAAAAAGTACCTTTCCAAATATCGTGTGTTTGTTGTCTAGCTCCCGAGCTTCTGCCATTGTGAAGAAAAACTGACTTCCGTTGTCATGTGGACCCGCGTTGGCCATCGCCACCAGGCCTCTTCTGGTGAAGCGCAGTCGGGAGTGGAATTCGTCCTGAAGCAAGATTGATGCGTTGTTTACTGCAGTGTCTCGTAAAATTGAAAAAAAAAACAAAACAAGCAACAACAAACAAATCAAACAAGAAGTTCCGAGGCGGGAACCCTGATGGTCGCGGAAGCGGAGGG